>ENA-ORRQ01000728-ORRQ01000728.1-human-gut-metagenome-genome-assembly--contig:-NODE-728-length-29778-cov-4.857686_pt1 | contig 29778 bp, 24 predicted proteins | sample MGYA00242177_ERZ509138 | MGnify/ENA primary metagenome ERZ509138 (study PRJEB26280, sample SAMEA2338628) | human gut metagenome | biome: human gut; feature: human-associated habitat; material: faeces... | reverse complement strand
AAACAAGCAAAAGACAACTTATAAAAACCAAAAGACTGCAAGCAGTTATAAAAAAACGACATAAAAACGGTCTAATGACCGATTTGGGTTAAAATGTTTGGGCAACTTGAAAAAATGTCAGTAAATGGCTGATAATTGGCCCGTTTGTGTCATTATGTCAGAACTTCTGTCATGGCCGATGTCAGATAATCTGTGCCGCCGCACCTTTTGGCACACCATTTGTATATTGATAGGCGAACGTCATCGTGATATGGAAACATAGAATGAGGCGCTCAATGAAAAATTATAAATTCAGAAAATAAAAATAAAAAAAATATACAATTATGGGAAAGATTATTGGAATCGACTTAGGTACTACAAACTCTTGTGTTGCCGTGTTTGAGGGCAACGAACCTGTAGTAATAGCTAACAGCGAGGGCAAGCGCACAACTCCTTCTGTTGTTGGTTTCGTAAAAGACGGTGAGCGCAAGGTCGGTGATCCTGCAAAGCGTCAGGCTATCACAAACCCGAAGAATACCGTATATTCAATCAAGCGCTTCATGGGCGAAACCTATGAGCAGTGCGCAAAAGAGGTAACTCGTGTGCCGTTCAGCGTCGTAAACGAAGGTGGCTATCCTCGTGTCGACATCGACGGACGCAAGTACACTCCGCAGGAAATCTCAGCAATGGTGCTTCAGAAGATGAAGAAGACAGCTGAGGATTATCTCGGTCAGGAGGTAACTGATGCCGTTATCACCGTTCCTGCTTACTTCTCCGACTCTCAGCGTCAGGCCACAAAAGAGGCTGGTCAGATTGCCGGTCTTAACGTTCGCCGTATCGTGAACGAGCCTACAGCTGCCGCTCTTGCTTATGGTGTTGACAAGGCTAACAAGGACATGAAGATTGCTGTGTTCGACCTCGGTGGCGGTACATTCGATATCTCTATCCTCGAGTTTGGTGGTGGCGTGTTTGAGGTACTTTCTACAAATGGTGACACTCACCTTGGTGGTGATGACTTCGATCAGGTAATTATCGACTGGTTGGTTGGCAAATTCAAGGCTGACGAGGGCATAGACCTTTCTAAGGACCCGATGGCTATGCAGCGCTTGAAGGAGGCTGCTGAGAAGGCAAAGATTGAGCTTTCAAGCACAACCTCTACAGAGATCAACCTCCCCTACATCTCAGCTGAGGGTGGTGTGCCTAAGCACTTGGTTACAACCTTGACTCGTTCACAGTTTGAGCAGTTGGCTCACAACCTCATCCAGGCTTGTCTCGTGCCTTGCCAGAACGCCATGCGCGACGCTAAGCTTCAGACAAGCGACATCGACGAGGTGATCCTCGTAGGTGGTTCAAGCCGTATCCCTGCTGTGCAGACATTGGTTAAGAACTATTTCGGCAAGGAGCCTTCAAAGGGTGTTAACCCCGACGAGGTGGTGGCTGTAGGTGCTTCTATCCAGGGCGCCATCTTGAACAAGGAGAGCGGTGTTGGTGACATCGTGTTGCTCGACGTAACTCCTCTTACTCTTGGTATCGAGACCATGGGTGGCGTGATGACAAAGCTTATCGACGCTAACACCACCATCCCTGCCAAGAAGAGCGAGACATTCTCAACAGCTGTCGACAACCAGACTGCCGTAACGATTCATGTTCTTCAGGGTGAGCGTCCTATGGCTGCTCAGAACAAGAGCATCGGTCAGTTCAACCTCGAAGGCATTGCACCCGCTCGTCGTGGCGTTCCTCAGATTGAGGTTACATTCGATATCGATGCCAACGGTATCCTTAACGTATCGGCTAAGGATAAGGCAACAGGCAAGGAGCAGGCTATCCGTATCGAGGCTTCTTCTGGTCTGAGCAAGGAGGAGATTGACCGCATGAAGGCTGAGGCTGAGCAGAACGCTGCTGCCGACAAGGCTGAGCGCGAGAAAATTGACAAGCTGAACCAGGCCGACTCAATGATCTTCACAACCGAGAATTTCCTTAAGGACAACGGCGACAAGATTCCTGCTGACAAGAAGCCGGGTATCGAGCAGGCTCTCCAGCAGCTCAAGGATGCCCATAAGGCTGCCGATGTAGCTGCTATCGACTCTGCCATCGCTAACCTCAATCAGGTAATGCAGGCCGCTTCTGCCCAGATGTATCAGGGTGGCGCTCAGCCGGGCGCAGGTGCCGGAGCTCAGGGCTTCAACGGTGCTGACGCAGGTCAGCAGGCTGGCGCTAACAACGCCAAGAGCGATGATACCATCCAAGATGCCGACTTCGAGGAGGTCAAATGAGACCGATAGGTAAAGACATAACAAAACACTATCAAATAGCGTGTAGCTCAATGAGTTACACGCTATTTGTATTTTATAGGCTCATGTTTGTTATGTGCTTATTATTCCTTTCTTTACGGCTTTTTTGTTACATACGTGTAGCACGACAAAATGTCGACCAAGTTCGACTAATTACGACTTATCCATACTTATTACTACTTAAAAGTAGATGAGGTACAGGATGGTTTGGTGACAAAATGTAAGTATAATATTTAGGATGCATACTCATATTAACTAATAAAAGTAACAAAAAGATGCCAAAATTAGGATTAGAAATTAAAAGGAAGTGCAAATTCTGTGGGAAAGCGTTCATCATAAAGACGCTTGACAGTATTTACTGCTGTAAGAAATGCAGCGAAGCCGCCTATGCACAAAAGAAGAGAGCAGATGCCAAAGAAAAGAAGCTGGCGTTGGTAGCCAAAAGTGTTCCCAAGGTGAGAGAATATCTCTCCATAAGGGAAGCAGTAGCTACCTATGGTGTTGAACGTGATACGCTGTATCTGATGGCTCGCCGAGGTCAGATACCCAGCATCAACATTGGTACCAGACTCACAAGGATAAACCGTAAGAATCTGGAGAAGATGTTTGTGAAGCGGCCGATAGCTAAGCACATCAAGGAAACACCTCTACCCAAGAAGTACAGTCTCGAACCCGAGGACTGCTACACAATTGGAGAAGTCTGCGAGAAGTATCACATCAACAACAGTTCTGTGTGGACACATGTAAGGAAGTATTCTATTCCCTCTCGTCAAATCGGAAACTTTGTCTATGTACCAAAGGAAGAAATTGATAAACTATATAAATCAGAACAGTAAGTGAGAAAACCGTTATTGCACACAAAGGTCACGGTCAAACTCCGAAAGTCTGAGTACCGTGAAGAGTGGTACCTCGTAGTTGAGTCGTACCCTATACGCAAGCCTGATGGCGGTAAGCCTGGGCGTATAATTGAATCTGTAAACAGAATCATAACCACACCAATCTGGGACACCACAGCCATTACTGGTATTGATGCGGATGGCAACGATAAGTACAAACCAAAGCGTGATACTAATGGTATCATCCAGTGTACGTCTCGCCTTGACAGGGAAGCATGCATCTATGCAGATAAAGTGCGTGCACTGCGTCAGCAAGAGTATGATACAGCTGTGGTTTATTCAGATAGAGAGCAGGAAATGATTGCGCAGAATGAGTGTATGGAGCAAGACTTTATCGCTTACTTCAATAGCATTATATACAAGGTGCATCCTAATAGCTCAAATTCTATCATCGTGAATTGGACTCGTGTTGGCAAATTGCTCAGCATATTTTCAGAGGGGAAGCCTATCCCTTTTAGAAAAATCAATGTAAAACTACTTGAAGACCTTAAACTGTTTATGCTCACAGCTCCACAAGGCGGAAACAAGAAAGGCACACTGTCACAAAACTCAGCCGCCACCTACTTCTCAATCGTAAAGGCTGGTCTGCATCGTGCCTTCATCGACGAATACCTGACGGTGGATATTGCCGCCAAGGTAAAAGGCATTCCAGAACTCAAAGTCAAGCGCGAGACACTGACCCTTGAGGAAGCTGAGCTACTTGCTCAAACACCTTGTGAGAACGAAGTGTTGAAGCGTGCCTTTTTCTTTGCAATACTTACAGGCATACGGCTCTGCGACATTCATGAACTCACATGGGGCGAGATACAGAAGACGTCAACAGGCTGGCGTGTGGACTTCACTCAACGGAAGACGCACGTTGTTGACTACCTGCCAATAAATGAACAGGCATACTCGCTATGTGGAGAGCCAGGAGAACACGACCAGCAGATATTTGCAGGATTGACAGGCTCTTCATGGATATCACGTCCGCTGAAGAAATGGATAGCAGCTTCAGGAATCAAGAAGCATATTACCTTTCACTGTTCGCGTCACACATTCGCCACCCTTCAGTTGGAGAATGGCACGGATATATTTGTTGTAAAAGGTATGCTAGGTCATACAAACGTAAAGACCACTCAAATCTATGCTCATATAGTTGATAAGAGCAAACGAAATGCTGCCGAGGTGCTCCAGATAGATGGACTCAACACCTCGAATGAATCTCTTGTTGACGCAAAGGTCATCTAATGTTCTGTAACGACATCCTTACTTAGCCTCCGAGTTTTCGGAGGCTTTTTTATGTCTTTATTATCTCCTCCATGTAAGTTTTCATTGTCTTTGTTCATGTCTTCATAAAGCACTGTTGTTCAGCTTAATAGTATGATTTTCGCCGAAAAATCATACTCAAATTATAAACTATTTTAATATCGGGGCTGCAATTGGTTGTTTTTATGGCTGTTCGCGAAATAGTGAGTTCCTTTGCATCGCCAAACAACAAGAAAAGGCGCAAAATCAAGAAGTAAATACAACATAAACTATGAACGAAAATTACACAGTTAATTCGCTGGAGGAGATGCCTAAAGCGTTGTCCTACCTTATTGAGAAAGTTGATAGCCTTCAGAAGACTGTCAACACGCTGCGGAACAAGCAGCAGGTTAGTGAATCACCTCGATGGATGAACATTGATGAGCTATGTGCTTACCATCCCAGCCATCCCAAGAAGCAGACTGTCTATGAATGGGTGTCAAAGAAGACTATCCCATATCATAAGATGACCAAGGGGCTTATGTTCCTTCAGTCTGAAATCGATGAATGGTTGAAGAGTGGTGCTCGAAAGACAGAAGAAGACCTCATGCGTGAGGCACAGGCATTCATTAGCTCTAAAAAGTAAATTTGTGTATGATGTATGATGATGCTTCAGACTTTTGGGACGGAATGGAGGACTTACATGAGTTCTCCTTCTTCCGGAAACCTATCCAGAACACAGAACCATATCGTGCTATCACGGTGGTTGATGTCTATCGCTATGTTGTTGGTCACTATGCGAAGCAACAAACCGAGACTCTACGCACAATGCCCTCATCATCCAAAGCTAAAAAGTTCAATGCTACTCATTTTGACTACTGCACATTCTCAGGATTGTTTCGCAGACGAAATGAAAAAGAACTGTTGCAACACTCTGGCTTGATGTGCCTGGATTTTGACCATGTCGGGAATCCGGACAAACTCAAAGAGCAACTGTTGAAACATGAATACTTCGATACAGAACTGATGTTTACCAGTCCTTCAGGTGATGGTGTGAAATGGATAATTCCTATTGAACTAAAGGGATGGGAACATGCCCGTCTCTTCAAGTCGGTGGCAAATTGCATCAAGTCAACAGGCTTACCTCCTGTGGATAACTCTGGACGCGACGTGGCTCGTTCATGTTTCCTTCCCTATGACCCACAGGCTTATATTAATCCAGAATATGAAGAATATGTCAAAGAAAACATTTTCCGCCCAAGAATGGGGGAATGTCCCTTCTAAGCAAGAACCAGCATATTCCACCGTTCCGCCCCTCAACGAGACAACCACAGATCTTCATGTGGAGGTAGAGAGAGTCGTTGCAGATATCGAGGCGAGAGGAATTGACATTGCTCCCCAATATGATACCTGGGTCAATATCGGCTTCGCATTATCAGAAGGTTTAGGTGAAGGAGGACGTGATTTTTTCCATCGTTTGAGCCGATTACATCCCGACTATGATTATTCCACCACTGATAAGCAGTTTTCTAATTGTCTGAATGGAAAAGGGACAGGTGTGACTATCGCATCCTTCTTTCATCATGCCGCTCTATCAGGCGTCAGATTAAGCCATTCTCCTGTTACCATTTTACCAAATTACCAAAATGGCAAAACGGCAAAATGGGTGAAGCCCGCTAATGAATTGCCCCGGTTCCCAGAGACCGCTTTTGACGGTTTACCTCTCTTTTTACTGAAAGTAGTTAGTAATGCCATCTCTTCAGAGGACCGAGACATAATACTCTTGGGAGCCATCGGATGCCTATCCGTGTGTTTCGACAATGTATGTGGTGTTTACGACGAACGTGTAGTGTATTCAAATCTCTACCTGTTTGTTGTAGCAGATGCTGGAATGGGCAAAGGGGCATTGTCTTTATGCAGGGAGTTAGTGGATCCTCTTAATCAACGGCTTCACGAACAATCAATGCAGATGGCTCCTGACTACAAGAGAGACTTGTCTGAGTATCAAAAGAACAAAGGGAAGAATCCTGATGCTGCCGAACCTAATCCTCCTCCGCTAAAGACGTTGGTTGTCCCAGCAAACTGCAGCGCAAGTTCCTTGATGAGCATTCTTGCCGACAATGATGGCAGAGGGCTTATCTTTGAAACAGAAGGAGATACGCTTAGTCAAACCCTCAAGTCTGAACATGGAAACTATTCAGATATGCTACGTAAGGGTTTTCATCATGAACGAATCAGCATGAGCCGTCGCAAGGATAGAGAATAACTTGAGATTGACAATCCTCGTATATCTGTTGTCCTGGCTGGCACTCCCGAACAGGTTCGTCATCTCATACCAGATGCAGAGAACGGATTGCTCAGCAGATTCATATTCTACTTTATCCCCTTTCGTAGAGGAATACGCGATGTCTTTGCTACGGATGACATTGCTCGTTCAAAGCACGCCATATTCAAAAATATAGGAAACGAATGTCTACACTTGCTCGATAAATTCTTGGATCAAGGTTTCTTTGTCATCGTATTGCCGACGCATCTGCAACATCGCTTCGTAGAGTAGCTGGCCAGGCTCAATTACGAGTGTTGTGATGAAGTTGACAATGGGATGCAAGGAATCGTCCGAAGACTGGGACTGATTGCCTTTCGCATGATGATGCTGTTTACTGCTATACGTGCTTTCGACAATCCCCATCCGCAATCCAGAGCCACTGACGAAAGGATAATCCTGGAATGTACTGAAAAGGATTTCAATACGGTGTTGTGCTTATGTGAGATCTTGCTCTATCACTCCGTACACATTTACTTGAAGTTGCAACCGAAGAACGCTTTCAACATTCTTCCCGACAGAGAGTCTGGAGTCAATGCCCGTCGCTATGCGTTGTACCACAAACTCCCAGATGAGTTCGACAAATCCATTTACGACCGAATCGTTTCAGAGATGAACGAGAACGCCAATACGGCTTCCAAATGGATAGACAAATTCATTCAGGACAAGCGACTCAAACGCACAAGCAAAGGCAATTATGTAAAAATCAACAATTGAAGTAAAACTGGGCGAAAGCCCGCAAAAAACAAAAATTTAACATATGAGAAATCTCGTTATTCCTATTGGTCATCTTGTGATGTTGGCAGAACTTGATGATAAGGAAGCTGGGCAGATGGCAAAAGCCATTGCCTCGTATGCCAACGAGGGAACTGTCCCAACTTTCAGCAATGGTGCGCTCAAGGCAATCTTCTCTCTGTTTCGCTCTAATATCGAAGCACAACGTGAGTCTTCTGCTAAACGAAGCGAAATCAATACGGCCAATGCCATGAGCAAGAAGTCGGCTGCAAAGAAGAAGGCAGCTAAGAAACTTCCTACCGCTGATAGCGAATCGCAACAAATCGTAAACGAAGATGCAAACACATCAGAAGTAACAGACGAGTCGCTACCTCTCGATGCCATCGAAGCCATTTACCCCAAACTCGGTACTTATCGCAACGAATCGCTCTCAATATGGGAAACCTTCAGCGAAGAGAAGAAGCGTAAAGCCATCGGCTTCGTTCAAGCTTACATCCGTCAAACACCTAATGCCATTGACCAGATGTATCTGAACAGATACCTGAAGGCTGAACCTTGGGAAAACTAAGCCGTAACGAGTCTGCTTGCAGACATTATAATCCTTTGGTGTAGCCTAATACACCAAGCTCACTTGGCTGTTAGGCTCTCCGAGGTTTTTTGTCTGTCTGGTGAAAGAGCAAGCTCTGGCTGTAATCAACAATAACCGTATAATCATTAATCAGTAGAATAATATGGCTACAAGCAAAAAAGCCATGCTGGAAATCACAAAGATAAAGATGACTCCAGCACTAAGCGCAGAACATCAGCGAAAATGGGATGAGTCCCGATGGGAGTGTAAAATGGATGCCCCAGAACGTAACTACGACAAGAATCGTGCGCATCTCAACTTTGAAGTACGTAAGGATGCAGTGATAGCACCTGTAGATAAATCTGTCTGCATCAAAGAAATAGTAGATGCACGTATCGCAGAATGGAAAGCCGAGAGGCTTGCAGAAACAGGTGTAGAGCCCAAGGTTCGAAGCACCCAGCATCTCTCTGTTTGTCTTGTTATGGGTGGAAATAGTGAACGTATGAATGAACTTGCATTCGGAAATCAAGTGCTTCAGGAAAGAGGGAGCAACGCTCACATCAAACGGATGCCAGAGATAGAGCAGTTCGCTCTCGACAATTACATGGCTCTGTCGGAAAGAGTCGGTGAGAAGAATATAATCTCGTTTATCGTTCATTGTGACGAGAAGAACTGTCATATCCATGCAACCATTACTCCAATCTTGAAAGATGGACGCTTGTCGGCAAAGGATATGTTCGGAGGAGGTTCTTTGGTTGCAGCTCGCGACAAAATGCGTGAATGGCACGATTGGTATGCTGCCGTCAACGAGAAATGGGGACTTGAACGTGGCGATGATATTCATGTCACTGGAGCCAAGCATCGCAATCTTGATGAATATCATCGCGAACTTAAATGCGAGATTCGCGAAATGGAACGGACGAAAGCAAAAGAGCAGACTATACTTGAATCCATCAAGGCAGATATGAAAACGGCAACAACCCGAAAAGAAGGCCTGATTTCTATGATTACAAACCTGGAGAATAGGCAGAAAGATGCATCAGGGAAACTTTCTTCTCTTGAAGAACGATTGGCCGCAGGTCTGTGGAACAAGGAAAAAATCTTGGCACAGATTGAACTTTGTAAGGCATCTCTATCAAAGTATGAGGCTGATCTTTCTGATAAGAATGCGAAGTTGGAGGTAGCAAAGCAAACTCTCTCTTCCCTTACATCAGAGCAAGAGAAAGTTCAACTTGAATTGTCGCACATGAATCTTCAAATAGAAAGACTTGACTCAGAAATCACAGAACTTGAATCTAAAAAAGAGAGCGTAGATGAAGGTAAGGCAACTTTACTCGGCATCTTCAACAAGGGAGATTTGGCTAAAGCCCGAAAGAAAATCTCAGACCAGGAGGATGAGATTTCACAACTCAGGAAACAAGTTCTGGAACTTCAAACGGAGAAAGCTAAAGTGCTCAAAAATGCTCAAGCGAAGGTTGATGAAGTTAAGAAGTCTCATGCTGAGCAGATGGCAACTTTGCAGCGTAGAGCACAAAAGGCAGAGGCAGAACGTGACAGTCTAAAACAAACCATCGAGCGACTACAGTTGAAGATTGCGGAACTTGACAAGATAGCTCATCCAGAGCGTTATCGTCTATCTTCAGGTGCAGAACTTCTCCACTATTTTATTCCTAACCGCATGGATCCAACACTTCATATCTGGACAAAAGTTGGCAATGAGGAATACGATGCAGTGTCTTATAATGTTGGCTACTATGATGTAAAACGCTTTGATGATGGCGAGCTTACCATCCATGAACTTGTCAATAGCGCATTTGATCCCGCAGAACAAGTCAATGCAAAACAGGCAGCACTTCTTGGTGCAGTCCTCATCGCAGCTATGGGTGGCCCAGCTCAAGCTCGTGTAGGAACAGGAGGCGGTGGAAGTAATAGTCATTCTCCTTGGAATGACAAGGATAAGAAAAGAGGTGTTAAGCGAGGATGATTACGAAAAGCCTACACACGCATGCTTATATATAATAATGAGTGGTCATTCCCGAATTGGGAATGACCACTCAATTAGCTTTTTATTAGCAACAATGCTGGCTAATGATTTGTCATTAGATTCTATCATACAAAGAATTGTATTCTTCCTCGATTTGCATTTTCAGGACAAGAAAATCTACCCATGCTGGAGTATGCCGTAGTTTTTGTTCATGGTCTCGTCGTATATGCAGAGTTTTCTATTGTCTTACTTGACATGTTTTTAGTTTGGCATAATGTAACCCTTATCCTCTGCCTTTGCCACAATCTTCAGCAGTCGTTTACATTGTGAAGTAGAAGGAAGGTTGCCGCGTGTAATGTAATCTGCTATGCCTTTGATAAAGCTACAATCGCCATAAGACAACACTGTTTCCTTGACAAGGTCATTGTAAACCTTTATCCAATACTGTGCTCCAAGTTTGAACACCTCTACAGATGCGTCAACGTCAGAATTGAACTTGTGCGCTCTCTTGGCAGATTGTGCTACTGCCTTGTTTTCTGCCATTGAAGCAAGCGTATCAATAAACTTGTCGCTGAGTGTATACTTGTAATCCTGGAAGTTCTTCCAAACAGCTTGTGTACGTGAGATTGTACGCACAATACCACCGTTTGCTTGATCCATAAGGAAGTTGTGGGTGACATAAGCAAGTTTCAGCAGTTCCTCTGCAAGTTCTGGGTAGAGGGATTGCTTCTGCCAAATGTAGTGCCAATCAAGGTCGCGTCCCTTCGGAATAAGGGTCATTAACTTTGAAATTGTATAAGGTACAATTTGTGCTTTGTTACCACCCTTTGGATACCATGAAGCTTTTCCAACTAAACTGTCAAGTGAATCAAACAGAATAACAGAGCTAACACACTTCTTGAAGAAATCTTCATTAATGCTATCACGCTGTTCTTCATAAATCTTTTCAATCACCGAAGCGAAACGGTTGAAGTTGATGGCGGAACTCTGACACACCTGATTAGGATTCATCAAGATTGCATTATAGCACTTAGCCAATTTTTCCTTCTTGATAACCTGATTCTTTGGATGCATCTCGCAGAATTTCTTCTTTTGTGCTACTGTTAGTTTCATCTGTTCTTGTTCCCACTTACCACGTGAACGCTCGTAGAACCAAATCGTCTGGAATGGGTTACCATCAACAGGAGGTGCCATCACCTTACGAGACAACTTCTCCATCATTACATGGAATGGATGGTTAGAGAAGAAGTCTGCATCGGAAACAGCATTCTGACTGTTGGCACATTGTGAAATGGTCTTTGTGATGGTGTTGTACTGCTCAACTTGCTCTTCGCTCATATCATTCTCCACATTGAGTACGGTGAGCTTCATAGGAACAAATAGCGTATCCATACCATAGCGAGCTTCTTTCTTGATGATAGCGTTGGCAAGTGAAGCTGTTGTCTGACCGCCATTGATAATCTGAGGATCCTTGAAATGAACGATACGGCTGCCATCTGGCGAGAATGTTACGGAACGAGCAACAATTGCAATACCATTGTTGAAGGTAAAGAAATTCTCAGGATGATTTATGATAGTATCACGAATACCCTTGTTCACCTTTCCACGCACACTAAGGAATGCACGTACGTTACCTTGCAGTAACTTACTACCATATTTCAAGTAAATGTCTGCAAGGAATTTACCCGGAACAATTCCAAGATAAGCGTCATACTCAGAACCTTGCCCTAAGTCTGCCTTCAAGCATTGAATACCCTGGCAGTCAAAGTCGACAGTATCAATCTCAATAATCTCGCTTGAATTTGAGGCAAACGTCTGGAAGAAACGTTCAAGAGTCCACACATTCAGCTCAACAGGACGTTCAAGTAAATCAGGCTTACTGAGATTCTTTACCTGTTTACTCAACGTTGCATTGGAAATAATGAAGAATTTGAATCGGAGAATTTCCGTAGAGAGCATTCCCTTTCCTATCTTCTTTCTAAATTCGTTGGCTATCAGAAGAGCAGGATCGGAGTCATCGCAGTACTTGCTAATGTTGCCTTGCACACTTTCTTCAACGAAGTTCAACATACGACCGTACAACTCTTCAATACGAGTATTGGTAAGTGTAGGAGCCGTATCACGTTGATTCGTGAAGTCACTTGCAATAAGCACTAATGCACCATCAGCTTCATCGTATGCGTATGCGTCGAATGCCAAGATGCGGTTTCTCGCACCTCGCATTTCCACTGACATCGGGATCGGGTCGTTAAGTTCGCCAATCTCCTCCAAGTCGTTCAGGGTTTTCTCAATAAACTGAGTTTCGGGTTCAGTACCCTCATGTTCAGCATTAAATCTCAGTTCGTCAATGAATTGTTTTCTGTATTCTTCAATTTCCATAGTGCCAACGTTTTATAGATTATGATACTTTGAACTTTTCTATTTCTGAGAGTATAATGTCATATTGTACTTTTATGATTGGATCAGGAAGCAAATCTCTGGTTACTCTTGGAAAATCGGCATTATCCACTCTGTATGATGCTACTGATTTTAGGTCGTAAACGAGATTGTCATTCTCTGGAGAGAAATCAAATCCGTACAAACTCAGCTTCGCAAGGAACGTCTCTTTGTTGTGAGAAGGTCTTATCATTGTTATCAACTCGTTTACCAGGGCATTCAACTTGATTCCATTGAAGGAAGGGCTCATGCGCTCCAAGGAGTACACGATCAGATACCCCTCGTTACTACCGTCTAGTTGCTCAATAGATGAAATATGAACTGCCTCTTTGCCAAAGTTGATGGTCTTTACCTCGTACCACTCATTATCGTATGAGAAATCTTTGTGGGTTTTCTCTGGCCCTATCCAACTGTCAAGAGCGGCATCAAGACCTTTTGTGGGAATCATTTCGTCTCTAAAGAAGAGCAATTCGCCAATGAGCCCCATCACCTCAATCTCCGTCAGATTGCCATGATTTGGTTTAAAGAGTTGCTTCCACGAGAAGTAACGAGCTCTAAGCGTTTGATAAGCAGTTTCGTCATCGCTAATTACTTGTGTAGAAGTAATCAGGTCTTCACAGAAGGTACAGAAGTATTCGAGCAAAGCAGGATTCTCCAATGAGAAACGTATAAATTTCTCATCCCCACTATTGATGTGAGTAACAGAAATTACCTCAGAGCTCTTAGTACGAGCTACCTTGAATCGGCCTCTGAAATCAAAGGCGTAACGACCCATCTCGTCCTTACCCACATACAAACTAATGTTGTGGTTCTCGCCAATCCTAATGAAATGGCTTGCTTTGAAATCTCCAGATAGGAGTGTGTAAATCTTAATCTGCATCGTCAACCTCCTCTTCTTCTGCGTCTTCTACATTAAGGCGTTGGTACACCTTATTTATCTTGTAATGAACAGCATTTTCTATTCCCTTCACTCCTGGTAAACCGATTGCAAAGGCAATAATGTGATCATTACCCAGTTCTTCTCTGAACCTGGTTAGCTTTTGATTCTCTTCTTTGCCATCACCTTTCTCTGCTGGTACAGGATGAATAGGCATAATGATGAAGATCGGTTTACGTGATGGTAAGTATTCAAAGTATGCCTTCAACGGAGTATTCTCCCCTCCGCTACCTTTTCTGTGTTCATCTTCAGCACACTTTATTTGTTCCTTCGTAAGTGCGTATTTCCCTTCCGCACTACCACTGAGTGCTCTTCGACGCGAGCTTATCTGAACAACATTACGAGTACCGTAATAGATGGAACGCTTGACACATCTGATATTTTTCAATCCCTCAAATTGAACGTGTTCTTTACTTTCACCACCTTCAATTACAACATCCCAATTCTCTATGCCTGTATTCTCAGTATCCTTTAGGAACTCAATAATGTTTGGAACGTTGAAATTACCATTTGCCATTGAGCACTTTATCTTTTCTATAAATGCAATGATGGTTTCCTTGGGCACATTTTCGAAGAAGCGTGAGCTACTATCTGAAGCGTCATTCACATCCTTGTTAGCTTTTCCTACAAGATCAGTATAACGTAATGTATAACCACCTTTGAATAACGTGTCAACAAGAATTGCAGTTTCCTTCATGTTGTTACGATTGTGCTCAATGTTAAAGCTTACATAAGGGGTATCGTAGATATTGCCATAAAATGAGTAGCGCAAATCCAAACCTCTTGCTGTTCTCATCTTATTCGAAGCCGTTATCTGCAACTCATTACAATTATCACGCACCTTGATACCAAAGTCTTTTGGAGTAAGACGTTGGTCATACATGTTCTTGATGTTATCTTTCAGCTCCTGCGAAGAGCGAGCAATTTCTGCGTACCATTCTGCGCTTGTCTGACTTGTCCATATCTGGAAAATATCGTCATAGCCGTTACGATAGCCAAACCATCTACCCATCTGCATTAGTACATCAAAAGTAGAGGTGTTTCTGTAGAAATAGCTTACAAGAAGTCCTTCAAGGGTCAAGCCACGAGAAAGTGCCAAGCCACCAACGGCAATTACGCGAAGAGATTTGTTGGTTCGGTAATCAAGGCTATTGCTTTGCTTAGAGCCATTGACAACCATCACCTTGATCTTCTCAATGGCATCCATGATGGTTTGTTTCTGGATAACTCGGTCAAAAGTAATGTCGGTCACATTCGAGAAATGTTTTTTCCAAAGCTTCTCGAATGTTTGATAGAGAGGTAACTTCCTGTTGTCGGTATTATTGTCGGTAAAGTTGAAGCGAATGTTATCAAAGACCTTTTCGTGAATACGTTCAACGTGCTCAGTTATTACACGCTGCACCTTGATGAATCGGCTCATATTTATAAGCATACTTCGAGGTGCTGAATGCTGTCCTCTGAGGTCGCGAATAGCATTTGCTAAATAGAAGCAATAAATAGCATCCGTCAATGACGCAGGCAATTCGCCATCCCATTCTTTCTTATGACGATAATAGAAACCTCCTGAATTTAGGGATTCAATATCGTTGTCAACTTGGTCAAGGTATTCCTCCGAGGTATAATCAGGTTCTTCAATATCGGTAATGTAACGCAAGTTGCGGTAGTACTTACCATCTGGATAGAATATCTTCTGTGCGCCCACATAATTAGAAGGTGCTTCCAATGCGTATATGAAGTGCTCAGGAAACAGATCTGCATTCTTCATGCTGTCCACAGAATCCGGGTCAATGAACACATTTGCAAATGGGGTTGCAGTAAATCCTACATACGTTGTGTCCTTGAAGAGAGTGCAAATCTGTCGAATGAGTTTGTTCGTCTTTGTTGGGTCTGTTTCATCTTTCTTTGTATTGACAGACGCATTATCTGCTTCATCATCAACCAGCAACATAGGGATGTCGATGTAACCCTTTACAGGATCAAGGTTTTGGTCTTTAAGCCACTTGTGAAGTTTCTGCAATACGGAAACATTCTTCTTGATGACGAATACGACCAAAGACTTCTGTGAGTTCAACGACATTGCAATTTTATCATGATTGCCAACAAAATCATTAACGCAGGACGTAAATGAAGTCGCTCTGAGTTCCTGATTATCTTTGCCGACACCAACACGTTGAGGGGGCAAAACCGTACGGCCTTGCTTCTTGTAGGTAATGCCAATAATACTTTCGTCAATACGTTCCTGTGTTTGCTGACGGAGGTTTTCTGTGATTCCAGCAAGCAGTATGACCACCTTGTAGCCCGCATCAGCAGCCTTACAAATCAATCCTGAGTATGTTGCCGTTTTACCAGATTGTACGTCACCAATGATAAGACCTCTACGAAATCGTTTACCTTCAAACTTGTCATTGGGATTGCCAAGGCAGTTCATGATGTTGGGGAGAGTGTCCTCATCCAACAGATTTATACTCTTTATATTGAAGGAAGGATTTGCGAGTAGCAATGCTTTGTATTTATTCCAGAAATAAGGATTCTCAATATCCTCGTTGGAATACCATTCTTGCCTACTATCGTAATCATCAAAGATAACATTTCCTTTAGCATGAGTTATCTTGAACTGATACTCTACATCTGTGAAAAGACGTTTTCTTGTCTCTTCATCACAGGGGATAGGGAACAATTTGGTTGCTCTATCTATGTAGGAGTTGATGTTTTCAAATTTTACCTCAATGCCCGCTCCTTTATCGGCATTGATGAAGCCAAATGCTATTTGCTTCAATGAAAGGTATAAATCATCAGTCATTAGCTTCTTTGAAATTATCGGTTAGCTTATCCTTTAACTTTTGGTACTTACAGAATGGCTCTGATTTCATCAGGTCGTTGATGATGTTTTCTGTCGCACCATTCGTAGCATCCTTTAATGTACTGACCATTGTAACGGCAATCTGGAATACGTCATCAAAACGGCTATCAGTTTCTTCTACGGTAATAGCTTCGTTAGATTTGTCAATGTACATCTGTTGAGTTGGAATGTTGTTTTCAATCTCTGTTACCAGCATTTCAAGATAGTTGAAATCCTCATCAGACATTTTCTCCTTGACAAACTGAAAGAGCTTGCTCTCTCGGTTAATCTGGTAATAAAACATCTGATTGCGTCCTTCCTTTCTATCCCAAATGTAATCTGTGTCATCATCAATTTTTACGGTTCTTCCTCTGTAGGTCTGTTGATTGACAGATGCTTCGAGTGCATCAAGTACAGTTTTTCGCAACTGATTGAGAATGCGCTTTGGAATAGATGCGTTTTGCTTCTTGATGTCAATACCCCAAATATCATCCAGGGTATTTGGAATGTCAACACGTATTCGGGCATTCTTTGTTAACTCGGCACGTTGCTTCATACCAAACCAAGTACCCCAAATAATAAGACGATTGTTGCGGTAAACATAGAAACCTTGCTTTGCACGCAGGTTCTCAATACCACCAATCAACTTCTTGTCGTTGTCGGAAAGGTCGGTTGCAAATGGAAGTACGAAGGGCTTAATGTAAATCAAGCGCTCAACACCTTCACTATCATTGATGGCTATGGTTCTTTCCTTCTTGCTAGAAGTCTTGGGATGACGTTCAAGGAATGGATCGAGTGGTTTTACGCTCTGATTGTTTATCTGGATTTTGAGTTTTGCACTACCAGAGGCAGAAAGGAATCTGTGGAAGATCAGTGCGAGAGCCTTTTCGAGTGTCTTCTTTAGTTCAACAAGGGTTTCGTAAACCTGACCATCGCTTGATTTTGACAATACATCAAAGTCACTCCAAATAACAAGTGTGCCTTTGGTTTGCTCTGTAATCAGATTGACGTATGGAAGTTTGTCTATTTCTTGTGAAGTAAGTTCTTGAATTATCCATTTCTGCTTCTTCTGGATGTAAACGTAATCCCATGTGTAAGCACTTCGTTTTCCTTTGCTGTAGCTAACGACTGTTAGATTTCTACATTGCGAAAGGGATGCAGCCTTCAACCCCATACCGAAACGGCCAAGGTCATCTTCGTTACGTTCTGCTTCTGATGCCATGCTGCCATAACGCATCGCTTCAAACAGTTCGTCACCACTCATTCCTTCGCCATCGTCCAGAATACCAACAGCTGTAGGTTCGAGCGGATTGGTTGGAAAGAGCACCTTCACGAAAGTTGCATGTGCACTGATGCTATTATCAATAACATCTGCTACCGCAGATTCAAAGGAATAACCCATTGATCTTAGGGAACCCATCAGGGTTGGTGCTACAGGTATGTTTTCTCTATCTTTAGCCATTGTGACGAGACATTTTTATGATTTGATCAAATACTGCCTTTGCGAGCAATGGTGGTACGGCATTACCAATCTGTTGCTGGATGTGTGAGATTGGTCCTTCAAAATAGAAGTCATCGGGAAAACTCTGCAAACGTGCTGCTTCGCGAACCGACAAACCTCTATCTTGGTAAGGATGAATAAGCATGCTCTTTCTATAGTTAGAGATTACCACAGAAGGCTGGTTAGCAATAAGACGTTTGTAAATTCCGCTATGAGTGCGTCCCTTGTCTGCATAGTTCTGCATCAGTTCGTCCGGGATTGCGCGCCAATTCTGTCCTTGCTTGATGTATTTGTAGCGTTGAATTACAAGTTCATTATTGCGTGAAACGAAGTTCTGTGTTGGGAAATGAGAATGCTCTCGCATCAGCTGAGCATACTCACTTGCTTTAGCTCTTGGCACTTTATAGTTCCCTTTCTCCAACATTTCGCCGTTCTCCAGATCGGGCAAATCACCAATAGCTTCCTCTACCGTCACTTTTTTCTCGAATGGCTCAGGAAACTCGAACTTTATTCCATGTCGATTACCAACCATGAAGAATCGGTTTCTATTTTGTGGAACACCATAATCAGAAGCCCACAGCACTTTGGAGTTTACCTCATAGCCTAATGCCCTAAAGCAATCCTCAATCATGTTCTTGGTTTTGCCCTCTTCCATGTTGGTCAATCCCCAAACATTTTCAAGGACGAACCAAGTAGGCTTTAGCTCTTGTACGAAACGCACAAACTCCAAAAACAGGAAGTTATTTGCGTTCTTCATATTTCGTGTACGAGTGTTCGAGAGCGAAAAACCTTGGCAAGGAGGTCCGCCCATAATTATGAACACAGTATTATTACCTTCCTTCAGCTTTGATGGGTCAATGTCCTTGATGTCTCCCTGAAGAACCTTTGCCCCTTTATGATTTCGGGTGAATGATTTGGCAGCACTTGGATTTATCTCTATTCCATAGCTGATTTGTATTCCAGCCATTTCAGCACCAAGGCTCAAACCACCTGCACCTGAGAATATATCTATTCCGATTAACATTGTGTCCTTGGTTTAATAGCCGATTAATAGTATTCCCTTCAATGGGAGTTGGAGTCGATTGCTGACATAAAGCGTTTCGAGGAATGTCTTGACTGCTTGATAGTCATAAGCCACCTGTTGTTTGCCGCTGTTCATGAAGCTGTACTCGTTCAAAACCGCAATAACGAGATACTCCACCTCGTACATCATGCAAGCTTGAAAAATATCCTTCAGGAACTGATTATTGCGTACCGCTCTACCAGCTTCTACTTCAATAACAATCTTGTGGTCATCGCTCAATGCATCAGCAGCAAAAGACTTATCAACTTCATCATTCTCGCTGAACAATACAGGAACAAATATCTGTTCGTCCTTAGCCTTACCTGTTTCAACGATAAAGCCAATTTGTTCAAGATGTGGACGCAAAAGTGCAAGCATGTCATTGGATTTCAAGTGTACGCTTGCATCCTTCTCTTTGTCCACAGCCTTGAAGCATTCTATTATTTCGCGAATCCTCGGAGTGACTCCATGAGAGCGAGGAAAGAATTGAAAGTTGATCATATTGTATGCGGTTTTATATTTCCATAATCCCTATATTCTTCAAATAATTGTAAATGCCATCATACCACTCAGGCTTGCGCGTCTCGTCTGGCGGTACACCATGGTCTCCATCGGGAACCACGATAACCATGCCTTGGCGTGCTCGGGTGAGGAGGACACGATATGCATTGATATGGTACTCTTGGTTTATTAGCTTATTGATGTTCTGCCACTTGGTACCTGAACGCAGTTGGAAGTGCTGCCATTCGGTTTGCTCCTTGTTCAGACGCAGGTCGGCATCCCAAGCCACACATGCCCAGTCTATTTCAAGGCCTTGCACCTTGAACTCGGTGAGTGAGTCTTCGAGGGCATTTGACGAACGAATGTCCGAATCGTCTTCAAGGAACCAATGAACAAAGTCGGGTTGATAGCGCACGTTGATACTGATGGCTTTCAGTCGCTCTGCTTTACTGCAGGCCAGAAGGCCAAATCGTTCACTGCCTCGGGCATGTTCGCGCAACCATTGTTTAGCGGTATCGAGAGAATGTGTCATTACTATCGGATAGTTGCCAAGTTCCTTTAAGGTCGCAGCTGCATCCTCCTGCTTCAATGCAAGGAGTTGGTTGACGAAGATGCTCACCTTTTCGGAACGGAAAGAGCGCATAGACATTTTCAAATGAAGGTTTTCTCGAGGTTTCAACTGTTGCTTTACAAGTGACAGTTCTTCCTTGCTCACATCGCCAGATTCAATGAGGTATTCGGACATGTAAACATCCCAATCCTGATAGCGGCGGTTGATGGATTCAATCCATTCCGTCAATCCGGCCTCACCCTTGTTGATAGCTTGTCCGTTACCAACAAGGCAAACGACTACACCCCAATCGGTTTGACGATCCATACAACTAATGAGGTATTCGGGTTCGCTATAAGGGAACTCATTTATGCCTTTCTTCTCACGCATGAATCGTTTGAGTTCATCGCCTGTCCATGCTCGCTGAGCTTCGTCGAAGATGGCTACATGCTCAGCAGGAATGTATGCCTTATCGGTATGGCTCTGGAAGTAGCCCTCGATAGGTTTTATCTCTTTCCCGACGACCTGTGTACCTTCAAGGTAGAGGTCGCGGTAATGGTGAATCATTTGTATGAAAGCCTTGACCTTGCTCTTGGCTTCCTCTTTGGTGCATGGCTTGCGCCCTTCTTGTTGCGCCTTAACCTTCTCACGACGTACATAGTCACGAGTCAAAGCTTCTTGCAACACCTCAACGAGAGGAAAATTGCCGGAAAGATAGACGGCTTTTTCGCCACGATTGAACTGATCGATGGCTGTATTCAATCCGATGAGCGTCTTGCCAGCGCCCGGCACACCAGTAATGAAACAGATGGCTTTGCGCTGATGTTCTCGGCAATGGTCAATGATTTGACAAAGTTCGGCTGATGCTTTGTCAATGTCGCCACCATGCTTCGTAATGTCCTCAACAGTATTTTCTTCGTAAAGTGCAACGGCTGCCTCAATAATAGTTGGCGTAGGTTCGTAGCCGCTCTTTGCCCATCGCTCATCACGTTCGTCAGAATGTGGGATTGTTGCATGAGGTATCTGAGCCAACGGCAGGGATATTGCTTCTGCGAGTCGATCGTTATTCGTCTGCAATGGCTCATAAACATCATCCTCGAAATGACGGAGATTGAACGTGCAGTTCTTATCCTTTTCTGATGGTGCAACAAGCACAGGAATAATGATGCGCTCCAAACTGCCTTCTTGGAAGTTTTTCAGATCAATGGCATAATCCCAAACCTGGGTACGTGCATCGTGGGCAAACTTGCTACCTGCAGTTTTGTATTCAAGGATGAACACAAGTTCGTCAATGACCAAGATGACATCAGCACGTCTACCCATACGAGGAATGTTGTACTCGAAATATATACTACCTCTGTCCTTGTATGGCGCAAGGATATTTCGCAGCGACTCAATTTCCGCAACCCATGAATTGGAAGTCTCATCGTTAATGTCATGCTGGCTGGCAAGAGTCAGTTTACCAACAATCTCATCGGTGCTCCTGGTGAGGAACATCGAGATGGTATCTGAATAGTAATATCTTAGCGTAGCCATGATGCTTTGTCGTTTTATTTATTTCGTTACAGTTGTAAATAGTGGCGCATAACCACGTTCGTTGTATATCGTTGTGCCTAGGTCGATGTTCTTCTTGTCCTTGAGACGGGAACAGAGATATAGGTTTTAGGACACATTGAAACCTGAGTGGCGAGGAAGTTGAGAATCATTGGACAACCTCCCAATGCCCCGTCTTATCGCTTCCCACCCGCTTTATTAATCCTGCCGATTGCATGGCTGCGATGTCACGCTTTATGGTTTTCTCTGATACCCCTAACATTGATGCGAGATTAGGGACATTTACAGGGACATTTACAGGGACATTTACAGGGACATTTTTTATTACCTCGTAAATCTTGCGCTGTCTTTCAGTAAGTTGCGATAATTTTACTGTATCATTTATCGGGACATTTACCGTATCATTCTTCTTGGTGTTTTCGATAGTTCCAACATTCTTGACGATTTCATAATACCTGTCAGACAACTTATAACCATCCTGTGCTGAGATGAGCAATCCTTCGTCGATAAGTTTGCGTAGTGTCACTTCGTCCGTATAGCGTTGGCTATCGCCTTGCGAAGCACGGAAGAGGGCAAGGAGGTCGAAGACGTTGAGTTTGTTGTTCGCTGGCCGGGCATTCTGCAACTCACGAGCATAGAGCATGAAGGCTGGGTACTTGATTTCGCCAGGGAGTCGTAAGCATACCTGCCATTCGTCTGTCAGAGAATAATCAGGCAAACATTTGCCATCCATCAGACAATGGTAGAACATCTTGTCAACGCCTTGTCCGCTCTTCTCGATGAAACCTGCCTTCTGCAAAACTTCGGTGATGAGTTTGCAACGTGGCATACTGTTGACCGTAAGGATATTGTCCACATCCACACCGACTGGAAAACCTCCAGCATTGGTGATGATGAGTTGGTCGGGATATTGCTTGATTACCACATCGCTCTGGATGTACATCACACGATGACAGCATGCATTGAGGATTGCTTCTCGGACAACATCACGGTTGAATGTGGGAATGTCGCCAATGCGGAATCCGTCATTATAGTGTTGTAATGGATTGCTGGCAGGCTGGTTGATGTAGTTCCAGACAGAATCTACCATCAGTACAAGTGGCTCTTGGAATTCCTGACGTGCAGTGTATTCTATCATAGAGTGATATAGGCGGTACTCTACAGTCACGCGATTGCAATACAAATGCTTGCGTATTGCTTCTGACTTACCAAGAAGAATAAGGGCAGCATTGGTCAGTTGACCACCCTTATTCATGAGGGCGAAATCATGGAGTACCTGCAATGTTGGTGTACTTACAAATTCAGGCTTGTTCCAGCGCTGGGCATAGCCTTGCTTCATCACACGGATGGCTTCTTCATCAAGGTCTTCAAGCGAGAGTCCTTCGCAGATCTTCTCAGAGAAGTCAGGCTCTGACTCCTGCAATATCTTGAGATACATGGCATCGGACATTGGCTTGAGTTCTTCGCCAACACGCATCAATGGTACGTCCTCGAACTTGAAGACTTTGCCGATAGGACGTGAAGGAACCTCAATCACCAAGACACGATGCTTCTCTTCGTCATAGAGTTCGTAAATCTCTGGACGAATCGTTGTGTCGCGATAAATGTCAGACTCCAACTGTCCGATGGCATCTTGCGACTGGCGAGTGCCTGTGACACGATGCGGATAGTTGTCGTGCATACCTATTACGAGGCGACCGCCACCTTCGTTGCAAAGGGCGATGACATAGCCAAGGATGCAGCGGCGACGATCCTTCGGATTGGTCTTGCCTCGACCATCGTAGGAAACATTGCCACCTTCTCCCGCCTTGAACTCAACGCGGTCTTCGGATTCGCGCATCTGCTGGAGTTGCTGTATGGTGAATTTATTCATTATTGTTGCGGTCTTTATTTCTAGATATGTCAATTAGGTGTTACTATCCAACTGATCTATTTCATCTTCTATTTCCCTCATCTTCTGTTGGAGGAGCATCTATTTGTCGGTGAAGTTGACGGACACCCTCCATTCTGCATCAGCTATTTTTCGTGAAAGATATTCACCGACCTTCTAGTAGAGTTCGATGAGAGCTGTATTGGCAATGCGGATGACATTCTGCCGTGTCTGCCGAACCATCTCCGCAACCTCCGCAAACATCTGCTCGTTGTCTAGAGTGGACAGAGAATCTATATCCTTCATACTCTGCATCTCGGTATTATTGTTTAGCTTCATATTTCTTTTGAAGTCATATTAATGCTAAAAAAAATCAATTGTTACTCTACTTTTGTATCAATCTCTGGCAACTCATCAAATCGCAACAAATCATCTACCTGTGTTTCGAGGACTTTTGCAATTTGCATCATCGTTTCAAGGTTTGGTTGGGTGGTATTGGTGATCCATTTTGATACTGTCGCCTGGTCTTTGCCCAATTTATCAGCCAACCATTTATTGTTCAAATCGCGTTCTGCAAGAACGACTCTAATCCTATTAAGTTTCGCCATTTGAAGTTGTTGTCAAATAATCGTTGAATGTCTTATTTTCATTTTCGCTATCAAGCGCTGAGAGCTATCAACAGTATATGATTGTTGTGGGCTCGTAGTCTTTGGCTGCAAAGTTACCAAAACTAGGTGAAATATTAACTTGTTTACTCAAATATTTTTATAAAATCGTCAATATTTGACTATTTAGTCAAATGCTTGACCATTAACAAGGCGAAATACGCACTCGCTTTCTCTAAGCATCATAAAAGTTTGCTAAAGCAAGTGTATGGTTCTTGCAATTTTTACCACATCAAACTATATATTTCGGTTGATAAATGTTAAATAATGAAGGTGATAAAGCGAATAATCGCCTCAAAGCCATTGTTGATTCAACTTTAATCGCTAAATTTGCAGCAATCCTACAAAATCAAACGTATAATGATATTAAAAATCGAATTTGAGAACTTCTTTTCTATTAGAGATAGAATAAGAATCGACTTCAGAGCAGGAAACATCAATACAGCTCTTGCACGGGAGTTAATCCATAATGTGATGGAATGGAACGGTGTGCCCGTACTTAAAACTATTGGCTTGTTTGGGCCTAACGCTTCTGGCAAATCGAATATTCTGAAAGCCATTACTTTTTGCTGTAGAATGATTTTGGAGTCACATCTTCATAACGAAGGGGTGACATTCAACTTTGAACCTTTCAAATTTGATGGTTGGCAGAAAAAGCCCAGCAAATTCCTTATTGATTTTGTCTGTGAGGATGTGGAGTATGAATACGCTTTTGAGCTGACTCGTGAACGCATCATAAGTGAGAGTCTGTACCATTATCCCGTTGGTAGACGAGCAAAGATATTTGTTCGCGATGCTGATGGAAAGTATAGCTTTGGTACAGGCGTGATGGTCAAGCCTTCAGATGTGGTAATCAATACCAGTGAAAAGAATCTGTTCCTGAGCCGAGCCAGTTCAATGAACAGAGAGATTGCCCAAAAGCTTTATCGCTATTTCATGAACCAATTCCTTCTTGGACTCGTAAATGTGAACGACATAATGGTATTGGATAGTTTCAATGCCTACAAGAAAGTAATACTCAAAGCACTTGAAATATGTGATACGGATATTACAGATATTGAAGCAAGGAAAGAGCAAATGCCGGCTCCTGTGGTTGTGCCTGGACAAACGGAATTGTCATACAAGCTGGTGGATGTGCTTCGCTTTAAGACCTTCCATCGTAACCAAAAGGATATCATGTTCGACATGGACATGGAAGAATCTAACGGTACAAGAAAACTATTCCAGATTCTGATACGACTCTTGGATGTGGTAAAGAACAAGAAGAGCATTATGATGGACGAGTTTGACATGGGATTGCATACCCGTCTGGCTGATTTCATTCTTGACTTAATTCATGCCTCAGAGAGTAGTCAGTTATTGTTCACTTCCCATAATACGAACCTTATCGATGTCAAACGACTGAGGCGTGACCAGATTGTATTTGTCAACAAGTCGGAGCAAGGCGCAACGGAAGTGTATTCATTATACGACTTCAAGGATTTCCGTGAGAATATGGATGCCGAAAAGGGATATATACAAGGGCGCTTTGATGCAGTACCTTATGTTGATTCATCGGTATCAAGTATCAAACAATTATTGGAAGGTTGATTATGGCAAGCAAAAGAGAACCGTCACCATCTTTGCGAATGCGAAAGATCGCCCTTGTCATTTGCGAGGGCGAGACAGAGGTCTGCTATATCAACCTTCTGAAATCGTGGTATAAGTCACCCATCAGAATCATTTCGCACATAGAAGGCACAAAGATCACGCCATCGTTGGTTGAGAAGCGTACAAAGGAACTCAAAATCTCACAATGGGATAAGGTGCACACATTCCTCATGTACGACATGGATGTGCAAGCCATCAATGAGAAACTACGTAAATGCAAGGCAGAAATGCTACTTGGCAATCCTTGTTTTGAAATATGGTTGCTACTCCATGCTAAAGACCAGAAGACTGCAATCGAAACGGATGCACTCATCAAAGAGTTGAAGAAAAGTGCTCCTGTGTGGAAGAATTATACCAAGTCAGCTTTTACCGATACACAAAAGTCTTTCTTGAACAACAACACGGATATTGCTGTTACAAGAGCCAAGAAACTACGTGAGTTCCAGAATCCTTCAACAGGCATTTATAAATTGATTGAATTTCTTAAAGAGGTAGGAAGTAAAAGGAATGTTGTAATATGATTAAGTCTATAAAAATCATGAATGAAGCCTCGTTTAAAAAAGAGGTAATGATTGAGAACCTGCAAAAGGTAAATATTATCTATGGTGCTAATGGTACTGGAAAAAGTACTATTAGCAAAGTGTTGAGTGATACTGATGGTAAATATCCTGAGTGTTTTATTGATTGGACTGATGATATTCCGCTTGATGTTTTGACATACAACAAAGATTTTCAAAATCGGAACTTTGTTGAAAAAATGCCTGGAATCTTTACCCTAGGTGAAGCAACTGTAGAAAAAGAGAAAAATATAAAGGAAAAAAATGAGCAACTCAACCAAATAGAGGAAGAAGGAAAAAATTATCAGAAGAATATCGATAAACTGAAAGAAAAGAAAAATACGGAAGAAAATGATTTAATATTGTACCTATGGGATAATGTTTATAAGAAATATCCAGAGTTTTCTGATGCTTGTAAAGGATTTAAGTACAAAAAAACATTTAAAGACAGGCTGGTAGAATGCTTTGATTTATTTGAAGATAATGTATTGGATGTTGAAGTCCTACGAGGAAAGGCAAAGCAGCTTTTTGGTGAACCTCCAATCTCACAAACTCATATTGAAAATGTAGACGCTTCAGTCTTATTCGCTATTGAGGAATCTGAATTGTGGAGAAAGGTAGTAGTGGGTAAACAAGATGTAGATATTGCTGCTCTGATTAAGAAATTGGGGATGTCTGATTGGGTTAGCCAAGGACTACAGTTCGTGGAAGATGGAAGTGATGTCTGTCCTTTCTGCCAGCACCATACTATTAATGGAGATTTCAGGAACAAACTGAATAATTTCTTTGATGAGGGATATAAGAAGGATGTCGCTGAAATAAACAACATGCAAGCCAACTATAAAGCATCTTGTAACGATATTGTTTATAAACTGAAAGTTATGGTAGAGGGGCAAAAAGGTATGCCAAAGAGCTTTCTTGATATAATTCAGATAGAATCATTAATCAAAGCTCTTAATGCGACAATCTCAGAAATATATGGGAGCATGACTCAGAAGGCAAAAGAACCTAGTAGGCAGATTACATTACCTTCCACCAAAGACATAATTGAGAAAATAAATGCTCTTATCAAAAGTGCAAATGATGAAATTGTCAAGCATAATAATCTTGTGAATAACTTTAATAGCGAGAGGGACAACCTGATAAAGAGTATATGGCGATTTTTCGTAAAATCTGAATATGCAAAACTGAAAGCCTACGATAAATTGTGTAAGGACACTGTTAAGGGCATATCTGCTTTAGACGTGAAGATTAAAGATGCTAGAAATAGATATTTGGAACTAAGGACAGAAATCAGAAAACTAGAAACTAACATGACAAGCGTAAAGCCTACAGTTATAAAAATGAATAAGATGCTGTCAGGCTTTGGCTTCACAGGTTTTCACATTGAAGAAACCGTTGAAGGCCATAATCAATACCGCGTTGTAAGAGAAAATGGAGAATTGGCGTATAAAACACTAAGTGAGGGTGAAATCACTTTTCTGACCTTCTTGTATTATATGCAGTTAGTGAAAGGTAGTTTTAGTGATAGTGGTATTACCAGTAGCAGGGTGTTGGTTATAGATGATCCTGTTTCAAGTTTGGATAGCAGTGTTCTTTTTGTTGTAAGCACGTTGATTAGGGAGTTATTCACAACTATTCATGAGGGAAATACCAATATTAAGCAGGTTATACTGCTTACTCACAATGTTTACTTCCACAAAGAAGTTTCTTTTCTTGATAGATATTGCAAATGGAGGAATGATGTATATTTCTGGATATTGAGAAAGAATGACAATACCTCTTCAATACAACCCTTTATGAAGGACAACCCTATCAAGAGTTCATATGATTTGCTATGGCATGAATACAAAAACTCTAATGATGTTAAGTCGCATGTGGTAATACAGAATATCATGCGTAGGATTATTGAGAACTACTTCCAGATATTAGGTGGATTTAGTCCTGAATATATCCTTGAGAAATTTGATGTTCCAGAAGAAAGAAAAATATGCAGATCTTTGCTAAGTTGGGTTAATGATGGTTCTCATTCTTTTCCAGATGACATCTTCGTTGAATTGTCTGAAGAGCAGCTTGGACGTCACAAGGGTGTGTTCAAAAAAATATTTGAGAAGATGAATCAGCTGGAGCATTACGAAATGATGATGCGACCAGTTACTAAAGAAGGTGAAAGTAGTGTTAGTACTGAAGAGAGTTAGAGTATGCCAGCAACAAAGAATGCCTTTGAGAGGCATAAAGTATTAGACAGATGCTTCAGAGACCGAAGCAAAAGGTACTTTATGGATGACCTGATAGATATTGTCAATAAGGATACATACTATTATTATGGGACTGAAGTCTCAGATAGAACCATCAGAAAAGACATCAGCTATATGATGGATAGTGAGGGCTATTCTGCCCCCATCAAAAAAGGCATGGTGGGGCATAAGGCCTATTATTACTATAGTGACCCAGACTTTTCTATTATGAATATGCCCTTAACCCAAGAGGATATGGGGAGACTGGAGGAAATGATAAGGATGCTTGGCAGGCTAAAAGGTTTACCCAACTATCTTTGGATAGAAGAAACACTGACTAGATTGGAAGATACGTTCCATCTAGGCGAAAGGCCTGATGGCATTGTTGCCTTCGACCACAATCCTTATTTAAGAGGCATGGAGCACTTTGAGCCACTGATGGATGCTATTATGAATCAAAAAGTACTATACGTATATTACTATAAGTATAGAAAGACCACCAAGAAAAGAGAAATACATCCCTACCAATTAAGGCAATTCAACAACAGATGGTTTTTGGTAGGAATGGAACCAGACCTGGCTGATCAACTACCATTAGTAAACTTGCCTCTTGACCGTATAGATAAGTTTGAGTTAGCAAAAAATGTGGTATACCAAACTTATCAAGGTATGAACTTTGACGAGTACTTTGGTCAAGTGGTAGGTGTGTCTGTCAATATCAAAGCGAAAAAGGAAAAAGTTGTGTTAAAGGTGGGATATCCTGATGCAGAGTATATGATTTCCAAACCGATGCATAGCAGCCAGAAGATAATTGAGCAGAATGAGAACTATGTTTTGATAGAGATGAGCCTAATTTTAAACTATGAATTTGAGACTGCACTGCTAGGGTTTATGAATAACTGCCAGATAGTGGAGCCAAAGAGTTTGCAGAACAAAATAAGAAATAGAGTCGAGGAAATAGTTAAAAATTATAAACAGAAAAGAGGTTTCTGAAACAATGAAGTAAGGCTGCAATCTTAGAGCCTACTTTTGCGGTGTAAATTTGAATTAGTAACATTTTTAATAGATTGAATTATGAGGTTGACCGCAAAAGAAATTATTGCAGATTTCGATGCTCATCTTCAGAAGAGCTCGAAACAGTATTATTCTAACTTTTATGTTGGAATAACCAATAACATTGAGCGTAGGCTATTTGTTGAGCACAATGTAAGTAAGGAAAATGCCTGGTGGATATATCGTACTGCTACAGACAAGGCTACAGCCCAAAAGGTGGAGGAGTACTATCTGGCTAAGGGCATGGAAGGTGACACTGGCGGAGGTTCTGATGACAGTGTGTATGTGTACTGCTATGAAATTACTAACTCAAGTTTCGGATTTAGAATTCAAGCCGTTTGAGCATACTCTCTAAGTGCAGC
>ENA-ORRQ01000722-ORRQ01000722.1-human-gut-metagenome-genome-assembly--contig:-NODE-722-length-30099-cov-4.707562_pt1 | contig 30099 bp, 31 predicted proteins | sample MGYA00242177_ERZ509138 | MGnify/ENA primary metagenome ERZ509138 (study PRJEB26280, sample SAMEA2338628) | human gut metagenome | biome: human gut; feature: human-associated habitat; material: faeces... | reverse complement strand
ACATTAGGTGACATTAGGTGACAATAGAAAAAGCCTCTATTGTCACCCGTAAACACTTGATTATCAAGTTGCTGTCTTGCATGGTGACAATAGTGATATTATTTTGAAGAAAAAAAATTCATATAAAGCGAAAAAAGCAGATTTTCGTATATTGGTTGAGTGGTTCTGATGTCAAGTTAATTTAAGCTTAGTACACTGTAAAATTACTGATAATCAGCCATTTAGCCAAATTCTATTAGTTGTATTACGTTAATTAACTCTCTATTTTTCAAACGATTACATTAGAATTAACAGAGTATTGATTTTATCGCATCAGTACTAATAGAACTTCAGGAAACCATAGACAAGCGAGATGGAGAAATAGAAAGTCTCAAAGAAGAAATAAACAAACTGAAAAAGAATCAGTTGAGTGGCGTATGAAGAGGAGTGAATGATAACGATGATACCTATTGGATGAATGTAGACTTAAAGGCACAAGGAATGTTCGGATAATAAGATTATGTCTAAGAGTATGTTGTACAACATCAATGTTTTTTATTTGTCAACTCTACTTAAAATAATTAGGTCTTTTTTTTGCGATACCAATAATAATTAGTAACTTTGGCACGCTAAATTGCATTTTATGTGCAATAATGGCATATAGCCCTACGCCGAAGTCACTTGAAAAAGTGTCGGTTGGTAGAGGGCAAACATAAGAAAAGCGTTATTGGCGCTTGGTTTTTGACCTTTGGAACTTAGAACACTCCAAATCTCACGTCAAAGAACCTCTCAACAATGACGCCTATGGGTATGTTATATACGTACCTTTCATGGGTCAGCCTTGTAAGGCTGGCTCTATGGGAGTGTACATATACATATCGACGTGGGGTCTCGTTGCTTGTTCTGACGTGAAGGGCAAGTCCTAAGGCCTCAAAGGTGGAGCAAGCGACAGGTGGCTTCACGCTTTTTCGTGCTTACGCTTAAGCACATAACCTAAACAAGAAACAGTCCGAACGGAGCCATAGGACACAAACCTTGAAGTCTGGCTCAATGGGCAACAGCATAAGACAAAGCAGCAAAAACACTACGACGTGCGAATAAAATCGTGCAGTCGCAGAGTCTTTGCTGCTTTTTTGTTTTGTAACATACAGTCAGACTTAAACAAAAGACAGAATATGAAAAGTACTAACAAGGACAACATTATTGAGACTATCGAAGAGTATGTTGGTAGTTCACCGATACGCCCCGTAATTATATGGTTTCATTCAAATCCCGACATTGACAACGCAAGACGTGCTATCAGCGAGATGAACGGTTGTGCGACTTGCGGACATGCACTTTACATAGATAAAGCTGGGACAATCCAAACGATCACTCCGTCTGGAGATGATGAACAGTTTATTATTCCTGGAACATACAACGAGAACACCAAGTTCTTCTTGTTCCACTGCTATATGGAACAGTTAAGAGGAGAATATCTTAAATATGCTTTAGACTTGATGTATGAGACCAAGCTTCCTGTGGTATATCTCGCCAACGACTATTCTAAGGAGGAAGAACCACAAGCTAATGTCTCGGCGTTTGAGCAATGGGAGTATATAAACAAATAGAGCACAAATCATATAGTATTAGAGTTTTTAACTTTATTGGAATAATTTAGGTATGAGGTTGTTTATACAGCAATATTATCTAATGACTAAATAATAGAGAAATGGGAACAGCAAAAACAATAGTATTTGTTTCATCAGAAGGCATAGAGAAGACCGTTTGTCTTCCTCCTGTAAAAATACAATCTGACGGAAATTCAACAATAATAAAATGGCGTGTACCAGACCTAAAGGGTGATTATGAAGATTCTATGCGAGTAAACAAAACATTTGAAGAAGTTGTTACACTTATAAAACAAGTTTCGGAAGTCAATCTTTAGGAACCTCGTAAAAATGGGAAATATGGAAATTATTGAATACAATAACAAATATAACAAATCTTCATTATGTCCCAATTTTAACGGGACACTAATGATATAATAATGTAACAATCTAAATCTGTTGAAAATCTTTCTAATCTAATTGTTAAGCATCTTTCAATCTTTGTATAAACAATTCTGCACACTTAATAAAATATTTGATTATGGAATTCTCTAATATACCATATGGCTATCATATAGGATTATTAAACAAGGCATTGGTTAATAATGGTGGGGCTATATGGCAATTATTTCAGGCTTATGTTAGACTGAATATGTTAAATGAGCATTACGGTTTTTGTGACTACTATCCATATTCCGTTATTGATCGTTATTTTTGTGACAACTTTGACCCAGGCTCTGATGCAGGAAATACAGACAGCAAATGGCATAATGTAGAAGGAAGCACAAATATTATTGATTTGCTCGACAAAATCCAAAATGGAGATACTGCCAAAACCAAAGAGCTGTTTAAGATGGTCGATATGGACATTGAATATAATAAAGAGCCTTTGCGAGTAACTCCTTATTATAGTTTTAAGGAGGAAATAGACCAATGCAGGAATATAGCTGAACGTAAAGAAGCTGAGCGTAAAGCCAAGGAAGAGGCAGAGCGTAAAGCCAAGGAAGAAGCTGAACGTAAAGCCAAAGAAGAAGCAGAGCGTAAAGCCAAGGAAGAAGCAGAGCGTATAGCTAAGGAAGAGGCAGAACGCAAAGCCAAGGAAGAAGCCGAACGTAAAGCCAAGGAAGAAGCAGAACGCAAAGCCAAGGAAGAAGCTGAACGTATAGCCAAGGAAGAAGCAGAGCGTAAAGCTAAGGAAGAAGCCGAGCGTAAAGCCAAAGAAGAGGCTGAGCGTAAAGCCAAAGAAGAGGCTGAACGTAAAGCCAAGGAAGAAGCCGAACGCAAAGCCAAGGAAGAAGTTGAGCGCAAAGCCAAGGAAGAGGCCGAGCGTAATTCATATAAGTCTCTGATAGAAGACTTTGTCAGCGACATCAAGGAGTGTGAGTATAAGGACGGCATCATATTCGGAAAGAAAAAGAAAATACATTATGTAGCTAACCCTATTACTAAGCGAATATGGAATGCTGTAGTAAACAAATCGTCTGAAGCAGATTTCGACGATAATGATTTTGTGCCACAAAAGGAATTGGGAACATTCTTGGAAAACCTAAATTCTTACTATTCTGGAAAGATAGTATTTGAGTATCTGCACAAGAACATTCACGCTCTTGTACACTTGCAGGTGTACGAGAAACAGGACAAGAATGCATGTTTCGTTTATATTAAGGAGGAAAACTGATGGCAAAGACAATAGCAGCAATAGATATGCTCGTAAAATACTTAGAGCATAGAATACGCAACATAAAGGCTGACACAAAGGAGGCGTACGACATTGAGAGGGGAGAAATTGTTGATGAGCTCAAGCAACTTGCTGAGCGCATTAGCAATATAGACCCTATTATACTGCCCAGACTACCTAAAGCCGATTTGCAGGATGAGGTAATTAGAAATATAGCAAGTGCGGCTTCCAAACGCACAACTATGCCACCTATCTATACTGATACCACTTGCAACATTGGCATTCAGAATATTGCGGTATGCTTGCCTAAATATGTGAATTTTTCTGAAACGCCAGGAGCGACAATCTATGGTATAAATGGTTTGGAAGAATTTGCACAAAAGAAGATGACCCACCTGCTCATGTCTGTACTGTTGTCGATGCCACTTGGCAAGGTTAGACTCCACTTCATCGACCTTAACTTCTCATGCAAGGCACAGTTCTTTATCGACAACTTCGACCGTTCTGTGTGCAATATATATTGTGATGTACAGTCGGCAAAAGGTTTGGCAGAATCGTTGAAGACAAAGATGGCGCAGCGACTTCGTGGCGAACTGTCGGATAATATATATGATTTTGTCGTATTTCTTGATTTCTTAAACGATTATAATAATATAGGCAATGCTTACAGACAGATAATAGAAAAGGGGGCATTCGCCAATATTCACACCGTATTTATCCTCAATGATTATAATGTTGAAGAAGGTGTATACGATCCTGGTCTACTTGACGAAGACAAGTTCTGTTTTATTAATGGATATACTACCCTTAAAGATGAAATTAACTATACAGAAGCCATTTTGTCGTTTGCCAATTTGTCTTTAGCCAAAGATTCCGACTTCCGCAGCAAGTGTATCGAATATCTTAACAATGGCTTGCAAACGGAAGATGAACCAGAGATAGACGAGCCAGAGATAGACAAGACCGAATATGCCGTCACAACTTCTGCCATCGAGGCTCCGATAGGCAAGACTACCGATGGCGAGACCGTAGATTTCAAGATAGATGTAAACCGTGGCCATTACCATGCATTTGTAATAGGCGAGACGGGTTCGGGCAAGTCGCGCTTCCTTCACGACATCATCATCAACATGATAGTCAAGTATAGTCCCGAAGACGTAGAGCTATACCTTATGGACTTCAAGGGTGTTGAGTTTAATCCTTACCGCGACATCAAGCACTCGCGTGTAATACTTGTCGACCGTGCTGACGAGCGCATAACCTACGAGGTTATACACGAGTTGAAGCAGAAGATGGAAGAGCGCCAGAAGATATTGGCTGCGGCAGGAGCAAGCGATGTAGACGAGTACAACAAGATGTCTGCCGACAGCCATATCTCGCAAATAATACTTGTTGCGGACGAGTGCCAAACTCTTTTCTCTGATGATGCCAAAAACAACAAGCTGCAAAGAGATATGATTGCCACCATTGCACTCATTGCCCAGCAAGGACGTGCATACGGCGTGCATCTCTTGCTTGCCACACAGTCGTTGTCGAATGCTCCGCAGCTTGGCGCCAGCATACTAAATCAGATTGGCGAACACTACATATTGCCGTGCCTTCCTGCCGATGCTCAGAAACTTGTGCCCGACCATGAGCGTAAAGACACCGAAACTGTTGTCAGCCAGATGGAAAAAGGCAAAGGACAGTGCTATTATCAAGGTGCAGATGGCAAGTTCCTCTTCACATTCAGCTACATACCCAAGGGTGAGGTGCAAGACAGCCTCATAGAATCGGCGAAAAAGAAGTCTGATGAGCACAACTCCAACGGACAGGTGTACTTCAGCGGTTCGCTGCAATATGCGATGGACGAGCAAACAATAGATGTCATTGCTGCAAAAGGCAGACGGCACATTGTGGCATCACCTGGACAAAGCATTGCCATACCGCAGTCGCCAGTGACAATTCCATTGCGTGATGAGAGTGGCGAGAACATCATGCTTCTCGGCATCAACGACAAACAGTATGTCACACGCACAAGCATCAATACACTTGTGTCAATGATAGCCACAAACCGCAGAAAGGAACTTGACTATGAGTTTGTTGTGATGGACTGCATGAAATGTGATGACGACGAACCTTACATGGACGTACTCGACAAGCTACAAGCAGAGGGTCTGTGCCGTCTTGTAAGGCCACGCGACCGCAAGGCATTGCTCTATCAACTGTGCAAGGACATAGCCAGCGGCAGCGCACGTCCCACTATGCTTACTATACTCGGTGAGGAAACTTTCCGTGAGCTAAAATTCGACGAACCTCTTGAATTTGCCGAAGACAATAACAGTAATCCGACAAAAGATGAAGCTCCGATGTCATACGACGATGCATTGGCAATGATGAATATGCTTGGCAATCCTGTGACATCCAAGCCACAGACCGACTCTGGCATTTCCGACATAAAGACCATGATGCAAGCGTTGGAGTATATACTTGACCATGGTCCTGAAAACGGAGTGCATACCATCATGCAGCTTGATCGCATCGGCAATTTCTATATCACAAAAGACGGCTACGTCAACTCAAAGGCTGTCTACAGCCGTTTCGCCCATTTGCTCATTCTTCGCTCAGGCGAAAATGATGTGTCTACTCTGACACTTCCCGATGACATCCGTCCTGCTGTGCTTGAAGATAATGGCGAAAGACTAAGGGCGTACTATTACAATGAAGGCAGCAACCGCTACGAGTTGTTCACTCCTTACCTGATGCCCAAAACAGAACAGATTAACAAACTTTTAAAATAACAATAACTATGGCATACGATGCTGGCGTAAAAGATATAGCTGAACTCCGCCAATTCGGCACAAAACTGAATCAAGCTGCTGAGGCTTGCACTAACCTGTTTCAACATCTCAATGCAGAGACCCACCGTATCTGTGACTCATGGAACGATGACAAGGCATCAAGGTTTATGCAGACTTTCGAGGAGCGCAAACGCGAAATTGATCGTCTGTCACAGGAGATGCGCGACTTCTCAGCCTACATCTCTCGACTTGCTCAGGCTGCCGAGGATTACCGAAATGTAAGATAAAGGTTATGGCAGATATAGATGTAAAGGAAATAGCCGTACTGAGAGCATATTGTTCCAAACTTAATGATTTTAAGGTTGGAACAACTGCTGTCGGTGTATTGATTGACCGTCAGATAAGGAAAATCAAGAGCGACTTGGAAGACAAACGACATGAGGCAAGCAACAATATGAATTATGTTAAAGAACAGGGCGACAAGGTGATCTCACGTTACGACTACGCATTGAGCCAGTGTGACAATGCCCGACCTTATATAGGTGAGACCGACCGCGACTGCAAGGACAAAATCAGAGAAGCAGAAGATCTGGTGGCACAAATCAGCGAAAAAATCAGACAGTTAGAGACTGAACTTGAGAATGCTGGGCAACACACCAAAAATTTCTGTCTGCAAGTGCTTAACATGACCGAAAACTGCCAGACGAAGATGAATAAAACCATTGCAAGTTTGGAGACTTACAAGGGTGTCAATTAAAAGTTTGGCATTATGTTTTTCAGGCAAATATCCGATTTTGACGAGAACTTCAAGTTTCTCGACCGATTAAATGCATTGCTCTTCAACGTATGGCGCGACAATAATGCCGACGCTTACCGCACACAGTCGATGGAACAGCTGGAAATGTTCTACCGCAACTATGTGAACGAAATGCGGCAGAAAAGTAATGAGATGAAGGCTTTGGAACGCGAGATAAATGAACTTATGGAGCAGCTGCGCTCTATAGGAGAGGATACACGCATGCTTGTCGCAGATCCCGAAATTAGGGGATGCCTGCTTTGCACAGCCTACGGACGCGAGCCAGGTATTTCTGATGTGCTTACCCACGAACGTTTTGTGATGCGACCCGACGAAGACACCCACTATGTGGAGGACATTGCCATGAGCCGCTGTCGCTATCTCTGTAACATTGAGTCTGCCAGTACAGATGAGCAATTGTAGGCTTTTCCGGTTTTTCCGACACTTCATTCCTGTTTGTCCGATAATGACTATAGAGAATAAAGGCATAAAAACATATACCTTTGCACCAGAATAAATAAAATACTAAAATGGAGAAATATCATATAGGACAAGAGATTCCCGCACTCATCTGCGCTATCGCATGATAAAGGAGACAGGTGAGATATTAGAGCATAAACCAATGAACTTCGACCAAGTGAAGGTAATGAATATACAGAAGAGATGTAAGTTCAAGACATGCTATTCTTTTATGGATTCAACTAAAAATAATAAATATGATGAATACAAGATTGACAAAAGAAGATCGAGCAATAATCAAGAAAGCCAGAGGCAATAAGTGTTCCGGACCAATCTACAGCGAGGACGGACTTCGCTTGTTGAAAGTACTCGGCAAACCGGAGATAGCGATGAACTCATGGCTGTATATATGAAGGCTGTGGAGGATGGTGATAGTGTAGGTCAAATTATATATGGAAGGCTTATAGCCATGACATAATATGCTGTTCTGACTATGCGCTACAAAAGAAAGTCACATTTAAAATAGAATCATGCTTTATGGAGTATTTGACCACAGTATACTATCGCATTGAAGGCAAACCAAATGACCTTCAAGAGATATATGACCAGTATAGGACGCTTCTAAACAAGAAACTGCTTGAAGAGGGTAAAGACAAGTCTGTATCTTACGCAAGTATGGTGTATAGTCTCGGAGTAGATACCAAAGAACAATATCTTCGGGGCAACATTATAAAATGTGAGTTCGTAGATAATTCATTGAGTATTGAAGCCGAGGAAGATTGGGTGACGGCAGACTTCCGACATCCGCTTGAAAGCCACTATGAAGGTATGACCATATACTATATGGTGGAAAGTTATTGCGATGAGACTTATGCAACAAATGATGCAGAGGGGAAATATTTCCCGACACGCGTCAGTGTGGACTTTCATTTGAAAGAGCCGGTTTTGTGTGGTTACGAGCGGTTCAACAGTATGGATGAGGCATTAGCCTATTTCGCACGTGTCTTGAAACGTGACACTCTTACTGTTGATGACATCCACAAGTGGAACTGTGAGCATTGGAAGGACGGCTTCATCTATTTCAATGAGTATGAGGTTGATTTACGATGATGCAGTTGTCGAGATAATAACAGAGGAAGCCGAAACGCTGGAAAGGGAGTGGGCAAAACTTTTAAAAGACATGAGACATGTTTCTCTTTCTATGTGGTATCTTGATAGTTGTGTTTGGCGGCTACATACTGATAAGTCTCATACAACTCGCATTCATGATTGTGGGGTGGATTCTTGAAGCTATATTCAGTATCTTTGAATAAGATAGGATGCACTAGGCCTTCTGAGAACAAGTTCTCATGGCGCTCGTTGGCAGTATCTTTGAATAAGATATGATTGCAACAAAAAGTTGATTTTTTGTTGATTTTCTATGGCCTGATTTTTTTATTTCAGAAAAAAGGGATACTATTCGCGCGACAACATTTTAAAACATAAAGAAATATGGTGAACAAAAACGAAACAACAAACAGTGAAAAGAAGCCTATCATCGACAACGATGAGGCTTTGCGTCTTATCGACCTCATCCAGCAGGGCGACTCCAATGCGGAGAACGAGTTGGCAGAACTCGGTTCTGTCTTTGTCAAGGCTGTGGCAAGGCAGTATGTGGACAAGGGACTCTCTGACGAAGAACTCATTGCTGCCAGTCGTTACGGAATGTTACGTGCCAGCCACAAGTTCGACAAGTCGCGTGGCTTCAAGTTTGCCTCGTATGCCGTATGGTGGATGCGCGAAGCTATTCTGCAAGAGATCCGCAAAAAAGAAAATAACTAAAAACGAAGGATTTCGATAAGCCAGATGAGCAGAACCGAGCTTGCTCGGGTTCTGCCATGGCGAGAAATCGTGTCTTGAAAAGAAAAGAATATGATACATAAAGGTTTGGGAGACATCCGAGCACTTACACTCATCAGAGTGGTTCTTGAACGGACTGAGGACCAAGAGTTGAGAGAACAACTGCAGGAGTATCTTCAAAACAACGAAGAGCTGTGGGACGATGCTCACATGGCAGACTTCTATACATTTGCCACCACTCTTGCAAAAGAGTGGCTGGCAAGTAATCAATCATAAAGTAACTAAACAAAATCACAAACAATGAAAGAGATTGATGCAGAAATATATATAAATTGGGATAATAACGGAGCTACTGTCAAATTCTCTGACGAGGAAGCGGATAAGTTGCTTGCATTATGGAAAGAAGCCCAAGATACAATTCTCAAAGACATGGAGGAAGAGGACTATTGGGAGAAGTTCGACCCTTGGTTGCAGGAGAAGGCTCCCGACCTATACGAGAAGATAATGAAAGCCTTCCACGAGGAATTTTGGGAAAGAATGGGTTGCTATTCAAGTAATAGAGACGATTATGATTTTGTCTCTGTTTCTTGTGATATAGACGGAGTGTATCTTGACGACAACAATAAAATCGTCATCAATCAGATTTTTCCTCCATCAGAATAAAGTTCTAAACGAAAAGAAAATGAAAATATATCTGAAAGTAAAGAAAGACAATGCCTATCGCGTTGACAGCCTTTGGAGCAAGCACATTAAAGAGCAAATTCTGGAAACTGTCGAAGAAGTAAGTAAGAATTGGATGTTTGAGCCGAAGTTATATCCTATGTTTTATCAAGAGGATACGCATAGCCACTTTGTTGAAGCAAACAACGAACGTTTCTTCTTCGAATGGTTGATGTACGAGCTTTGCTTTGTGTGGGAATTAAACGATTTCGAAGGATACGAAGACGAGTACTCTGATCTTGCACGCGAAAGAGATGTATTTTTAGATAAAGATAAGGTAGAACCTCCCAAAGAATACGTCTATATCGGTTCGTACATATATGAACAGGAAGAACCGCTTACTCTCCCAGGACTTGTGTTCGACCCCGAATACGCAGAGGATAATGGTGAGGTTTTGGCAGAATGTATGTTTACGAGTGATTTTGAAGACGAAAAATTAAGACGGGAATATATGTCTAATGGAAACTATGAGGAATGGGAAAAGGATACTCCAGCTTTGTAGCATAGCCTTGTTGGCATTATCTATATGCTCTTCATGTCTGAACAAGTCTTCCGATACAAGTCTCGATAAGAGCTATGGTAAGTCTGACTCTACCGAGACTTACCATACAATAGTCTCTGACGACAGTCTCGTGACAGCTGTCTGGCATAATACAGGCGAAGGCGGAACCGCACCCGATATCGACTGTGTGGTGAAGTTTAAGTCTGCTGACGGCAAGCTGCACGAGGAGCATAGTCCTCTGCTTCGACTTGCTCATCCTAATGATGATTACAGCCACCATGAAGTGCAGAAGATTGTAAGTCTTGACGATGAGTACGGCAATCGCTCCTACGTGTTTTTCCTTTCCGCTAAAGTGGGAAGCAACGAGTACGCTCGCGACATTGTGGCTTTCGAGATAGCTGGTGACAGTCTGCGACCATTGTACAACTATACCATAAAATAATTGAAATATGGGCATTAAAACATTCCTCGCATCACTAATGATGCTGATAACCATAGCCGCTATGTGCTCGCCGCTATACCTGGTTTGGCTCGGATTGACGATGAGCGGCTCTGCATTAGTGCGTATAGGCTTGATAGTCGTCGGACTTATTCTGTGCAGACTATTCAAACCAATATCCAACTTGTTTGACAAGGATTTTAAATGGTTCTGAACAACGAGAACTGGAAATATAAACATACATAATAATACAATTCAATGGAGAAATATAATATAGGGCAAGAGATTCTGAAGGAAGTAAAGGCAAAGTACCCTTCAGTAACGGCTTTTGCCAAAGACTTGTGCAAGTCCAGCTCTGCCACATACGAGATATTCGGCAAGACAAGTCTCGACACCGACTTGTTGCTGAAAGTCTCAAAACTGCTCGACAGAGACTTCTTCCGCGAGTTCTCGGAGAAATGTCTGAATGGAGAAGTGGCTGTGGAGAACAAGGATATGACAGAGAAGCGCGTCAACTGTCTGTTGCCGGAAGACGAGTTGCATGTCTTCACATATGATAAGCACGAAATGGTTCTTGAGGAATACTTCCTGCTTCCACGCAAAAAGCCACTTGTGGCATTTTGCGGATGGAAAGATAGAGGCGAGGAGGCTTGCGTTAAGCAAACATGCGTAATAGGCGAAAATATCTTTGGTAAGGGAATGGTAAGACCACTTAGATTTAATTCAAAGAATTTAGCCGATTTGGAAGCGCAAATCCCTATGCTGACATCCATACCACAGAAAGCGTTCGTCATTCTATACAATGGTAGTGGGCTGCAAAACGGATATGACCATGTGATTCTCCTGGCAGAGAAACTGCTTGCTGCTTCAGGAAAGCACGTCGTGTTGATATGTAGTAATAGAAATTGGGTAAATGAATACAGTTTAGAATATTGTTCTTACGCTGAACCTGCATTCGACACATGGAAAGATCGCATCTTCGCATGTGTGTTGGATAATAGCCAGAATGACTTTGTATACAATCGCGAGCTTTACTATGCGATAAAAGGTTGTGGCTATATAGATGCCATCAGTTGTTGTTTAGGCATAGGTACATCTGATATAGACGAAGAAAAAGTGAAGCAACTCATAGCAGAAGCCAAGGAAGAACTAAGCACTTTCAAGGATACTATCATCAAGGAAGATGAAGAAAGAGAACGCCATTTGATAAGTTCACTTGTTGTTCGTCCTGAGGATAAAAAGTTCGAAAGATACATGTCAAAAGACTCCGTCAGCATCTGGATTGATATCTCCAAAGCTACAGGCACCATCCTTGACTGGCAAGGTTCGCTTCCTTCAAGAATTTTGTGTGACGATCCATGGTACTCAGACGCTCCCATGTAACAAGTAGATTTCGCTCACCCCTCCCCAATCTGTTTAAATGTATTATTGTATTTGATAAAAAGGATATAACTCACAGTCAATATGCCAAAGAAGATAACATTCAATGACATTCTACAGAACAAGATAAAAGACTTTGTCGGCACCAAGCGGTGGAGCAATTCACAATTTGCTTCACGCTACTCGGACACTTATGCCGAAGTTTATGGCAAGATGGAGGCACCCAGCACCTCTACCTCGCGTAAGCTTATCGAAGAAAAGGGTCACGAGTATGCCGAAAAGGAATGCATCATTCTGGAGAAGCTCACGTCCATCACCTTTTATAAGATGTGGCTTGAAGAGCAGAAGCGTATCATTCTCAAGAAGATGGATGACTACTCTTTGGCACATGGTCAAGAGGTCGGGAATCATGAAAAGACGTTTGACACGGAAGTACAATTCGGTAATCTTCTAAAGAAATACTCACATTCTGCTGGCAGTCTGTCGTTAGATTCCCTTACTGCTTGCTTCGACCGTTATGTCAATGTCGAGACAAAGATGCCACTTGTGGTGCTTTGCGATACCGCAACTTTCGCAAGTTATCTTGTTGAGGAGAGCATGGACGACGTCTTGTATGTCGAGCCCGACAAGCTCTTAGAAGATGGTGCCGACTATCCCAACAATGTTGTCTACACCTCGCTCAAGGCATCGCCTATGAGCAAGGAGGCTGGTAGGTGTGTAAACGATGCGCTCAAGGTAATTTACGGTTCTGCAGCAATTGGCAAGACCAAGCACGTTATAGTTATTATAGAGTCGTGGGACAAGGATGCTATCGACAAGTCGCTTGAGGCATGGAATGAGAGTGTCCTACTTCTTCAGTTCCATTGGACATATCAGCTGATGCATGGATGGGTTCGCATCGAGGAGAATGCCGGACGTATGCACCCGGTGCTCAAACGGTTTGTCTGTGACACATTCAACGAGGTAAAAACTATCAAAGACCTGTATGGCGAGGCTCACCATCGTCCAAGTTTTGACGAGCTATACAACATCCACAGCATAACGTGCATGAATCTGGACAAGGACGAGGATGCATTGCTTATGGAACTAATGAAAAACGACTTGCACACCTATGGCATAACCAGATACCTTATCTCAAGAGTATATAAGACAGATGACAAAAAGGCAATCGGACGAATCCTCAATGAGCTGGAGAGGAAAGCAGTATCACCACGCCCGTCTATTCCTGAAACTACTCGGAAGCACATCACGAAATGCCTTAGCAGCGTAAAGACTTTGCCAGAGACTTTCAAAGACGAGATACGATGTTGGATAGCACAAGGCGGTTCGCCTGTAATGCCCGACTGCGATGGACCAAAAGAATGGATGGAGTTTATCTTGAATCAGTATGATAAACAGCAGGAATGGCTTGATGACGAGGCATACCTTTCTGCTCTCAATATTCTCAAGACGGATGGGTTCCCTATGTATTGGTTTTCTGAGAAATGCGACCAGAAGTCGCTACTCACGGCAATAATCACTTATCCTGAATGGAAAAAAGCCTTCCCGAACAGAGAAGACCTTGAACTTCCACAACTGCAATTTATTCTTCTTGAAGGCGAAACTCCTTCGCTTGATGCGAAAGGTTGGAAGAGATGGTTCGAGAGAAATTACAACCTCAATAGCGTTACTTCAAACTTTGACCTTATGATACAAATTCGCCAGTTGAAATTGAAGATGGGACGCCTCTTCTGATATTCGTTTTCAACAATCGTGAAAATATAACCGACTGAAGATAAGCATATTATCTTTAGTCGGTTTTCTTTTTATACCTTTTCTTTCAATATCCTTGAAAATCATTCACTGGGATTTGCAACATTCTATATCTATCTTTGCACATGCAAATTCGAACGATGCCAGCAGATCATCAGATTGGACCTTTAGCCCTCAACAGACGACACCTGCTATCTGCAACGTGCGAAGATGCATCTGAAAACAAAACCCATAAAAAGAAAGGAACTATTATGTACATCGTTTTTGATTCATACAACAAGCCATTGCGCCGTTTCTCATCTTGGAAAGAAGCATTCAACTACAAGACAATATGCCAGCGTTACGATTGGACCATCTGTCATATCTAATAATTGTAAACAACATCTTAAACAGAATATTTTATGGCAAAGCAACTGGACATAAGAATCAACGGACGAAGTTTCTCGGTGTATCCAACAAAACTGGAACGCAAAAAGGTTTATGGTTGGCATGAGCTGCGAGTGGTAACACCTGACGGAACACCATGTCAGCAGGCAGGCTTGAATAGTGATGGCGTGACTATAATACCAAACGGCAACATAAAGAACGGAATGCTTAGTGAAGATGGGTTGTGGATGGAACGCTCAGAGCTCATGGCATTTGATGCCCATGGCAACATGGCACAAGCTGTTTCTTCGTCTTTTGATACAGGAATAGATCTCCTTGAAAAGACAACAGTAGAAGACCTCCTCGACCACAACCTCGCATCCGTATATCAACTCACGGGTGAAGATTCGTTGCTTTTGTCAAGCAAGATAGGCGATGACATCTATAAGTTCCCCTTCTCATATCGAGGCGGCTACGAACTCAATACTGCTTTCATCATCACGAATGGTCCAAACGTATTTATCATCGTAGGCAACGATGGCAATTACGATTACATAGGACTTGAGCAACAAGGTGTGCTCGACACAGTTGAAGATGAAATTTGCCTTGAGGAGGCTATGGACTTTGCAATGTTTTAATATTCGTAACATCATAAAACTCCTACTATGAGAGCTATAAACATTTCAAACATAAAAGCCCGCAACGCACAGGTGGGTTTTGAGCAGAAAAGCATTAAGCATGCCTTCTCCATGCGGCGCAAAGACGGTATGGGATATACAAATGCACGTTTCCTGAAAGGAACACCTGCAACAAGTACGGAGCTGCTTTATGACAAGTATGGAGAAGGCCTTGCCGACGAAATAATCAATGGTGACCCAGAGATAGACTTCGAAATGGTGGGTATGCGACTGGGGAAGATAAAGAAAGTGTTTCTTGACGATAAGGGCAAGGTGGCTTACAGAGTTCTGAGACAACATGTGAGATTTTCGCCCGAAGGTGAGCAGATGGAAGTAAGGAAGTTTCATACAACAGAGTCAAACATCAATATCGACTTCCCGCTGAGATGGACAGGCAAACTCATACCCAAGGACAAGGCTGTACGCACCTTTGTTTTTGTAAGGAAATACCAGTTGAAGCATGTCAATGGCTTGACCTTCGATTTCCTTTACGATATGGCAAAGATGCTCCATGAGAAAAACTGCATGATGCTTGTAGGTGCAGGCAGCAAAGGTGTAGGTCCACTCGTAATGAGTACTGGCGGAACACCATACCGGGCATTCCTCGAAGGGAGAGTGAAAGATGACAAATACTGTCTTCTTCTTCATCTTACCAATCTTGAACTAAAGTCACTCACCAATAATTCAACGATGCAGTTATGATTAATCATGATTTCCCTAATATCGCAAAAGAATACAAGCGAACTATTGCAGGTCGCTTCATGCTTGTTGAAGGCGCAAAGCTGAAGGATAAGATCTCTGGCGAAGACTTCCTTGTAACAAAGAAAATGGACGGCATCATGCTCGTGGTTTTTGTGCGCGACGGCGAGGTAAGTGCCTATACCTCACACGGCAATGCAGTACCAGGCAAGCTTCCTTGTCTTCAAGAACTCAAACATATAGTCAACCAGAGAGGCATCAGTAACATGACTTTAGGTGCCGAACTGTATGCCACGATTCGTGACAGAGGTCGTGAAAGAGTATGCGACGTTGCTAAGGCTATGGCACATCCGGAGATGCATGACCGGCTTCATATCGCCCCCTTTGACATCATAGACTTTGAAGGCGAACCATGCGAGGTGTCTCATTACAAGGAGAAATGGACAAAGCTTCACAGATGGTTCAATGCAGGAGAGCTTGTTCGCCAGGTCGACGCTACAGCGGCATCAGGCAGAAGTGAAGTTGAAAAGATATACAACGAGTGGGTGGTAGAAGGTGGTGCAGAAGGGCTTGTGGTTCACAGCGAACAACCTATAATATATAAGGTAAAACCACGCCACACTATTGACGCCGTCATTATCGGATATACCGTTGGTGAAGACGCTCACGCAGAAATGATGCGCGACATGCTTCTTGCCGTTATGCGCCCAGATGGTATATTGCAACAGTTTGCTTCTACAGGCACAGGACTTACGGAAGACATGCGGAAAGATTTCTATGCAATGCTGCAAAACGATAAGGTTGAGTCGGAATATGTGGAAACAGATTCTCGTAATGTAGCATTCCAAATGGTTAGGCCAAAAGTGGTAGTAGAGATATCGGGCATAGACTTCGTGACTGAAAACGCAGCTGGCGAACCAAAACAGAACATGCTTCTGAGATATGACCAAGAGCAAGGCTATTCGGTTGTGATGAAGACATCAGGAGCTGTGGTTCATAGTCCGGTGTTTGAACGTATCAGGAACGACAAGTCGTGCAATGCTACAGATATACGTATAAAACAGCTTACTGACCTGTGTTCGTTTTCTGTGAAGCGAGCTGTAGCCAAGGAGACGCTGCCAAACAGCGTTAGAATGCTTAGACGGGTGTTTGTTAAGCAAGCTGCCGCTAAGATAATGATACAGAAATATGTGGTATGGAAAACCAACAAGGAATCTACTGGCGTTTATCCTGCTTACGTGTTACATATAACTGACTACAGCAGTACACGTCAGGAACTATTGAAACGCGACATCCGTGTTTCTGACAGCAAACAACAGATAATGGACATGTGCCAGGAAATGATAGATAATAATGTAAAAAAAGGTTGGAAGGAAGTCTGAGTATGAACAAATTTCACATACAATTATACGAATTTGTAAAGCGTAATGGCGAACGTCATCTCACTACACCACAGTTGACCGCCATGATGGACGATGAAGGGCTCTTCCGTTCATTCGCCAATAAACCTTACAAGCTATTGTTCCGTTTCATGGTGAACGAGGGCTATGTAAAACAGTTTTATAGTTGGGGCGAATGGAAGGAGGATGAAGCAGAGAAGTTGGAGCAGGAAGTAGGAAGCCGCTTCTCAGGCAATGCCGACATTCACTATGCCCTTCAATCCATTGCATACGCTCTTGGTTGGATTGCAGAAGTGGACAGCTATGATGATAGCGCCGACATCAACATCTGTCAGAAATTCGGGTTGAAGGAAGAGGAAGTTGAATATATTGCACATGGATCAAAGAAGTGCATCGGGACGCTCATCCCGTCTGCTATGGCCATGCCGGTGCATCATCAGCTAAACGTCATTGCACATGAGGAAGGTAGTGTGGCAGATTTCGTAATGTCGGAAATGCAGATTGCCACGAATAAGGAATTGGAAGAAAAGATCAGCGGTGAGCAAATAGACGGCGTTGCAATGGCAATACGGCAGATGCGCAACGGCAGAGGCTTTATCCTTGGTGATATGACAGGTATTGGCAAAGGACGCCAGTTGGCTATGTTGCTCAAATGGGCAACACTACAGTCAGATCGCCCAGTATTCGTCACAGAGAAGTCAGTATTGTTCAACGACCTGTTCCGAGACCTCTTTGACATCGGTTATGGCGATTTAAGACCATTCATACTCAACTCTGATAAAGAGGCAAAGATAACAGATGCGAACGGCAACATCATATACAACCTTCCTGACGAATTGGAGATAAAAGAATTCCGCGATACGAAGAGATTGCCCGCGGGCTATGATTTCCTTTTGCTGACATACTCCCAGCTCAGTCGTGACCGCTCGAAGAACTGGAAAGCAGACTGTGTGATGAACACTATCGAAGGTGCATATCTTCTTATGGATGAGAGCCACAATGCCAGTGGCGAAGAAAGCAATGTGGGCGAATTCTTCCGTGAGGCTGTTCAGAAATCATGTGGAGTGTGCTTTGCGTCTGCCACATACGCCAAATATCCTTCGAGTATGCCTATCTATGCTATGAAGACCGCCATGGGCGAGGCTGATATTTCGGCAACCCAACTTATTGATATAATCTCACATGGTGGTCCTATACTGCAGGAGGTTATGGCAAAAGGATTGGTATCTTCGGGTTCTATGATACGTCGTCAGCGTGATATGAAAGACGTTGAGCGCTCGCTCTATATGTGTGACAGAGTACAAGATGTTGTGAAAGTGCAGGAAAGATACGACAAAGTGATAGACCTTATTTCTGACATCTATGATTTTCAGGAGGAGTTTATATCGCCTTATCTGAGAAGTCTTTCAGCAGAACAGATAGTATGCAGTAAACATAAGGTAAGCAAAAACGAGGTGTTCATAAGAAAGAAAACCCACATCGCGTACATGCACTTCACTTTGCGAATGACACCAACCATTCGTCAGCTTTTGTTCTCGATAAAGACAGAGGATGCCATCCAAGCGGCATTGGAGCAGCTGAAGGCCGGACATAAGCCTATCATCCAGATCAACAGGACAATGGAAAGCAACTATACGAGTCTCATACAGCCAGGTATGGCAATGCCAAAGGCGGAATTTGCTCTTTGTCTGCTCAATTGCCTCAAGGACATGTTCAAGTATAAGGCATTGGCTGCGACAAAGAAAGGAAAGGCTGTTAAGTATTATGAAGTGGAGCAGACTTTTGATATGAAAGACCTCAAGAAGTTCTTCAATAACGATGAGGCCAAGAAGGCATACGATTTCCTTGTCAAGAAAATCAACAGTACCGACACCTCATTGCCATTAAGCCCTATCGACTATTTTGTTCAGAGCTTGGAGAACAAAGGATATAAAGTTGGTGAGATGACTCAGCGCAAGACCATCCTGAAATACGAGAATATAAAAGTCGGAGCCACTGGAAAGACACACGCCGTCATGCGTAAGAAGATAGACAAGAAGCGCATGGCATCCGACTTCAACAATGGTGTTCTGGATGTACTTATTGGAAATCGTGTTATGTCGTCGGGCATTTCTCTTCATTGTAGCGATGCTTTCACCGACCAGCGCAAACGTACGGTCATAACATGGGAGCATCAGGATAGTGCCGACAGACAGACGCAGTTTGATGGACGTGCCGACAGAACAGGACAACTGCAGCATTGTGCCTTCGTTACTCTGTCTTCGGTAATACCGGCAGAGCAGCGTTTCCTTATGATGAACGAGAGAAAGCTGCGCTCGTTGAATGCTAACGTTGAGGCCAACCAACATGCCGACGATGCAGGATTTGACATGCTAAACAAGTATGGTACGAAGGTGGCTTTGGAATATCTCCATGACAACCCGGAAAAAGAAATTTATTTCGCAGATGACGGGCATGATACATTCAGAGGAAGAGAAGACGAGGCGGCATTTATCACCAGATTCATGCGCACTTTAGGATTGCTTAAATGCAGTGAGCAGAAAGAAATTCTTGATGATGTGATGCATAGATATACTGAGCTGATAAGATATCTTGACGAGATTGGTGAGAATGACCTCAGGCCAAATGTGTTGCCGCTCAATGCAACGTTGCTCAGCAGAACGGTGTTCAAAAACGGGAAGCGTAACTCGGCAAGCGTCTTTGGCAATGATGCCATGCTTGATGAGGTAGAGGTGGATGTGCTTAACAAACCCTTGACATCGGCTCAGATTAAGGCTATTCTGCCAACGTTGACAAGCACAGATGTATTGTTGGAACAGATAAAGAATCATGGCAAACAAAAAGTGGCTAACATAAGAGCTTATTACACTCAGCTACAGAATGATGCAGCACGACAACTGAACAGCCTTCGCAGCTTGGGAGGACATTACACTCCAAGCCATTTGGCACAACTAGAGGAGCGTGCAAACAATACTGATATGATGAATGCGCAGATAGCCAAGGTGGAGACGCAGATGGGATTGCTCTGTGAGCTTCTCAATAAGTTTACCAATGGTCAGGCGGTTGGCATCCCTATGGCTTTGGTTGCTGATGGGGAGATAGAAGATAACAGACTTGTAGATTACGTTTCGGTTGGACTGTTTCTTGGTTTCAAGGTTGTTGGTAGCAAGACCACAAGATCAAGTATAAAAGCGGTATTTGCGGTTAATGATGGTAGATGCAGATTGGACATTCCCCTTACCGAAGAGAGTAAGCTCATGACTATACACAATCAAACGCATCTTGGCGTGATGAGGCAACGACTGTCTAAAGTCACTCTTGACACATGGGATTCGCTATTGTCTAATTCCACTCGCGAAAGGGCTTACATCGTTACGGGCAACCTGTTGTCGGGCATTGCCTATGCCAAGGAGTTCGGCAAGAATGTGGGCAACCGTAAATTGCGCCAGTTGGCAATGAACAAAGGGCGTGGACACCTCGTTACCTATACCGACGACATGGGGCGTGTCAAGAACGGCTATATGCTATCAAGGATGTTCCGACCTACAGATATTCAGCTTTATGCACCAAAATCATAAAATATGAGAACAGAACTAAATAATAATGCCACACTACTTCTGAAAGATGGCAATGTGGCACATGTTAATAAAATCATCGGCAGCGGCGGGCAAGGGTTTGTCTATTCCGTCACAGTAGATGGCGAAGAATATGCTTTGAAATGGTATAAACAGAATCCGGGAAACGTGTTCTATGAGAACCTGCAGAAGAATGCCGAAGACGGAGCACCGTCGCCATCGTTTCTGTGGCCAAAGGCCGTAACAAAGGTGAAGTATGGCAGTTTCGGCTATATCATGCCACTCAAGCCTGAAGGCTATTACGAGTTTAGCCAGTACAGACTGGCAAAGGTTCGTTTCTCCTCGTTCAGAGCAATACTGAACGCTGCCATCGAGTTGTGTGAGGCATTCAGGCTTCTTCACGCTAAAGGACTTTCTTTTCAAGACTTGAACGATGGTGGCTTTTTTATACATCCCGATACTGGACACCTGCTGATATGCGACTGTGATAACGTATTTCCGCATGGCGAGAGTTCGGGAGTGCTTGGCAAAGCAAGATATATTGCTCCGGAGATTGTATTGGGCAAGAACATGCCAAACAGTTATTCTGATCGTTTCAGTATGACGGTGATACTGTTCATGCTTTTCTGCATTGACCATCCGTTTGAAGGAATGAATGTAGTTCGCTATCCATGTATGACCGAGGAGATAGAACGACGATTGTTCGGCGAGCAGCTTTGCTTCATGTATGACGATGCGGACACAAGGAACAGACCCGTGCGTGGAATCCACTCGAATGCGATAACTATGTGGAACTTGCTGCCTGATGTTCTGAAGGTCTCTTTTAAGCAGGAGTTTGCCAAAGCTAAATTGGATGCGCCCGAAACGAGAATGACAGAGATGCAATGGATAGACATCCTTACTGGTGTTCGCGACTCACTCGTGAAATGTCCGTTGTGCGGCGACGAATCGTTCTTTAGAAGAACTGGTGCAGTATGTCTTAATCGCAACTGCAGGGGAACATCAACAGCAGAAATGTGGATGGAGACCGAAAACCGATCTATTCCGCTTTTCAATAACAACATTTTGCGTATGGGTAAAAGAGATGCCGTAACGGGACGTGTGGCATTGAAGCCTGGAGGCAACAATATTCTTCTCGTTCAGAATCTCACTACTCATGATTGGAGAGTAATCACTCCTTCCAACAAAAGTGTTACAGTTGCTCCACGAGGCTTCTTCCCTGTCAAGGAGGGGATGAAGGTAGAGATAACAGATAACAAATCAACAATAACATATACAATAACCAAATAAAAATATCGAAACTTATGGCACTTACCGATTACGAACTTACACCTGCGGCTCGTCGCACACTCAACCTCTTTCTTATGATTGACGTCTCAGGCAGTATGGCTGGAGAGAAAATAGCAGCAGTGAATGATGCTGTGCGAAATGTTATCCCTATAATCAACAATATAGGCGAAAGCAATCCGGATGCAGAAATCAAGCTTTCTGCCATGACGTTCAGTGACACAGTTGTTTGGCAGACACCACAACCGGTTGCTGCATCTCAACTGTCATGGAGCGATCAGACTGCCTGCGGTATGACCTGTTTGGGCAAAGCTTGCAACGAACTAAATCGTCAGCTCTCGCACAAGACTGGTTTTCTGAAATCAGCCTCTGGCTCATACGCTCCTGTAGTAATTCTCCTTAGTGATGGAGGTCCTACTGACGACTTTAACGAAGGAATGAAAACTCTGGAAGGAAATGCGTGGTTCCGCCATTCTACCCGTATATCCATTGCGATAGGCAATGATGCAGACACCAACGTTCTGGGTACGTTTACTGGCAATCCCGAGTTGGTGTTCCGCGTTCACAACATAGATGCTTTGAAGGCAGTGATAAAGGTTGCAGTTGTCACTTCATCCATGGTTTGCAGCCAAAGTTCTTCGGTCTGCACATCCTCATCAAACACAATGGAAACTCCCTCAAAATCTCAACTTACGGCTGATGCCATCGCTACGGAGCTACAAGGTGAGTTGGGCATAGATGTTGGCGACGATGCATTAATGAACGAACTGGACATTGACGAATTCGACTGATCATGAGATATGTTCACAACCAAACCGTAAAGGGTGCGAGCCATGCTGATGCTGGAGGAGAGTGTCAGGATGCCTCGCTTTCCTGGAAGGATGAAGACATGGCTATGATTATTGTGAGTGACGGTCATGGCGGAGAGAGACATAAGAATAGTGCTGTCAGTGCAAAGTTATCTTGCCAAATAACGATGAGCCATCTGCGCGAGTTTTGCAACAATGTCGGGAATGAATGGCTAATCCAAAACTCCAAGAATACTATCAGAAGACTTTGTATAAGCATATTGGCGGAATGGATTCACGAAATATCCTGCATACAGGATGCCGACGATATTGTTTCATACGGCTGCACGCTTATTGCTTATGTCCAGACGAAGCATTTCTGGTTGGCATTGCAGATTGGTGACGGCAGGTGCGTTGTGCTCAACAAAGCTAACGAGTGGAGCCAGCCAATTCCATGGGACGATCGTTGTATGCTGAATATGACAACTTCGCTTTGTGATGAAGATGCTATCAATGAGTTCCGTTTTGCATACGGAGATGCAGAATCCATGCCGAAGGCTGTGTTTCTCTGCTCTGATGGTGTTGATGGAACGTTTGGGTCTGGAGATTTGCTTTATGGATTTTATGCCAATATCATGAAATCTATTTGTGATGATGGTATAGAAAAAGTTGCTACACAATTACCCGAAGTTCTCTCTCATTACAGCAGAGAGGTTAGCAAAGATGACATGAGCATTGCTTTTATGCTATAATTACAAGAATATTCTATAATAAAAAAACAAAACAATGGAGAAAAATCAAATGAAGGATATGCATGTAGAAATGGGTCTTGACTCAGAAAATGTCATAGACAGCAGTTCGCTCGACCCTCTGTTCGAGGAAGCTGCACGCATAATCGTAACAATGCGGTCGGGCTTTGCCTCGTTGATTCAACGGCGCTTGTCTATCGGCTACAACCGTGCGGTCAGAATTATGGACCAGTTGGAAAAGGCTGGAATCGTGGGCGTGGCACAGGGAAGCAAGCCGCGAGAAGTGAAGATTCAAGATGAGAACAGCTTGGAGAATCTGCTTGTGGCATGGCGCCGAATAACTAAAATCAGTAACATTATGATTAACGAAGAAGCATACAAAGACATTGTTAATCTGCTGAAGCAGAAAGGTGACAAGCGATACATTGCCGTGCCCGATTGGGAAGACGAATGTGAAGGCAATGATGGTGACGGAACAGAAGTGTCAATATTCGGCATCGGACTGGATGACGATGATGAGATTTGTATTGCTGCAGTTGTTGACAATATCGGCTATGGTCATGGTCCTGACGATTTTCCACAGGAATGGACCAAAGCCACAGAACTTTATGAGCCAAACTATTGTGCCTTCTATAGATTCGTAGCCAACAACATTGAAAAGGCAATGACAAAGGATGAAGCCGACGAACTGGCAGATAAATATTGGAATGGAAATGGTTGCGACTATGGCAAGTATGACTGGCAAGATAATTTTATCTGGAATGGTTTGATAAAAGTAAGACTTGACGGAAAGTATGGTTTTATCAATAAAGATGGTGAAGAAATAATCCCTTGCAAATACGAAGATGCTGATAATATTCCTGACGGATTAATAAGAGTAAAGTCTGCAGAAGGTTGGGGATTCGTCAATGAAAATGGTGAAGAAATAATCTCTTGCAAATATGAAGATGCTGGTGCTTTTTCTGACGGATTAGCAAGAGTAAAGTCTGCAGAAGGTTGGGGCTTCGTCAATAAAAATGGTGAAGAAATAATCTCTTGCAAATACGAAGATGCTGATGATTTTTTTGACGGATTAGCACGAGTGCAATCTAAAGAAGGTTGGGGCTTCGTCAATAAAGAAGGTGAAGAAATAATCCCTTGCAAATACGAAGATGCGTATGCCTTTGAAGGTGGATTATCATTGGTGAAATCTAAAGAAGGATACGGCTTCATCAATAACGACGGCGAAGAAATAATCCCTTGTAAGTACGAAGATGCTCATGGTTTTTTGTTCGGAGCAAACACTGCTGAGGTTAAACTGAATGGTGAATGGATTAACATTGACAAAACAGGCAAAAAAACAGGCAAACAAGTAACAGAACTATTATAAGAATATGCCAACAGACGACCTTACCAAATAGGATATTTCGCAACAATTTTCAGACAGATATCATCTATATGGCGTAGTTTAACATTTTTCCTGTTTTTCCGACACTTCATTCCGGTTTATCCGATAATGACGATAGTGGACAGAGGCAGAAAAAGATATACCTTTGCATCAGAATAAAAAAAATACAACAATGGAGAAATATCATATAGGACAAGAGATTCTGAAAGAGGTAAAGGCTAAGTTTCCTTCGGTGGCAGCCTTTGCCAGAGAACTGTGCAAGTCGAACTCTACTACATACGAGATATTCGGAAAAACAAGTCTCGATACCGACTTGTTGCTGAAAGTATCAAAGCTGCTGGACAGAGACTTCTTCCGAGAATTCTCGGAGAAATGTCTGAACGGAGAAGTTGCGGTAGTAGACAAGCAGACGGCAGAAAACAGCATCTCGCTACTCTTACCAGAAGATAAACTACATACATTATTGCCAAGCCAAACAATGGATGTGGTGGAAGAATATCTTCTGATGCCACGCAAAAAGCCGCTCGTAGTGTTCTACGGTGGTGTACGAAGTCGCAACCTCCCCCGTTTTGTATGCAAAAAGGGCGAGGAGATATATGGCGAAGGCATGGTGAGAAGGATAAGGCTCGACCCCGTAGAACTGATGCGTTTTGAGCTTGGCGTGATGTCGCTCGCCAAAATGCCGCAGAAGGTAGTCGTGATAAAATGTACTATGGCAAGAGACTATAACCCCCATGTACTCATTGCCGAAATACTGGCGGAGGAGTCGGGAAAGCACGTCGTGCTGCTATGCCTTGACCCTATTCATATTCCAACGCTGCCAAATGGACGAGTGGTGTTGAAGTCGTTCGCCGTATCTACCTTCAACTCCTGGCACCAACGTGCGCACATATTCATAGCAGATGGTATGGAAAAGCGTTTCGCTTACCTCATCGAACTGTTCCAAGCCATCAAAGGCAAGGGATATATGGACAGAATATACGACAGCATAGAGGGCAACGAGAATTGGGCAGACACCTTGAAAGATTTGTTAGAGGAGGCAAAGCAGAATCTCACCACTTACGAAGATATTGTGTTGGAAGAAAGCAGCGATAAGGACAATCGTCAGGTGGAATATCATCAAGTGAGCACCATTCAGCCTACTATTAACGACTTGAATCGTTCAGAAGGGATTTCACATATCCGCACCCATCTGCGCTACCGCATGATTAAGGAGACTGGCGAGATATTAGAGTATGAGCCCATGAGCTTCGACCAAGTGAAGGAAATGATGTTGAAACTTGCGACATAAACAGTATCATATCAATAACAAGATACCTATACCGCTTTTTCCGTTCTTTTACCGCCAAAAAATTGAACATTTGTTTTGTCTTTTAATCAATATTCTGTAACTTTGAGCGTATTTTTATATTATACGCAAAAAAATAACTAAGATAAATATATAAAAGCCTATGGCAAATTTATCAAAGTCAAAATACATCACTTATTGCCAATGTCCCAAGGCATTGTGGCTGAAGCAGTACAAGTCAGAAGAAATGGTTATCGACCCATTGACGCAGGCTCGTTTCGACGCAGGTACCGAAGTGGGCGAACTGGCTAAGCGTCTGTTCGGCAATTTCGTGGAGGCAACCACCTATAAGACGGCTGCCGACGGAACACAGCGCCTCGATCTCGGAGCGATGGCAGCAGCCACACAGAAAGCCCTTGCCGAAGGTGCTGAGAACATTGCTGAGGCGGCGTTTATATACGACGGATGCTATTGCGCCGTCGACCTGCTGCACAAGACTCCACATGGCTATGCCATCTACGAGGTGAAAAGCAGTACCGACCTGAAGGAGCTGGAGGTGTATGCACAGGATGTGGCATATCAGAAATATGTGCTCACCAATTGCGGACTGAACATCACTGGCACTTATCTTGTAAACATTGATAACGAATATGTGCTTGACGGCAAACTCGATGTAAAGGGATTCTTCCGCATAAACGACATCAGCGAAGCCGTTGCCGAAGAATATGCCAAAGTCGCAGTCCAAACCAAGGCCGCAAAGAAGGTGCTTGAAGGCGCAGAACCTAAGCAGCATCTGGCTGAACATTGCCGCAAGCCCTACGCATGTGCGTTCTGGAACTATTGCAGCAACAATATCATCCCTTCACCATCAGTATTCGATCTGTACCGCATGTCTTTCAAGAAGGCATTGGAGCACATGAACGAAGGCCGTCTGTCGTTGGAAGATATGAGACAGGAGAAGCTCACAGACCTACAGCAGCTGCAGCTGGAATGTACATTAGGCAATACTTCCTATATCAATAAGAAGGCTATCGGTGAGTTCTTGAAGAAGCTCTCCTATCCGCTTTATTTCCTCGACTTCGAGACCGAGCAGACCGTGATACCGAAGTATCAGGGCACGCATCCATACCAGCAGGTCACATTTCAGTATTCGCTTCATTACATAGAGCATGAAGGTGGCGAATTGAAGCATCGTGAGTTTCTCGGCATATCGGGCGAAGACCCTCGCCGTGCTCTTGCTGAACAACTTTGCAAGGACATCCCACTCAACGTCTGCACTACAGCCTACAACAAGGCTTTCGAGTGTACTCGTCTGAAGGAACTGGCAGAGGCATTCCCCGACCTGGCACCACATCTTCTCAACATCGAATCCCACATTGTGGATCTTCTCGACCCGTTCCGTGCCGGCTATTACTATATGCCTGCCATGAACGGTTCGTTCTCCATCAAGAAGGTGCTCCCGGCATTGTTCCCCGATGATCCGGAGCTCGACTACCACAACCTCAGTGGTGGTGTTCAGAACGGCGGCGAGGCAATGAGCATTTTTCCTCAGATACAGTTTATGGAGCCGGAAGAACAAAAGAAGGCTCGCCGAGCACTTCTCGACTACTGCTGCCTCGACACGCTGGCCATGGTGAAGCTGTGGGAGAAACTGAGGGACGTGAGTGAGTAACATGTAATAAACATATATATTAATACTAAATTATATATTATGACAAAAAAAACTATTCAATTTATCTTTAGAAAAGAATATGAAGCCTGGTTAAAGATAAAGTCAGTTGGAGCATATTGTCCACAAGACAAATATACCTGTAATGATGGTAGTGAGTTTTTGTTTTTAGATCTTATTGGTCGTTTTGCAAAAGAAAAAGAACGCTTTTATGTGGATGCCCTTTTCCAAGAGTGGAAATCATTTATAGAAAAGACATTTAAAGACAAGGAGAGATCTAACCACCTTTCTTATCTAAACAAATACAAAATATTCGTTGAAAATATCTGTAACGGCTCAATATCATTTAGCACGTCTGCTCAAAATAATAACGATGATAAAGTCCTTATGTCTGTACGTGAATCTATAAACAAATCCCGGGATGGTATGAAATCATTGGAAATGCATCTTGGAGAAGAGGACTTTATAAAGTTGGCAATAGAATCGTCTTACTTTTTCTCTCGCGACCTTGTGGTAAAAAGGTTTAATGAGATTAAAAAATACATTCGCAAAGAACAAACAAAAGATATCAAAGATCCTGGTGTTGGCAAAAGATGCAAGGTTCATTACCTTCCGGCACGATACACCGCGAAAGAAGACGCAAACGGAGTTAAAATACAAAAACGCGACAATGATGGTTTAGTGTTCTTCATGCACAATTCTCAACCACTATGTATTATCTATCAAGAAAATGCAAGGAAGAAGGATAAAGAAGACTGCAGCGAAAACACTTGTGGAGGTGGCAATGGCAATACCAGAGTGTGCCAATTGATTAAGGACCGTACAGGGTATGACCTTGGAACAACAACAAACAAAAAGCACTTCAGAAACTTCATCATTTCACACATTTGGGGTCATGCTATTGATCCACGTTACTTTACAAATCTGTGGAATATCGTTATAGTTCCAGCATGGGCTAACCACTTGTTGGACAAAGACGAAGAAGGTACTTTAGCATCCACATTCAAAGCTACAATACAGAAAATCATTACTGAACTATATGATTTTGATAATATTGATAATATTGATAATATTGACTGGTCGTCTATACAAATGACACCTCCTTCTTACAACAATAAGGAAGTCATTAGCGGTAGATATCAGATAAATATTATTGATCACAAGTCTGGCAATGCGCCTTTGGGCAAAATTTGGAAAAAGCCAGTCTCTATATAATCATCTTTCCTGATTTTCCGGCATCACATTCCGGTTCTTCCGAATAACTAAACTGGGTGCAAAGGCAAAAAAGCATTACCTTTGCACCCAGTTTTATTCACTTAAGCAAAATAGAGCTATGACAATATAAGTAAAGAATACAAATACTACAGAAGATATGAATACAAGATTGACAAAAGAAGATCAAGCAATGATCAAGGAAGCCAAAGGCAACAAGGTTTCCGGACCAATCTACAGCGAGGACGGACTTCGCTTGTTGAAAGTACTCGGCAATCCTGAGTTCCTTGAAGTGGAAGATGGTGTGAAGGCAATCTGTGACGAGGCATTCCAAGGACTAGACAATCTTCATGATGTGGTGTTGCCAGCATCTGTTGTCGACTTGGGCACAAGAGCTTTCGCAAGCTGCCGCAAACTCTTCAAGGTTACAATGCCTGGAGTAGAATTCATCGGCAAAGAGTGTTTTGCACTTTGTGAGAGTTTGAAGGAGATAATCTTGCCTGAAACGTTGGGCAAGATTTGGGAAGGTGCCTTTGCTGGCTGCAAAGCTTTGGAAGAGATAAATATTCCAAGTCACCTGAAGATTATCGACAAGTCAGCGTTCAGAAACTCAGGGTTGAAGAGTCTCAACATTGAGATAACTGATGGAGGCAAATGTCTTGTTTATGACAAAGCTTTTGCAAGTTGCAAGCATCTGGAGTCTGTATATCTAAACAAGAATGTGAAGATTGTGGAGCGAATGGCGTTTGCCGGCTGCACTTCACTAAAGACGGTTGAGTTTGAGCAGCCGTCATTGACATGCTGTGCTGGTGAAATAAACGCAACGATACTTATCGGCTGCACATCTCTCGAAAAGATTATCATGCCAAAGAACAAGTACAATAGTTATCCAGACTTCAACATCCAAGGCTATGAGTCCGCTCAGTTTGAGACTCGCGACTTCAACAGTCTTATAACTCCGAAGGAATAACCTATGAGATTACGCCTCGTGTGCGCTACAAAAGAAAGTCACATTTAAAAAAGAATCATGCTTTTGGAGTATTTGACCACAGTATACTATCGCATTGAAGGCAAACCAAATGACCTTCA
>ENA-ORRQ01000717-ORRQ01000717.1-human-gut-metagenome-genome-assembly--contig:-NODE-717-length-30110-cov-4.302945_pt1 | contig 30110 bp, 30 predicted proteins | sample MGYA00242177_ERZ509138 | MGnify/ENA primary metagenome ERZ509138 (study PRJEB26280, sample SAMEA2338628) | human gut metagenome | biome: human gut; feature: human-associated habitat; material: faeces... | reverse complement strand
TCGGGGTTGGCAGGCATTTTTATAAACTGTATATACGCGGGGTGTGGAAACAAGTACGACAGACTTGTTTCCACACCTGTATATAGAAAGTTGGAAAAACCGGTGACAACCCGTCAACCCGTCAAAGGCAGGCTCGTCTGAAAGTGGCTCTTACTTCGGTTTTTCGTCTTCTGAATGTGGGATTCTGGAGCGGCGGAGTGATTGAAGTTGCTCTAAATCAGCGGTTAGTGAGCGGATAAAGTCATGCAGCAGTTCGTCCTGCCTTTCCTGGTCGTCCTGAAGCAGGCGGCAGTACACTACTACGATTCGTCCGAGAAGGGTAAGATCCGTCGTTAGCCCTTTTTAACTTTCTGGAATGTGTGCGGACTCATCGGTGCCAATTGGCAGAGCTCGTGTTCGGTGAGTGTACGGCCATGGGGAAGCACCAGGTGGCGCCACGCTTCCAGCATCTGTCCCAATTCGATTAATTTCGCTTGTTTCATAGTCTTTTTGTTTTAAAAAATAAAATTATAGTAAATTATTGGTTAAAATATTGCACGCATGTGTGCAATGTGAATTTTATATTTCTGCAAACTTATTTTACATTTGTCTGCAAATTTAAGCAAAAATGTAACATTATTGGCTTAAAAACTGAAAATTTATAAACTTAAACACGAAAAAATGAATGAAATGATGCTCAGCCTTTTTAAAGGCTATGCCGACACGGTGCCCGTGCCGGTGACTTTACAGGAAGTAGTCCGCCTGATCAGGGAGGACAAGGTGCTGGCCGATCACACCGAAAAATACCGTTACTACCGCCAGCAGGGGCAGAAGACGGCTGCCAGCCGGGAAAAGGCGGCCTGCCCCTGCTTTGCCGTGGCGGTGCGTTTTGACGGAGGCAAGCGAAGAACCGACATCAGCAGCTGGACGGGCCTTACGATGGTGGACTTTGACCATCTGCCCGAAGGACGGGAGGGGGAGGTGTTTGAAAAAGTGTGTGCCGACCCGCATACCGTGCTGGCCTATACCACCATCAGCGGGCAGGGGGTGAGGGTGGTGTGTCGTTACAGTCTGGACGGGGAGGTGGCCGACAAGGACTGCCTGACGCTGTATACGCTGGTATTCCGGAAGGTAAACGAATATTACCAGATGCTGACGGAGTGCAGCTTTGACCCGGCCTGCAAGAACGCTACGCGGTTGAGCGGACTGGCGCATGATGCGCAGGTGTGCTTCCATCCGGATGCAGAGCCTTTTTCTTTTAGTCCGGGTCTGCTGATGGCGCCAGCCGCTCCGCGTACAGGGCGGGTGGAGCGCGTGGTGGCCCGTATCCGCAGGGAGCTGGACGAGCAGGGCGTGGTGTATGCACCGCATCACCACAACGAGTACATCATGCGCATGGGCTATCTGATGAACGAGTTCGGGCTGCCGCTGGAGCAGGCCATCGGCTGGGCGGACGGACGTTTTCCGGAATACGACGGCGACGTGGCGGCCATTTTCCGCTCGTGCTATGCCGATACGGAGGCACACGGCCGGCGGGGGGCGGAACTGTTTCGTGCGAAGAAGAAGGGGGAAGGGCGTACCCAGCTGGCCACGCCCGAGGAGATTGAGCAGTTTCTCGCTACGCAGGCGGAGTTCCGGAAGAATGTGATTACCGGGAAGGAGGAGATGCGTCACCCCGAGGCCGAGGAGTTTGTGGAGCTGACCGACCGCCTGGTAAACTCGCTGTGGAGCCGCATGGCCAAGGAGGGGCACACGGTGCGCCTGTGCGATGTACGCTCGGTACTGGAATCGGAGTTCGTGCCGGAGTTCAACCCTTTTACGGAGTATTTCCGCTCGCTGCCCCCGTGGGACGGGGTGACCGACCACATCGGACAGCTGGCAGCCACGGTACACGTGGAGGGTGATGCGCAGCTGTTTGATGATTGTTTCCGCAAGTGGCTGGTGGCAACGGTGGCCTCGCTGATGGTGAAGGAGGTGACGAACCACCAGATTCTGGTGTTCGTGGGGCGGCAGGGGTGCTACAAGACGACCTGGCTGGCGCGGCTGCTGCCGCCTGAACTGCAGCGGTATTTCTGCGTGCGCTCCAACAGCGGACGGCTGACGAAAGACGATAACCTGGCGCTGTCGGAATTTGCGCTGATTTGTCTGGAGGAGATTGACGAGCTGCGTCTGGGCGACATCAACCAGCTCAAGGCGATGGTGACCCTGCCGGCGGTGAACGAGCGGAGGGCGTACGGGCACTACAAGGAGAACCGTCCGCACATCGCGAGCTTCTGCGGCACGACCAACCAGCCGGAGTTTCTGAACGACCCCACGGGAAGCCGGCGCTGGCTGCCCTTCGCGGTGGAGCGCATAGACGACCCTTACACGCATCCCGTGGACTATGCGGGGGTGTACGGGCAGGCCCTGAGGCTGTGGCAGGAAGGGTTCCGTTACTGGTTCGACGAGGAGGAAATCGCGCAGGTGAACGCGCGTAACGAGCGGTTTGAAACCGCCAGTCTGGAGACGGACCTGGTGCTGGCTTCTTTTCGCGTGCCGATGCCCGGCGAAGAATGTATGTTCCTGACGGTGGGTGAGATTCTGCAGCACATCAGCGGGGGCATGAAAAATCCCCTTAGCGCCGTCAAGGTAGGGCTCGCTCTGCGGAAGGCAGGATTTGAGCAACTGCGCGTGGCGGGGAAAAGGGGATATCGGGTAGTGATGTACACAGGGGAAGAAGTAAACCGCAACCGTCATGCCATGGGGCGGTTTACCGAGGCTGCCGGATGACCGGTCAGCCTCACGGATTATTTCTGTCCGTATACCTTGGGGGTACCGTAGGTTTCTACGTCGTTCAGCAATACAGCCAGTTTGGGGAACTTCTGTTCACGGCTCAGCGTGTTCAGGTAGTCGCATGCCGATTTCGGGGTAACGCCTGCACGGCATACAAACACGCAAATGTCTGCGGTGCGGCCGATAAGGACGGTATCCGTTACCAAGGGGAGAGGTGCTGTATCTAAGATGACGTAGTCATACTTCTCCTTTAACTGGCGGATGGCATCGGCAAATGCTTCCTGACCTACCAATTCAGTAGAGTTAGTGGCCAACGCACCTCCTGGCAGGATATCCAGGTTGGCATGCACGGCAGAAGGCTGCACCAAATCGAGCAGACGGACTTGCTTGGGATTATTCAAGTAGTCGGTCATTCCCTTGGCGTCAGTTGGCAAAGAGAAATAGGAAGGCAGCCCCGGGCGACGCAGGTTCATATCGACCAACACTACTTTCTTTCCTAAGAAGGCCAGGCTGGCAGCCGTATGGCTGGCTACAAAGGTAGTACCTTCACCGCCTTGTGCAGAGGTGAAAAGGATGACTTTATCTGTGGTGCCTAACTGGAAGAGCAATTGGGTACGCAGGTTGCGGAAGGCTTCTTCCATGGGACCGTTCTGGTTTTCTTGTACAACAAGATTGCTTTTTTTGTTCTGTTGGCTATGAGGAAGCTCAGCTAAGAACGGCATGTCAGTTTGCTTCTCTATATCTGAATGTTTTCTTATTTTTGTACCTAATAGGTCAAGAAGGAAAATCATTCCAGCCGGAATGCACAAACCTAAGAAAAGGGAAGCCAAGGCTACTATTTTTTTCTTTGGGCTTACAGGGGTATTGTCTGCAAGAGTTTCTTCTACAATGCGGCCGGTATCGGTGGTGAGTCCTAACGAAAGAATGTTTTCTTCTCGTTGTTGTAACAACACCAAATAGAGCCGACTTTTGATTTCCTGCTGGCGGGCCAGGTTGATGTATTCTTTTTCCTGCTGGGGGGCACTGTTGATGCGGTCGGTAAACTGGCGCATCTGGCGCTCCAAATCATTCTGGGCTATCTGCAGTCCCTTCAAGGTGCTGGCTACCGTAGTCTGGATACTTTTCTGTAGGGTTTGGATACCGTCGTTCAGGTTAATTACCGCAGGGTTGCTCTCTGAAGAGGTGCGTAATAGGCGGCGGCGTTCTGCCAACAGATTGTTGTAGGCATCAATGGCGGTGGTTAACTTTTCTTCTTGTAATCCCACATTGGCAGGAATGACTTCATTGGCATTGGCGGGATTATGGATATAATCACGCAGGAACTCTACCAAACGGATTTGGGTTTGGTTTTCAATGCGGAGCTGTTCATACTTGGCACTTTCCTGCAACAGTAATTCTGCATCGGCACTAATATTAGTAAGGCCGGCTTTTTGTTTAAAATCAGCAATTTCTGATTCGGCAGTGCTCAACTCTTGATTAACCACCTCCATGCGTTCGCGGATAAAATCACTTGTCTTCAGTACGACTTTGCTCTTTTCATCTAATACGTCCTGATTGTAGCAAACCACCAGGTAGTTGACAAAGTCAATGGCACGTTGCTTGTTGTTGTCTTGCAGACCGACCTGAGCAATGGTAGTATTTTTACCTCCTTCTATTGATAGTTTTTCTTTGTAAGCTTTGGCGACTTCTATGGGTGAATTGATGTAAGTTATCAATCTGATGTCTCTGTTTTCTTTCTTTCGCATTTCAGTCAGTAGGGAGTCGTTTTTGGTAAAGCTCAACACACCCACAGGGGTGGGGAAGACAACAGGAAGTTTATCAAACGTCTTTTCGATTTCCTGCTCCTCTTCTTCCTGTATGTATTCAATGTGTGCGGTCAGTTTACCTTCCAGGGTATAGGTAGTTTTTATTTTGACACCACTCTTCAATTCTGTGGCTTCTTCCGGTGACAAATATACTTGTATGGGAGAGGGTTTGTAAAGCGGAATATTATAACCGGTGATTCTCTGCTGGGCTGTAGAAATGTATAAGCCCAAATCGGTTACTACCTTTTTTAGTAAAGTGCGCGACTGCATGATTTCCAGTTCATTGTCAAAACTGGAAGAAAGTGATACGCCACCTAATCCGGACAGCATGCCCAAAGCTCCTCCGGAGAGTGCGGCACCTAAGCCTCCTTTTGAGTCTTTTTGCTGGATAAGCACGCCGGCAGTGACATTGTATACCGGGGTGGTGTAACGGATGTATATGAATGCAAGAATCAGGCAGGCAAGCACGCTCGCGACGAACCAGCGCCAATGTTTCAGGCATTTGTGCAGAAGCATTCGATAGTCAATTGTTAATTCGTCTTGCTCATCGTTCATCGGAATATTCTGTTCTTCTTTCATGGAAGTATGTTTTTTAGTAGGTTATATACGGATTAAACGGTTATCGGAGAATGTTGACCAACAAGCTGGCAATGGATACCAAAATGGAAGTCGCACTAACCCACAGAGAAGTGGTGCTGCCAATGGCTGAACTCTTGCCTTGTTCGGGGTGACATAAATAATATCGTTCTGGCGCAGGTAGAAGTAGGGCGACAGAATCAGGTCGCTCTGGGTTAAGTCCAGCTCCTTGATTTCACGTTTTCCGTCGGCATCTTCGCGTATCAGCTTTACATTGGTACGCATGCCGTACACCGTCATATCACCTGCCATGGCCAAGGCTTCGAGCACATTTACCTTCTCGTTGCTTACGGTAAAAGTTCCGGGACGGGCTACTTCGCCCAATACGGAAATCTTATAATTGGCCATACGTACGGTGACGATGGGTGTTTCCTTCAGATAGGGAGTCAGCTTTTCGCGAATCATATTTTCCGCTTCGGTCTTGGTCAGTCCTTCCACTTTGAGGCGGCCCAATACCGGAAAATCAATTTCTCCCTCGTTATTTACCAAATATTGCTGCAGGGCTGGAGTAGTAGTGGTGTTAGTATTTGCCAATGCGGCATTGATGGAAGTCTGCACGGTAAGATTAAAGGGAGCAGAAGCCAGTGCATCGGTGGTGTTTACCGTGATGCTCAGCAAATCCTTGGGCATGATTTTGGCATCGTAGAGCGGAATCTCTTTTCCATAGTTGTTCACCACTTCGGGATTTTGCAAATAGGGCACTTGCTTGTAAGACGTGCATCCGGCTGTCAGCGTCAGTGCGACTGCCAGAAAGGCGATTTTAGCGAATCTCATATCTTCTTAATCTAACAGTTAGTTTTTCTGTAATAATTTACAAAAGTACGATTTGTTTGGCGATTGTGCAACGTTTCGGGGGTGGTTTTCCCTTTTTTTCGGTGTTTTATGTATGTTTTTACAAGAAAATGGGCGGAAGCTCTGGATTTCCGGCATGGGGAGCACAGGAGGAAAATACCGGCGGAACCGGGTGGAAAAACGGGTGAAAAACGGAGGGAATGTTTGCGTATCCCGCTAAAAATGAGTAAATTTATATCAAATTTTAATCATGGTGCAATATGGATTACATGCAACTGAAAGCGGGACCGGGTGCTGCCTCCGGAGAGGAAAAGGAGGGGTTCAGCCTGAAAGCTTACCGTAAATATGAACTGGCCAGCCTGTATTTTCCGCAGGCGGGTAAGAAGGGTGCCCTGCAGGGGTTGGGGCGATGGATCAAGCAGTGTGCGGAACTGGAACGGGCGCTCGAGCGGTCGGGCTACCAGAAAAACCGCAAGTTTTTCCTGAAATCGGAGGTGGAGCTGATTGTGAGGTTCCTGGGTGAGCCGTGAAGAAAATGAAGAATGAAGAATTAAAAATGAAGAATGATTTACAATGGGGAATGAAGAATGGTGAGTTAAAAGTTGATAATTAGAAGTTAAAGACGGGGTGGGGTTTGTTTGGGGCGGATATTTCATTTTTAAGTCTTCAAATTTCTTCATAAGTCTTCGTAAGTCTTCGTATGTCCTCAAATGTCTACACGAGCGGGAGCGGGGAGTGTAACTTTGCCTTTGTAAATGAAGAACAATGAAATAATGAAGAATGAAGAGTGAATAATGAGGAACAATCAAATAATGAAGAATGAAGAGTGAATAATGAAGAATGTGCGCGCGTTTCCTGGGTTCATCATTCTTAATTCTTAATTCATCATTCAAGATTTAAGATTCATCATTCTTAATTCTTAATTCTTCATTTTATTATTAATTTTTAATTTGAAAGAACTATGAAGAAAACAGTGACTTATTCGGTGGTAGGACGTGTGAATCCGGCAAATCGTGAAAGTGGTGAAGTGAAGTATTATGCACAGTCGCAGGCTCGCGGCGAAATGGGCATCCGTGAGATAGCGGAACGTATTCATCAGATGTGTACCGTGACCCGTGCCGACGTGATGGCGGTGCTGACGGCACTGGAGGACATTGTGTCGGAGGGCTTGCAGGGCGGTGAAATCGTGCGTCTGGGTGAACTGGGTTCGCTGCAGCTGAGCCTGAGCGGGGAAGGTGCCACTACGGAGGATACGTACAGCGATGCGCTGATTGAGAAGGTGCGCGTGCTGTTCCGTCCGGGCACGGTGATGCAGGAGGCCATCAACAACCTGGCTTTCGAAAAAGTGCCGGTGAAGTATAAGAAGGAAGAAGAGGAAGAAGAGGAAGAAGAGGGAGGCCTCGGTGCGTAACCGTAACGAAAGTGTGAAGTGATGACAAGGGTAAAATGGATTGTGGTCAGGGTGCTGAAGTGTATTCTCTGTCTCCTGACCGGAAGAAAACCGGGCTGCGATGAGAAAGATTGACATGATTGTGATTCACTGTACAGCAACGAGGGCGGACCGTCCGCTCTCGCCTGCTGAGCTGACGAAGATGCACCGGAAACGGGGTTTCAAGTGCTGCGGGTATCATTATTACGTGCGTACGGACGGGGAAATCTGCACCATGCGTCCGGTGGAACGGGTAGGGGCTCATGCCAGGGGCTATAACGAGCACAGCATCGGCATTGCCTACGAAGGGGGACTGGATGCGCAGGGCCGACCGGCGGATACGCGCACGGAGCTGCAGAAGCGTTCGCTGCGGATTCTGGTGAGGGTGCTGAAGGCGGATTTCCCGGCCATCACGCAGGTGGTGGGGCACCGCGACCTGAGCCCGGATCGGGACGGCGACGGGGTGGTGGAGCCGGAAGAGTGGTGCAAGGCGTGTCCTTGCTTTGAAGTGAAACGGGAGCTTTGACTCCCGTTTTTTTGTGTGGCGGCTCATGGCGCCTGTTGCGGAATTGAAATAAAAATGTAACTTTGCAATGATATTCACGTTTCATTAAATGGTGCGATTGAGCATGGAGAACTTATACATCCTTATTGCTGCATTCGTTACGGCTGTGACGCTGGGACGAATGATCATTCCGAACATTCTGATTATTTCATTACGTAAACGCCTGTTTGACGTGCCCGACGAACGGAAGGTGCACAAACGGCCGGTGCCCCGCCTGGGGGGAGTGTCTTTCTTTCCGGTTATCTTGTTTGCTTTGTGCATGTTCTCGGCGCTGCGTCTGCTGATGGGACACGGGCCGGACGAGTCGAAGGCGGCTCAGCTGGTGTGTGAGTTGCTCTTTTTGGTGAGTGGACTGACGCTGCTGTACATCATCGGTATAGCCGACGACCTGGTGGGGGTGCGCTATCGCCGCAAGTTTCTGGTGCAGGTGGTTTCGGCGGCCATGTTTCCGCTTTCGGGTATTTATATCAATAATTTCTACGGGCTTTTCGGCGTGTTCATGGTGCCTGCAGAGGTGGGTATCCCGCTTACGATGCTGCTGGTGGTGTTTATCACCAATGCCATCAACCTGATTGACGGGATTGACGGACTGGCTTCGGGTCTGAGCATGGTGGCGCTGGTGGTGTTCGGGGTGATGTTCGTGCACTACCAGATGTGGAGCTACGGCATGTTGGCTTTCGTGACGGTGGGGGTGATTATCCCGTTCTTTTCGTACAACGTGTTTGGCAGTGCCTCGATGGGGCGAAAGGTGTTCATGGGGGATACGGGCAGCCTGACGCTGGGCTTTATCTTGAGTTTCTGCGTGATAAGATATTGCATGTATGAGCCGGGGATGCTGCTCACGGTGAAGAGCAGTCCGGTGCTGGTATCGTTCAGTGTGCTGATGGTGCCGTGTCTGGACGTGATACGTGTGGTGCTGCGCCGTGCCCGCAACAGGAAGCCGCTGTTCATGCCCGACCGCTCGCACATTCACCATAAGTTCCTGGCCATGGGCTTTTCGCCGCGCAAGGCACTGGTGACGATTCTGCTGATGTCTGCCTGCTTCGGGGTGTTTACGCTGGTGGGAATCCGTTACCTGAACAATACGTTCGTGTTTGTGGTGGATGTGGTGGTATGGACGCTGCTGAACCTGTGGTTTAACCGGGTAATCAGAATGAAAAACAATTAATAATGAAGAATGAAGAATTAAGAATGAAGAATGAAGAATGAAGAATGAAAAGCGAAAACGCAATACACTTGCCGCTTTTACTTTTTAACTTTTACCTTTTAACTCAATATGTTCTTTTGTTCTTTTGTCTAAAAACAAAAGGAATATTCTCATTCTTCATCCTTTGCTTTTGGTTCTATAAATAAAAGTTATAAATTGGATTGATTTTATTTGTATTTTCTATTTTTATAACTTAAAAATGAGTATCTTTGCAAACGAATCATTTAATTGATAAAATATGGGACTTGATCAGGTAATCGGGAAAAATATCAAGGCTTTTCGTGAGCATTTGAACTATACCCAGCAGGAAATCAGTGATTATTTAGGTATCAGTCAGCCGGCATACGTGAAATATGAAAAAGGGGAGACTGTAGTTCCTTTGGAGGCAATGGAGAAACTGGCCACTCTGTATAACGTGGATGAATACGATCTGATGGAGGAAAATGAACAGCTTTTTCAGACATCTGTGGCCTGTGCATATCGTAAGACGGGAAATATTGGAAATCTTGGCCAGATTTCTCAATTTCAGAAAATAGTCAGAAATTATATTCAGATGTGCAATGAGCTTGAGAAGTAAAGTTGAACTGGAATGTCTTGCAACCAGGTTGCGGGAGGAGATGCATGTGACTACAAAGGACCCTGTGCGCATTCATCAGATATTGAAAGAAAAGCACGTGCTTACGTGGTTTAAGAAGCTGGATGATAATTTTTCGGGCATGGCAATTCGGATAAAGGGAAACGAATCTTTTTCTGATAAGTATTTCATGTTGATAAATACGGCTTTGTCTTATGCCAAGCAGCGTTTTACCGCCTGTCATGAGTTGTATCACTTGTTGTATCAGAAAGATTTTAAGGTGTCGCAGAACAATGCGGGCTTGTTTAATAAAAAAGAGGAGGAAGAGTATAATGCCGATGTGTTTGCAGCCTACCTTCTGCTTCCGGAAATGGGGTTGAAGGAACTGGTCCCTGCCGAGGAACAGCAGGTTGACAAAATAACTTTAGCTACTCTCCTGAAGGTGGAACAGAATTTTCTTTGCTCAAGGGCTGCACTTCTTACCCGGTTGAAGGACTTGAAATGGATTACCAAGAAAACGTTTGACCTTTACCAGAAAAATGTGGTTGCTTCGGCAATCGAATACGGCTATAATACGCAGTTGTATTATCCTACTTATCAGACGGAACTGGTGGGAGATTATAACTTGAAAGCTCGTGAATTATATGATAAGGGGCGTATTTCTCAGGCGAAGTATTACTCGTTGCTGATGGACATGGAAATTAATGTTTTTCAAGAGATGTATGGGGAGGAATAAAGTAATATTGGTGGATGCCGATGTCATCTCTCATTTCATGGCTACCGGTTATATAGACAGGTTGACGGAAATTCTGCAGCCTCATGCCGTGATGATTGTAGAGAATGTGTACAAGGAGGCCAGCTATCATCCTACGGAGCCGGACAGGAAGCGGAAGGTGGACAAGTGGATGGAGCGCTGCAAGGTATGCAAGATTGCTTTCCCTTATACCAATGAAAATATCCGGCGAGAGTTTTTCCGGCTTAAAAAAGAGAATCCGATGCTGGGGGACGGAGAACGGGCTTGTATGTCGATGGCGCGTTTTGGACAGGAGGTTATCGCAAGTAGTAACTTTCGGGATGTGGCTCCTTATTGTGATGAGAATGGTATTGAATATATTGGAACGCTGGATGTGCTGACTATTGCAATGAATAAGGGGATTTTTACAAGTGATGAATGTAATCGGTTCATGGCGGAAGCAAAGGCGAAAAACAAAGCGAAATTTCCAGTTGAAGATATGGCTGTTTATCAGGCTCCGGAATACATCAGTACGTTTTGATGGTGAAGAATGAAGAAGAATGAATAATGAAGAACGGGAGAGGCGACTCTTCCGTTTTTTTTTTGTGATTGCTTTCCGCTTTTACTTTTTAACTATTCACTTTTAACTCAATACCTTCTTCTGTCCAAAGAAACAAAAATAAAAAAAGGGAATCTTCCCAGACTCCCAATCTTCATTAACCTTAAATCTAATACCATGAAAAACACAGTGCAAAGGTAAAGGTTTTATGTTATGTAACATGTAAAATCAGCAGAAAAATGCTTTATGTTAACATTGTTTATACTTTAGAACGGGAAATCGGGGGCTCATTCTGCTGTTTTTCCGTTTTGTTTGGATATTCCGCCGCCTGATGGCTTGGTGATTCGCTTTTAAAACTTTATCTTTGTCCTTAAAACTAAAATGACAGACAGAATGAGAAGACAGTTTGTGAGGTGGGTGTTGTGCCTGTTTCTGTTAGGAAGCGCCGTTGCGTATGCCCAAAGCGGAATGACCGACAGCCAAGTAATAGAATATGTGCAGCAGGCACTTCAGCAGGGCAAGGACCAGCAAACCATTGCGATGGAGCTGCTGGCCAAAGGAGCCACTCAGGAGCAGTTGCTGCGATTGAAATCTCAGTACTCGGGTGCGGCGGCATCGGGTAGTGTGACCCCGGCGGGGGAGAGCGGTGCGCAACTGGATTCCAGTATGCGGACACGGAAAACGGCGGCAACAGGCCGCGAGGAAGAGGCGAAGGGCACGGCGGACGAGGATAAGGGTATCTGGACGGACGACATGCAGCAGAGCATGAAGCAGCGCCACAACCTGACGACGGCACCTGCTGATGAGAACGACGTGTTCGGACGAAATATTTTCAACATTGAACGACTGACATTCCAGCCGAACCAGAATATGGCTACGCCGGAAAACTACCGTCTGGGACCGGGTGACGAGGTCATTATCGACGTGTGGGGCGCGAGCCAGAACACGATGCGCCTGGGTATCTCGCCCGACGGCTATGTGAACATTGATAATGTGGGGCCGGTGTTTCTGAGCAACATGACCATCAAGGAGGCGCGCCAGCTGCTGAAGCAGGAGCTGGGAAAGATTTATGCGGACTCGGGCAATAATATTCAGGTGACACTGGGGAATATCCGTACCATCCAGGTGAACGTGATGGGGGAAGTGATGGCACCGGGCACGTATGCGCTGTCGTCGCTTTCGACGGTATTCCATGCGCTGTACGTGGCGGGCGGTGTGAGCGACATCGGTAGCTTGCGTAACGTGCAGGTGGCTCGCGGCGGCAAGACGTTTGCCCGTCTGGACGTGTATGAGTACATCATGAAGGGGCAGATTCAGGACGACATCCGCCTGCAGGACGGTGACGTGGTGATTGTGCCTACCTACGACGAGCTGGTGAAGATTACGGGTAAGGTGAAGCGCCCGATGTTCTACGAAATGAAGAACGGGGAGTCGGCAGCTACCTTATTGAAGTATGCCGGCGGATTTTCTTCGGATGCGTATAAGAAGAGTATCAGGGTGTTACGAAAAGATGGGAAAGAATTTTCCGTGAAAACGGTGAACGATACAGACTATTCTGCGTTTAAATTAACAGACGGTGACGTGATTTCGGTGGATTCGATTCTGAACCGCTTCAACAACCGTCTGGAAGTGAAAGGGGCTGTGTATCACCCGGGGGTATTCGAGTTGAGCGGTTCGCTGAACACGGTACGCCAGCTGGTGGAGAAGGCCGACGGGCTGTTGGGCGAAGCTTTTACGGGACGCGCGGTGCTGTATCGCGAACGGGAAAACCTGACGAAGGAGGTACTGCCGGTCGATATTCAGGGAATCCTGAATGGTACGTCGCCCGACGTGGCCTTGCAGAAGAATGACATTTTGTATATCCCGAGCATCCACGACTTGCAGGACATGGGAAAGGTGACCATCAGCGGTGAGGTGAACAAGCCGGGCAGCTATACGTATGCCGACCACATGAGTCTGGAGGACCTGGTGATTACGGCGGGCGGACTGAAGGAATCGGCTTCGCTGGTGCGCGTGGATGTGTCGCGGCGTATCCGTGACCCGAAAGGTACGACGGAACCGGACATGATAGGACAGAATTTCTCGTTTGGACTGAAGGATGGTTTCGTGGTGGACGGTGAAGCGGGCTTTGAACTGCAGCCGTACGACCAGGTGTTTGTGCGCCGTAGTCCGAGCTACAACGAGCAGGTGAACGTGACGGTGGACGGCGAGGTGCTGTATCGCGGTGACTATACGCTGAACACGAAGAGTGAACGTCTGAGCAGCCTGATTCAGCGTGCCGGGGGCGTGAGCCGCTATGCGTATGTGCGTGGGGCGAAGTTGCGCCGCGTGGCCAACGAGGAGGAGCTGCGCCGCATGGAGGATGTGGTGAAGATGGTGCGCCGGGAAATAGGTGAGGCCATGGCCAACGCACTGGGACTGAAGGTGGACAGTACGTTTACGGTGGGCATTGACCTGGAAGCGGCACTGGCCAATCCGGGCGGAGATGCTGACCTGGTGCTGCGCGAGGGTGATGTGCTGACGGTGCCGGAATATAACAATACGGTGAAGGTGAACGGAGCGGTGATGATGCCGAACACGGTGTCGTATGCCTCGGGCAAGAGCGTGAAGTATTACCTGAGCCAGGCGGGAGGCTACTCTGCCAATGCCAAGAAGAGCCAGAAGTTCATTATTTATATGAACGGACAGGTGGCCGAAGTGAAGGGCAGCGGTAAGAAACAGATTGAGCCGGGCTGCGAAATCGTGGTGCCGAACAAGACGAAGAAGTTTAACTTTGCAACCGTGATGTCGAATGCGACTTCGTTTGCCTCACTGGCTACGATGCTGGCGTCACTGGCTACGATGATGAAATAACCATTAAATCTATGAATATATGAATATGAAACTGAGACTGATTGTCATGAACTTCCTGCAGTTTGCCGTGTGGGGAGCGTATCTTACCTCAATGGGTACGTACCTGGCGGGGGTGGGATTAGGCGGACATATCGGAATTTTTTACGCCATGCAGGGGATTGTGTCCCTGTTCATGCCGGCTGTGTTGGGTATTGTGGCTGACCGCTGGATTCCGGCGCAACGGTTGCTGGGGCTGAGCCATCTGTTGGCTGCCCTGTTTATGGGTGGAGCGGGCTATTATGCCATGACTACGGGACCGCAGGTGGAATTTGCACCGCTGTTCGCGTTCTACTCTGTGAGTGTGGCGTTCTACATGCCTACGCTGGCACTGTCGAACTCGGTGGCCTATACGGCGCTGGACAAGGCGGGGCTGGACACCATCAAGGCGTTTCCGCCGATACGTACGTTCGGGACCATCGGTTTCATCTGTTCCATGTGGCTGGTAGATTTACTGGGATTCCAGTCGAACTACATGCAGTTCTTTACCTGTGCGGCATGGGGCGTGGTGCTGGCCGTATATGCCCAGACGCTGCCGGAATGTCCGGTGAGCCGCGCACAGGGCGGACAGAAGTCGCTGGTAGAGGCATTGGGACTGAGGGCGTTTCTGCTGTTCAAGAACCGCAAGATGGCGGTGTTCTTCATCTTCTCGATGCTGTTGGGCGTGTCCTTGCAGATTACCAACGGCTTTGCCAATCCGTTTATCACGAGCTTCAGCGCCATTCCGGAATATGCTGATACGTTCGGCGTGCAGCATGCCAACCTGCTGATTTCGCTCTCGCAGATCAGTGAGACGTGCTGTATCCTGCTGATTCCGTTCTTCCTGGGACGCTTCGGCATCAAGAAGGTGATGCTGATTGCCATGGTGGCGTGGGTGCTGCGCTTCGGACTCTTCGGCCTGGGTGACCCGGGCAGCGGGGTGTGGATGTTCGTGCTGTCGATGATTGTGTATGGCGTGGCTTTCGACTTCTTCAACGTGTCGGGCTCGCTGTTTGTCGACAAGGAGACGGACCTGTCTATCCGTTCGAGTGCGCAGGGACTGTTCATCATCATGACGAACGGTATCGGAGCCACGGTGGGTACGCTGAGTGCGCAGGCGGTGGTGAACTGCTTCGTGGACTTCAATTCGCAGGCACCGCAGGTGGAAGGCTGGAGCCGGGCGTGGTTCGTGTTTGCGGCCTACGCGCTGGTAGTGGCGGTGACTTTTGCACTGGTATTTAAGTACAAACATAAAGTAGATAACGATTAATGTGAATCTGAAGATGGAAAAGAAAGACGAATTTGTAGAAATGCGGGTCCGTACCATTGACGAGGCCATGAAGGTGGATGAACTGATCGGGCATCTGACATTTAATCAGGTGATGGACGATGAGGAGAAGATGGATATTATGATGCTGGACGGGCAGAACTTCAAGCTGCTGCTGGAGGAGGTGAACGAACCGCACCGGATGATGCTGGGGATTATCAACCCCGACGAGGCGGACTTGCTGTACGCGGCTGTTAACGACCCGGAGGGCACGGATGCCACGCTGCCTTATCAGACGGTGCATATTCTGAAGGAGCTGGGTGTTACCGTGGAAAAGGTGGTGGTAAAGGATAAGGTGAAGTTGCTGCACCGTGCGATTGTGACCCTGCGCAAGGAGGACGGCTCGGTGATGGAGATGCAGCTGACACTGTTCGACGCGCTGGTGGTGAGTCAGATAGCCAGAGTTCCGTTCTATGTGAACGCGAAGTTCCTGGAAGACCCCCGGTCGGGCTTTACCAAGTCTGTGCCTAACACGAAGGCGCTGCTGCTGCGGTTGATGCCGCTGAAAGGGCTGGAGCGGGAGATGGAGGATGCCATCCGTCGCGAGGACTATGAGTATGCGGAGCTGATCAAGCAGGAAATGGCGACCCGCAACAAAGAAGAAGAGGAAGATTACGAAGATTTCGAGGATTTAGAAAAATAATTATAATTATGCACGTGTTTTATACACCGGATATTGCGCAGACGCTGGAGCTGCCGGAAGAGGAAGCGGGCCATTGCCTGCGGGTGCTGCGTCTGGGTGTGGGCGAGGAGATTATGCTGACCGACGGAAAGGGATACTTTTACCGGGCGGTCATTTCGGCAGCTACGCAGAAACGCTGTGTGGTGAAGGTAGTGGAGAAAACGGAGCAGGAGCCTTTCTGGAAGGGGCATCTGCACCTGGCTCTGGCGCCTACGAAGAACATGGACCGCATGGAATGGCTGGCGGAGAAGGCCACGGAAATCGGTTTCGACGAGCTGACGTTTCTGAACTGCCGTTTCTCGGAACGGAAGGTCATCAAGACGGAACGGGTGGAGAAAATCGTGGTGTCGGCCGTGAAACAGTCGCTCAAGGCACGCAAACCGGTGGTGAACGAGATGACGGACTTCCGCCGCTTTATGGAACGGGAGTTTACGGGACAGAAGTTCATCGCACACTGTTATGAGGGGGAAAAGCCTCTGCTGCGCGACGTGCTCCGCAAGGACGAGGACGCCGTGGTGCTGATTGGTCCGGAGGGGGATTTCAGTCCGGAGGAAGTTTCGCTGGCTGCAGAAAAGGGCTTTCAGGCAGTGAGTCTGGGCAAGTCGCGCCTGCGTACGGAAACGGCGGCACTGGTGGCTGTACACCTGATGAACCTGACGCACGCGGAATAAGCTGATGTGTAACTTTTAGATAAAATCATTATGAAAAAGACATGGAAATGGATGGGAAGCCTGGCCTTGGGTATGGCTTTCCTGTTGTCTGCCTGCGGGGAAGACAATGCGTACACCAATGCGTTGCCAAAAGATGCGGCTGCAGTGTTCTCGTTCGACCTGATGGAGATGGCACAGAAGTGTGACCTGAACGACCAGGTGAAGCAGTCGATGGGGCAGATGATGAAATCGAGCCTGAAGGGCAGTGCGGATGCCCTGGTGGACAAGCTGATGGAGAATCCGGAAGAGAGCGGGTTGAAACTGACCGACCGGGTGTACTTCTTTGCAGCTTCGCAGATGGAAATGGGCGGTGTGCTGGTGCGCATGGCCGATAAGGGAAAACTGGAAGATTTGATGGCCATGCTTCAGGAGCAGAACGCGTGTGAAGCACCTGCCGATGGTGACGGTTGCCGCTGGACCGTAGGTGGCGGCGGACTGATGGCTTGGACGGACGATGCGTTTCTGATGCTGGCGGGCGACGGCGGCGACCCGAAGGACTTGCAGCATCAGGCTTCGATGTGGCTGCGCCAGAAAGAAGGGGAGGGCTATTCGGGCACTCCGGAATTCAAGAAGTTAGAGGATGCCGACGAGGACGTGGCCATGGTGACTTCGCTGAACGCCATGCCGAAGAGTTACCTGGGCCCGGTGACGATGGGGCTGCCGGCTGACCTGAACCTGAATGATTTAAAGATATTTTCTACGCTCGATTTCCAGGCGGGAAGGGCCGTGATGGAAGTGGAGACGCTGCTGGAGGGCAAGTTCAAGGACTTGCTGAAGAAGCAGGCGGAGGTGAGCGGCGAACTGGACGGCACGTACCTGAAGACGTTCCCTGCCAATACGGTGTGCTGGATGGCTGCCAACGTGAATGGTGAAAAGGCGTACGAGCTGTTGCGTGAGAACCCGACGGTGCGTCAGGAACTGGACAACTCGATGATGCCGCTCGACTTTGAAGCCATCTTTAAGGCTGTGAAGGGTGACGTGGCAGTGGCCATACCGGAAATGTCGTTGAGACCGGGCTTCATCCTGTATGCCGACGTGAAAAACGGTGACTTCATGCGTACGTTTGAGGACTTGAAACCGATGCTGGCCATGACCAACGGTCAGATGCGTCTGGTGGACAGGGGTGAAAATGCCTACCAGTTTGTGGTTGCCAACGGTGCGATGCTGGGCAAGGCTCGCGGACCGGTGTCTTTCTGGCTGGGCGTGAAGGATGATCGTTTCTACCTGACGAATCAGGAGGACCTGATTGGCCGTGAGGTGAAGGGACTGTCGCTGAAAGACTGTGACTGGGCCAAGGACGTGAAGGACAAGCATTTCTACCTGAACGTGAACTTCCAGGCACTGGCTGCCGTACTTCCGCAGATTCCTTACGTAGGTATGCTGGACTACCTGAGCGTTGAATCGGATGAACCGACCAAGGCGCGCATAGTACTGCAGATGAAGGACCACAAGGAGAATGTGCTGAAGCAGCTGGTACAGATAGTTAATAATTAATAGTGAATAATGAAGAATTAAGAATTAATAATGAATAACGGAGAGCATTCTTCATTCTTCATTATTAATTCTTCATTGAATAAAATGGACAACATGGATTTGACTTGCGGCCACTTTGTAAATCCGTTTACTGATATCGGGTTTAAGATTATCTTCGGGCAGCCTGCCAGCAAGGAATTGCTCATCACATTGCTGAATGAGCTGTTGGCGGGGGAGCATCGCATAGAGAACCTGATTTTTCTGGACAAGGAAAATCATTCGGACAGTATGGCGGATGCAGGGATTATCTATGACCTGTACTGCCTGACCGACACGGGAGAATACATCATCGTGGAGATGCAGAACCGTTTTCATAGTAGTTTCCTGGACCGTACGCTGTTTTACATGTGTCGTGCCATCGGGCGGCAGGTGGAGAATCTGCGTGAGAAGAGGCGGAAGGAACGTGAGTTGCAGACCGGGAAGCCGGAGACGGAGGAGGATTTTCTGCTGAGTGAGCCGATGCAGGAAAATTATGGGTCCAGATACAAGCTTTCGACCGTGTATGGCATTTTCCTGATGAACTTCCGTGAGCCGGGACTGGAAGAGAAGTTCCGCACGGACACCGTGATTGCCGACCGTGAGAGCGGAAAGGTGGTGAACCCTCATTTCCGGCAGATTTTTTTGCAGTTCCCTTATTTCACCAAGGAACTCAAGGATTGTGAAACGCTTTATGATAAACTGATTTATACATTGAAGAATATGCAACATTGGAACCGAATGCCGGACGCGTTGAAGGAGCAGGTGTTCAGCCGTCTGGAAGAACTGGCTGCCGTGGCCAATCTTTCATTGGAAGACCGCATTGCTTACGACAAGGCGCTGGACCGTTACCGTGTGAGCCGCATCGTGGAAGAGGATGCACGTGAAGCCGGATGGAAGAAAGGGCTCGCGGAAGGACGTGCGGAAGGACGTGCGGAAGGACGTGCGGAAGGACTCGCGGAAGGACTCGCGGAAGGACAAGCCAAAGAGAAAGTTGCCATTGCACGTAACCTGAAATCGCTGGGTTTGAGTACTGCTCAGATAGCCCAGGCTACCGGATTGACCGAAGAGGAAGTGGAATCGACAGTTAATAATTAATAGTGAATAATGAAGAATGAAGAATTAAGAATTAATAATGAATAACGGAGAGCATTCTTCATTCTTCATTATTAATTCTTCATTGAATAAAATGGACACAATAGAATTACAGCAGACCCTGCCGGAGGTATTCGCCGGACGCGACGGAATCGTGTCGGACGTGTGGCACCGGCAGGTGGCTTTTCAGAAAGGAAAGATGTATCTGATTGAAGCGGCGTCGGGCACGGGCAAGTCGTCGCTTTGCAGTTTTATTTACGGGTACCGTACGGACTACCAGGGGATTATCACCTTCGACGGGGAGAACGTGCGGAAGCTCACGGTGAAGCAGTGGACGGATATCCGCAAGCGCTCGCTGGGCATGCTGTTTCAGGAACTCCGCCTGTTCGGGGAACTGACAGCGTGGGAGAACGTGCAGCTGAAGAACGGGCTGACGGGCTTCTGCCGCAAGCAGCAGGTGAAGGACTGGTTTGAGCAGCTGGGCATCGCCGACAAGTGGGACGTGAAAGCGGGCAAGATGTCGTACGGGCAGCAGCAGCGCGTGGCTTTTGTGCGGATGCTGTGTCAGCCGGCCGACTTTTTCTTCCTGGATGAGCCGGTGAGCCACCTGGACGACGGCAACGGGCAGATTATGGCGCGTATCCTGAAGGAGGAAGCGGCTCGTCAGGGCGCGGGAGTGATTGTGACATCCATCGGCAAGCACCTGCCGCTGGAGTATGACAGGGTGCTGAGTTTGTAAGGTATTAACACGAAGACGGATATGATCTGGAAATTATTGAGGCAGCACATCAGTGTGGCGCAGCTGGCAGGATTCTTCCTGGCCAACCTGTGCGGTATGGTGATTGTGCTGTTGGGCATACAGTTTTACAAGGATGTGTTGCCGGTGTTTACGCAGGGCGACAGTTTCATGAAGAAGGACTACGTGATTGTGAGCAAGCAGGTGAGCACGCTGGGCAGCCTGGTGGGCAAGGGAGGTACGTTCTCGCGTGCCGACATAGCCGACATGGAGGCACAGCCGTTTGCCAAGCGGACGGGAGCGTTCACTCCGGCACAGTTTCAGGTATCGGCCGGCATGGGCATGGCGGGCATGCAGCTCTCTACGGCGATGTTCTTTGAGTCGGTGCCCGATGAGTTTGTAGACGTGCGGCTGGAGGGCTGGACGTATCGCGAGGGGCAGACCGAAATCCCTATCATCATCCCGCGCAACTACCTGAACCTGTATAATTTCGGCTTTGCACAGAGTCGCAACCTGCCGCAGCTCTCGGAGGGCGTGATGGGGATGATGACGCTGGACGTGCGGCTGAGCGGACGGGGACGGACGGAGCGCATGAAGGGGCGTATTGTGGGTTTCTCCAACCGGCTGAACACGATTCTGGTGCCGCAGGCGTTCATGGAATGGGCCAACGCCACATTGGGTGACGGCGGGCAGACGGCTCCCTCACGACTGATTGTGGAGGTGGACAATCCGGCGGACGACCGCATCGCGAAGTATTTCAAGCAGAAAGGGTATGAGACGGAAGGCGACAAGCTGGATGCGGGAAAGACGACATGGTTCCTGAAGATGGTGGTGGGCATCGTGCTCACGGTGGGACTGATTATCAGTGTGCTGTCGTTCTACCTGCTGATGCTGAGCATCTACCTGCTGCTGCAGAAGAACACGAAGAAGCTGGAGAACCTGCTGATGATAGGGTTCAGTCCGGCGGCGGTGGCGCGTCCGTATCAGGCACTTACGGTGGGGCTGAACGCAGCGGTGGCAGCCATGGGTGTGCTGCTGGTGTGGATGGCGCGTGATGCGTATCTGGACATGCTGCGGCGGATGGTGCCCGACTTGCAGGAAGGCAGTCTGCTACCAACGCTGCTGACGGCCGGGGGACTTTTCCTGCTGGTATCGGTGCTGAATGTGCTGGCTGTATGGCGGAAAGTGGAATCTATCTGGAGAAAGAAATAGTATAAGCATTATATATTATCTGTAAAACCAAATGAAAATGAAGAAACTAAAGAACGTATGGCTCTTTTTGAGCTTTATCCTGATGGTGGCCGGAATGGCAAGCTGTAGCACGGAAGACCCGACGGGTGTGGAAGTGTCGAGAGATGATATTATCGGAAATTGGCAGGTAACGGCGAACAGCTGGAGTGATTCAGAAGAAGATTCTGGCACGAATGACCATGTGGGAAAGACATTGTCTTTGCAGAGTAATGGTACTGCCGTTTTTATGGGAGGACAATATAGCTGGACACTGAATGAAAAGGAGGGCATATTGACGCTATCAGGACCTGATAAACTGAAGATAACAGTAACGATTCTTTCTCTGGTAAATGATGAAATTCAGGCTTTTTATCGGAGTGATTTTGGTGATCAGATGCACGAAGAGAAAGGTAACTACACCTTCAAGCGCGTGTAACGAGACATATTAATATAAAGAAGAGCCACAGTAATGTGGCTTTTTTTGTGCATGTGTGGCCGCACACACGTGCAATATCCTGTAAATATTTGTTTAGATATTTCGTCTCTGTGTAAACAAGTGTAAAACCACTTGTCCGATATCTCTTGATTTATGTCTATTATTAGGGGAATCAGTCTAAAAAATGTTACATGGAGTTACATATATGAGAGTTTATTCAGTAAATTTGCGTTACAGAAATGGTCAAACTTTAAACAAATACCCGGGACGTTTGTTTAAGAGGTAAGAACCATGGATGATTCATTCTTTTTAAATTAAAATAATTGCTTATGTCAAAAATCGTTGGACACATTTCGCAGGTAATCGGTCCGGTGGTCGATGTGTACTTCAAGTTTGAAGAAGGACAAGACGTGGAACACGCCTTGCCGAAAATCCACGATGCCATGACGATTGCCCGTAACGACGGGCGTACGCTGGTGATTGAAGTGCAGCAGCATATCGGTGAAGACACGGTACGCTGCGTGGCCATGGACAGTACGGACGGGTTGAAGCGCGGAATGGAAGTCGTTCCTACGGGGCATCCGATTGCGATGCCTATCGGAAACCAGATCAAGGGCCGTGTGATGAATGTGGTAGGTGATACCATTGACGGTATGAAAGAACTGGACAAGACGGACGGATTTCCTATTCACCGTGAACCTCCGAAATTCGAAGACCTGGCTACTACCCAGGAAGTATTGTTTACCGGTATCAAGGTGATCGACCTGCTGGAACCTTACCTGAAGGGTGGTAAAATCGGTCTGTTTGGTGGGGCGGGTGTTGGAAAAACCGTGCTCATCAAAGAGTTAATCAATAACATTGCCAAGAAACACAATGGTTTCTCCGTGTTTGCAGGAGTGGGTGAGCGTACCCGTGAAGGTAACGACCTGCTGAGAGAAATGATTGAATCAGGCGTAATCCGCTACGGTGACGAATTCCTCAAGAGCATGGAGGAAGGAAACTGGGACCTTTCGAAGGTGGATTACAACGAAGTGGAAAAATCGCAGGTAGCCATGGTGTTCGGACAGATGAACGAGCCTCCCGGTGCCCGTCAGTCAGTAGCCTTGTCAGGTCTGACACTGGCCGAATCGTTCCGTGACCGCCAGACGGGTGACAACGGTCCGCGCGATATCCTGTTCTTTATCGACAACATCTTCCGTTTCACTCAGGCAGGTTCTGAGGTATCGGCTTTGTTGGGACGTATGCCTTCGGCAGTAGGTTAACAGCCGACACTGGCTACGGAAATGGGACAGATGCAGGAACGTATCACTTCTACGAAGAACGGCTCCATTACTTCCGTGCAGGCGGTGTACGTGCCGGCCGATGACTTGACCGACCCTGCTCCGGCTACTACCTTTACCCACCTGGATGCCACTACGGTGTTGAGCCGTAAGATTACCGAGCTGGGTATCTATCCGGCTGTAGACCCGCTGGACTCTACGTCGCGTATCCTCGACCCGCTGATTGTGGGCAAGGAGCACTACGAAACGGCTCAGCGCGTGAAACAGATTCTGCAGCGCAACAAGGAGCTTCAGGATATTATCTCTATCTTAGGTATGGATGAACTTTCGGATGAAGACCGTCTGACGGTGAACCGTGCCCGCCGCGTGCAGCGATTCCTTTCGCAGCCGTTTGCCGTGGCCGAGCAGTTTACGGGCGTGCCGGGCGTGATGGTTTCCATAGAAGACACCATCAAGGGATTCAAGATGATTCTGGATGGCGAGGTAGACTATCTGCCTGAACAGGCTTTCCTGAACGTGGGTACCATTGAGGACGCCATCGAGAAGGGTAAGAAGCTGATGGAAGCGGCTAAGAGTTAATAAGTAAAAGTTAAAAGTTAAAAGCTGATAGCTTAATATGAAAGAACTTCATCTGGTTATCGTTTCACCCGAAAAGCTGGTTTACGAAGGAAAAGTGAGCCAGGCTACCTTTCCGGGAAGCGCAGGAAAATTTCAGGTCATGGCCGACCATGCCCCGATTATTTCCACGCTCTCGGCCGGGGAAGTGAAATACGTGGCCGGACAGGAAACGCAATCCCTGCAAATCAAGGGGGGATTCGTGGAAGTCAAGGAGAATCAGATTTCAGTCTGTGTGGAACTCTGAGAGGAGCGAAGCAGGCGATGAACCGAATATGTTTTTGGCGGCTTTCCGGATGAAAAACCGCACGATACTATGTTTTTGTTGACCGTTAAGAAGAAATTTATAAAAGAACTGACCGTGATTGGAATCGTGCTGACGACGCTCGTCGCCGTGGTATATCATCTGTTCATTCCCGACAGGTATTTCCTGTGGTTTCCGGCCATTCCGATATTCTTCTATCTTTTCGGCCTGTTTTACATAGAAATGTTCGCGTTCAACTATCGCGTGGGGCTGGAACGGATTGCGATGACGTATCTGGTGTGCAAGGTACTGAAATTCATAATCAGTGCCATGCTGCTGATGTTCTACGGATTTGTGATAGGACATGAAGTGGTGGCGTTCATGCTGACCTTCATCTTCTTCTACTTTGCGTTTCTGATATTCGAAACCCGTTTTTTCCTTCTTTTTGAAGCGAAACTCAAACTAAGAAAAAAAGCTAATGATGAAAAAAATACGGTACATAATCATCACGCTGTTACTGCTGATGGCGGTTCCGGCTGCGCTGACGAAAGCACAGGCCGCTGAAGGGGACATCGACGTGAACGAACTGGTGTTCGGTCATATCGGCGATGCCTACCAGTGGCACATTGCGAAGTTCGGCGATACGGAGGTAAGCATTCCGCTGCCGGTGATCGTGAAAAGCAGTACGGGCTGGCATGTGTTCTCGTCTGCCCGGCTGGAGGAAGGTCCTTACGAGGGACTGTACGTGGCCGAGGGTGGTGCCTACGACGGCAAAATCGTGGAGCGCAACGCCGCCGGCGAGGAGGTGCGTCCGCTGGACATCTCCATCACGAAGAATGTGCTGGGCTTGTTTATCAACAGTGCGGTGCTGCTGGTCATTCTGATGAGTTGCGTGCGCTGGTACAAGAAACATCCGCTGGAAGACGGGGCACCCAAGGGGGGCGTCGGCATGATTGAGGCCACGGTGCTTTCTATCTATAACGACGTGATTAAGGGCTGCATCGGCGAGAATTACCGCCGCTACGCGCCTTATCTGCTTACGGCGTTCTTCTTCGTGCTGGTGAACAACCTGATGGGGCTGGTTCCGATTTTTCCCGGAGGAGCTAACGTGACGGGTAACATCGCCATTACGCTGGTGCTGGCTTTGTGTACGTTCGTGCTGACCAACGTGTATGGTACGAAGGCTTACTGGAAGGAAATCTTCTGGCCCGACGTGCCTACGTGGTTGAAGGCGCCGGTGCCTATGATGCCGTTGATTGAATTCTTCGGTATCTTTACCAAACCGTTCGCACTGATGATCCGTTTGTTTGCCAACATCATGGCAGGACATGCGGCAGTGCTGAGCCTGATTGCCATTATCTTCATCACGGTGAAATCGGGACCGGTGATTAATGGTTCAATGACAGTGGTGGCTGTGGCATTCGGCATTTTTATGGATGCACTGGAGATTCTGGTGGCATTCATTCAGGCATACGTCTTTACGATGCTGTCGGCCGTGTTTATCGGTCTGTCGCAGGTGAAGGAACATGCCAAAAAATAATTGGTACAAAAAAATTAAAGTATAACTTAAAACAAGAAAATTATGTTATTGTCAGTTTTATTGCAGGTAGCTGCAGGTGTTGGTATTAGTAAATTGGGCGCCGCTGTCGGTGCAGGTATTGCAGTTTTGGGTGCCGGTATCGGTATCGGTAAGATTGGTGGCTCAGCAATGGAGGCGATGGCTCGTCAGCCGGAAGCTTCAGGTGACTTGCGTATGAACATGATTATCGCTGCCGCTCTGGTAGAAGGTGTGGCTCTGATTGCCATCGTAGTTTGTTTGTTGACTTTGTTCTTGTAAAAAATAAAACAATAAGTTATGGGATTATTAACTCCGGATCCGGGGCTGCTGTTCTGGATGATTGTCACCTTCGGAGTCGTGTTCTTCATCTTGGCGAAATACGGCTTCCCGGTGATTCTGAAGATGGTGGAGGACCGGAAAGCATACATTGACAATTCGCTCAAGGCGGCGCGTGAGGCCAACGAACAGCTGGCTAACGTGAAGGTGGAGGGTGAGAAAATCCTGGCACAGGCACGCGAAGAACAGCACCGCATTCTGAGTGAGGCTGCTGCTACGCGCGACCGCATCATCAAAGACGCTCAGGAGAAGGCTTTCGCTGAAGGCAACCGCCTGATGGAGGAGATGAAGAAGCAGATTGAAACGGAAAAGGAAAGTGCCATCCGTGACATCCGCCGCCAGGTAGCCGTGTTGTCAGTGGGCATTGCAGAGAAGATTATGCGCAACAAGCTGGCCGATGAAAAGGAACAGGCTGCGCTGATTGACCGTCTGCTGGATGAAATGATTGAAACTTCTAAAAAATAACGTGTCATGAATACAGGAGTCGTTTCAAGACGTTTCGCGAAGGCACTGCTGGCATACGCGAAGGGTGAAGGGCTGGAAGACAAGGTGTACAAGGAGGTGAAGACTCTGGCAGCACACTTTGCCGAAGTGCCCGGCCTGCGGCGTGCCGTGGAAAATCCGGTGCTGGAGAGAAGCAAGAAGCTGGAGCTGCTTTGCGAGGCTTCGGGTGGAAAGGACGTAAGCCAGGTGATGACGCGTTTTCTCAGCCTGGTGCTGGAAGACAGAAGGGAGAAGTTCTTGCAGTTCATGATGTGGTCGTACATCGACCTGTATCAGGAAGACAAGCATATCCTCATCGGAAAGCTTACCACTGCCGTCAGTTCGCCCAAGCTCGTGGCACACTTGCAGAAACTGGCTTCCGAGAAGACGCATGGTGAGGTAATCCTGGAAGAGGAGGTGGACAAAGGCCTGATTGGAGGATACATCATCGAACTGGGTGGCTTCCGCCTGGACTCCAGTGTGGCGAACCAGTTGAAGCGCGTGAAACAGCAGTTTATCGCGAAAAACAGGAGAATAGTGTAAACAATGAATAATGAAGAATGAATAATGAAAAACGATTCCTATTATTCACTGTTCATTTTTTAATTGTTCATTATTAATTATTAATTAAAAAGAATTATGCCAGAAAATACAATAAAACCCAGCGAAGTTTCAGAGGTGTTGCTCCAACAGTTGAAGGGGATTGACAACTCGCTGAAATTCGACGAAGTGGGTACCGTGCTTCAGGTGAGCGACGGTGTGGCCCGTATTTACGGTTTGCGTAATGCGGAAGCCAACGAGTTGCTGCAGTTTGAAAACGGTATCATGGGAACGGTGATGAATCTGGAGGAGGACAACGTGGGAGCGGTGCTCCTGGGTCCGACCGACCAGATTAAGGAGGGGATGATTGTGAAGCGTACGAAGCACATTGCTTCCATCAACGTGGGAGAATCGATGCTGGGACGTGTAATCGACCCTCTGGGTGTGCCCTTGGACGGGCGCGGCGAAATTGGCGGAGAGCTGTGCGAGATGCCGCTGGAGCGTAAGGCACCGGGGGTTATCTTCCGTCAGCCGGTAACGGAACCGCTGCAGACGGGACTGAAGGCTATCGATGCCATGATTCCTATCGGCCGCGGACAGCGTGAGTTGATTATCGGCGACCGTCAGACAGGTAAGACGGCCATTGCCATCGATACCATCATCAATCAGCGTGCCAACTACGAGGCAGGAAATCCGGTGTACTGTATCTACGTGGCCATCGGTCAGAAAGGTTCTACCGTGGCCAGCATCGTGAATGCACTGCGTGAGAAGGGTGCGATGGACTATACCATCGTGGTGGCTGCTACGGCTTCCGACCCGGCTGCCATGCAGTATTTCGCTCCGTTTGCGGGAGCTGCCATCGGTGAGTACTTCCGTGACACCGGCCGTCATGCACTGGTGGTGTACGATGACTTGTCAAAACAGGCTGTGGCTTACCGTGAGGTATCACTGATTCTGCGTCGTCCGTCAGGACGTGAGGCTTATCCGGGTGATATCTTCTACCTGCACTCTCGTCTGCTGGAACGTGCGGCGAAGATTATCAACCAGCAGGAAGTGGCCGAACAGATGAACGACCTGCCAGCCAGCCTGAAAGGTAAGGTAAAGGCCGGAGGTTCACTGACCGCCCTGCCGATTATCGAAACACAGGCCGGCGACGTGTCTGCCTACATTCCGACCAACGTGATTTCCATTACCGACGGTCAGATCTTCCTGGAAACCGACTTGTTCAACCAGGGCTTCCGTCCGGCTATCAACGTGGGTATCTCCGTATCGCGTGTAGGTGGTAGCGCCCAGATAAAGAGTATGAAGAAAGTGGCCGGTACGCTGAAGATTGACCAGGCACAGTATCGTGAACTGGAGGCCTTCTCGAAGTTCAGCAGCGACATGGACTCTGTGACTGCCATGGCCATTGACCGTGGACGTAAGAACAACCAGCTGCTGATTCAGCCGCAGTACTCACCGATGCCGGTAGGCGAACAGGTGGCCATTCTGTACTGTGGTACGCACGGACTGATGCGCGACATTCCTATCTCGAAGGTACGTGCCTTCCAGGATGCGTTCTTGACTTACCTGCGTGCCAACCATCAGAAGGATGTGCTCGACGTGCTGGCTTCCGGAAAGATTACCGACGAAATTACGTCGCTCATTGAAAAACTGGCCGCAGACGCAGCCGAACAATTTAAAGCATAAATCCCATGGCATCACTGAAAGAAGTTAAAGGAAGAATTAACTCAATCCACGGCACGCTGAAGATTACTTCGGCGATGAAGATGGTGGCGTCTTCCAAGCTGCACAAGGCGCAGGAGGCCATTGAAAATATGCTTCCCTACGAACGCCGGTTGCACCGCATGCTCAGTAATTTCCTGGGCGCGGAGCTGAGCGTGGAATCGCCTTTTGCAGTGAAACGTGAAGTGAAGAAAGTGGCCGTGGTGGTGTTTGCCTCCAACAGCAGTCTGTGCGGCGGATTCAATGCCAACGTTATCCGTCACCTGAACGAGGTGGTGGCAGAGTATGAGCCGAAGGTGGGCCGTGAGAACATCCTGATTTATCCGGTGGGCCGTAAGGTGGCCGATGCGGTGAAGAAGATGGAGGGACTGACGGCGGCCGGCGATTATCAGCACATGAGCGGAAAACCGAACTATCAGGAGGCGGCCGACCTGGCTGCCGAGCTGATGACACGGTTTGCCAGCGGTGAGATTCAGCAGGTGGAACTGCTCTACAACCACTTCAAGTCGACCTCTACGCAGGTATTGACGCGGGAGACTTATCTGCCGCTCGACCTGAGTGCCGGTCATACGGACGAGAAGGGAGAGGAGCAGGAAGTCATGCAGGCCGATTACCTCATCGAGCCGTCGCCGGAACAGGTGATGGAGGAGTTGCTGCCCAAGGTACTCCGCATGAAGATGTACACCGTGCTGCTTGACTCCACGGCTTCGGAGCATGCCGCGCGCACCATGGCTATGCAGATTGCCACGGACAATGCAAACGACCTGATTCAGGAACTGACCTTGATTTACAACAAGAGCCGCCAGCAGGCGATTACCAACGAGTTGCTGGACATCGTGGGCGGCAGCATGAGCTGACCCCACGGGCGGAACTCTTGTGTTCATTGCATAAAAAAACGTATCGCTGTCTCACGGCAGGATACGTTTTTTTTTGAACGAATAAACTAAAAAATTAATTATCTTAAAAAAGAAAACATGAAATTCTTTGGTGATTTATTTTTATAACAAACTGATTTCGTGTTTTGTTCGCTTTATCTGTCGGTTTTCCTTTACTGATTTTTTAATAACTATAAAAGCATACAGCCGCACCGTCGAGCAGGCATTCCATTCGTCCTTCTCCCAGGCGGATATTGTCCATGTAGGAGTAGTCGCCTCCGCCGTAGTTCAACCGGATGCTGGTGTAGAAAGCGTCGTACCAGTCCCACGTAAAGGTGTAGGTATATTCCTCCCAACGTCCGCGGGCATCCTGAATGCGGATAAAGTCTTCACCCGTTCCGTTGGCATAGAAGCGCAGCACCTGGAAGTGGTGCAAGCCGTAGTCGTCGTACCAGTCGTCCTGCCAGTCGTAGCTGCAGAGATACGCTGTGCGTTCACGATATTCCAGGGTGTTGTTCCCTAATTCCATTTCCACGTTACACGACGGGAAGGCGAGTGTCAGTGCGACCAGCATCGCCATATACATGAATTTTCTTACCCTTGTTCTCATAACTCTTTGTGTGTTTGTTTTCCTCTATGTGACAAAGGTATCCGGAAAAAATCATACAAACGAATGATTTTTCCTATTCCTGTGGGGGAATTTCCCTATCGGGGGTAGGGAAATGCATCGGTCTGCGGGGTGGCAGATGGTGTATCTGTAGTGTACTAAATAAGTTGACACAATTTATTTAGTAACATGCGTAAAAATCG
>ENA-ORRQ01000714-ORRQ01000714.1-human-gut-metagenome-genome-assembly--contig:-NODE-714-length-30156-cov-6.423973_pt1 | contig 30156 bp, 23 predicted proteins | sample MGYA00242177_ERZ509138 | MGnify/ENA primary metagenome ERZ509138 (study PRJEB26280, sample SAMEA2338628) | human gut metagenome | biome: human gut; feature: human-associated habitat; material: faeces... | reverse complement strand
GTGAAAGGAGTCAGTCGAAAGATTGGCTCCTTTTTTTGGTATATACACCAGCCGTTTAATTTTCAATGATGTCTGCCTCTTATTGCTAGCTTCCATTTACAACAGTCATTTAGATGTAACATGACATGTCTGGTAGGAGGCATTAATAAAATACCAGCTATATCTTTTTTAGCCCAGAAATCAAGCAACCAAATCGAATCTTCATGATTTGTGATACCACCTTCTTCTAATATCCGGCTTATCCTTTGAGTTGGGATTTTGCGACGTATATTATCGGGAGATAAGGTTCGGATGATTTCTCTGCTTTTTCGTCCTACTTCATTCCTGTATTCTAAGAGTTCTTGAATACGTAGACTTTTGCTTAGCTGAATAATCTGGTTATCAGATAAGGCATTTCCTGTGTCTCTGATAGGGGAATTCATTCGGGTTTGCCAGTCTTCATTGAAGATCTGCTTTTCCCCGTTAACTAATATATTCATGGTCAGATCCTCAATTCTGCTGATATGCCATAATACCCAAGCGATGGTTTCATCTTTCGCTGTAGGCATAATGGAATATTCATCCTCTCTTAAATCTCCGACTAGCTCATCGACCTCGTTTCTCTCATTACCAGACACCACAGAGAGGTGTAATTTTCCATGAATCTCAAGAAAGAGCTCCTTGGTTTGCTCTATTAATTCCGGTTTACGGATAATGCGGTTTAGTTCTTTATGTGATTCGCTTAATCCGGCTCCAAAGTATTTCATTTTGGGGATTATTGGTAGCGTACGGCTGTCCCGGCGGCGGTAACCATCAGCATGCTTCCGCTTCTTCCTACGGTCTCATAATCTAGATCTACGGCGATTACAGCGTTTGCGCCCATTCGTGCCGCATGATCGCTCATTTCTTTCAAGGCCGTTTCTTTCGCTTCGCGTAAGACACTCTCGTAAGAACCTGCACGTCCTCCGACAATATCCCGGATGCCTGCGAAGAAATCTTTGAATACATTCGCTCCGATGATCGTTTCACCGGATACGATTCCGAAGTACTGGGTAATTTCTTTTCCTTCGATCGTGTTAGTTGTTGTGAGTAACATAGCTTTTCAATTTAATCGTTTGAGGGCAAATATAAGATAAAGGGCGAACCAGTGTACTGATTCGCCCTTTGTTTTTATGTTTCTTTATATGAATTTATTTTACCGGTTGATCGGTCATGATAAACTCAAGCTTACCTCCATTTATGATATCGGAGTGGCTGATGAAAGGAGTCTCTAGGACTTTACCGTTTAGCTTGACTTCTTTAACGTATTTATTGGCGGGATTATTGTTGGTCGCCACGATCTCGAAAATACCGCCTTTTACGTGCATAGAAGCCTTATTTACCATTGGACGGCCCAATGTGTAAACCGGAATACCCGGACTTACCTGATAGAAACCTAGGGCGCTCATGACATACCAAGCAGACATCTGTCCGCAATCCTCATTACCGATGATACCATCCGGTTCGTTCGTGTAGAAATTCTGCATGATATAATCTAAATACCCTTGCCCTTTCCATGGAGAATCTGTCCAGTTATAAAGATAGGCCATATGGTGGCTCGGCTCGTTTCCATGAGCGTATTGGCCGATCAATCCGGTAATATCTCCGGAGGCTTCCGCCCCGTCAATCTGGGAAGAGGTGGTGAATAAGGTGTCTAAACGTGTTTCCAGCTCTTTCTTGCCACCGATAGCGGCGATGAAGTTATCCATATCATGTGGTGCGAAGAAACTCCATTGGAAGGCATTCCCTTCGGTATAGTCGCTTTTCATATGCGAAGAATAGCGAGGGTTGAATGGAGTACGGAAAGAACCGTCGCCCATTACCGGACGCATCATCTTCGTCTCGGGATCTAAATAGCGTTTGTAGTATTCGGCTTTCTTGGCATACTCATTCGCCAACTCCATGTTGCCTGCCTTCTTGGCGATTTGGGAGATACACCAATCCTCGTATGCCATCTCCAATCCCCACGATACGGATTCGGGAACAGAGTCGGCGGGGACGAAACCATATTTCTCCTTATAGTAAGGGTGCATCGTGATCAGATCCAACTCACGGGTTCCTTTGAACTTCTCGGCAAGATCCTCACGGTAAACGGAAGAACGTGCGCCGGCTTCCGCCCACGTGCTCATATCACCTTCTGCTAAATCTTTCGCTACAAGATCGGCGAGGACCGAGACGGCCGGATATCCTACCATACAACCTGTATAACTAGAGGCTAAAGGCCATTTGGGTAATATTCCACCTTCTTTATAACCTTGCACGAGTACCTTACCCCAATCTGTCGCTAAGTCCGGATTAATGATTGTCATTAACGGATGAAGCGCACGAAACGTATCCCACAAGGAGAATACGGAATAATTTACGTAACCCGGTTCGGCGGTATGCACTTTCTTGTCCATGCCCAGATAACGCCCGTCCACGTCTTGATAAGCGAAGGGGGCGATCATGGTATGGTAGAGCGCCGTATAGAAATTGACCATGACTTTCGGATCTGCCTCGATCTGGATCAAGTTTAACGCCTCGTTCCAAATATGCGTTGATTCCTCACGGGTCTTATCGAAATCCCATCCGGGCAATTCTGCCTCGAGATTCTTCTCGGCGCCTTCCGGATCGACTACGGATAAGGCTACTTTTACATAAAGCGGTTGTGCCTTTTCAGCGAATTTGTAATGGAACTTCAAATCTTCTGCCGTATTTAGGCGTAAGAACAAGGAATCTTTACGTAATTTCCCTCCGATGTATTGGTATACGGTCTCGATCGGTTCCGAGAAAGTAATCCGATATGACATAGAATGGAAATGTGCCCAACCTTGTGTCTTCACGGTTCCTTCCACCGTGGAGTCGTTTACAAGTAAATATTGGTTACCGATCAGCTTATGTCCCCAGTTCGGTTGAAGGATATGCCCTAAGTCAAGCAGGACACGACGTTCTTTGGGATTGTCGTATGTATATTTATGGAAACCTACACGATCCGTAGAAGTCAATTCCACGTTGATGCCAAAGTTATCCAAGCGTACGGCATAATACCCCGGTGTCGCTTTCTCAGTGTCTTTCTTGAAGGTAGCTACCGGTTTGATGGAATCTCCACCGGAGAAAGGCAATAAGGCTACGTCACCCAGATCGCCGATACCCGTACCGGAAAGGTGCGTGTGGCTGAATCCATAGATATGGTCGTCGTCATAATGGTAACCGCTGCTCGCGTCCCATCCCAAGATATGGGTATCCGGGCTTAGTTGTACCATCGCGTACGGACGGGTAGCTCCGGGGAATGTGTGTCCATGGAACCCGGTTCCGATGAATGGGTTTACATACCTCACCTCGTCTTGTAGTCGCGGCGACTCCGGCGCTTGCTTGCATCCTACCAGCAGGCAGGCAAGAGCGGCCTGAAAAAATAAGATCGTTCTTTTCACTGTTATTATTGATTTAGTTTGTAATAAGCGAATTATCAATCATCTGTCACAAAGATAATGGCTTTGGGGGAATATTGGAAATTTCCCTTTAAAATCTGCAACCTTTTTCGGGCTTGGCTCGTCTTATAGATAAAAAAAAGTATGGGAACAAACGAATTTACGACAAAGATATTGCCGCTGAAGAACAACCTTTTCCGGGTTGTTTTCCGGATTACCGGAGACGTGGAGCAGTCTGAGCAGATCGTTCAGGAAGCCCTGCTTAAGGTTTGGGAAGACCGGGATAGCTGGATTGTCATTGAGAACTTACCTTCCTATTGCATGATGGTAGCGCGTAATCTGGCATTGAGGGAAACCTATTCCGGAGATAAGGAAAGGATGGAGCGGTATGCGGTAAGGTAATCTGTTTATGGATCGTGTATGGACTATCAACGAATAAATAAGTTGCTGGATAAATATTGGGAATGCGCCACATCCGTGGAGGAAGAGCGGGAATTACGCCGGTTTTTCTCCTCAGCGGTGATACCTCCCGACTTATTGCCCTATAAGGCTTGGTTCGTATCTCATGAGGCCGAGGCATTGCCTCCCTTGGGGAAAGATTTTGATGCTCGTATATTGGAACAGATCTCGGAAGATCGAAAATTAATCACTACATTTGGAACGTTATTTAAATCTATTACTCATTTAATTCATAAGATTATGGGAACGAACATGAAGAAAGTCTTTACCACCCTTTTATGCCTTTTGTTTTGTATCGCGATCTCGGCGCAGGATAAAGCCGCTGATCTCAGTAAGCTCGTAGGCGATTGGTCCTTCTCTGCCCCCGACGCTCCGTATGGATATCAAGATGGCAGTTTGCAGATAAAGCAAGAGAACGGCAAGTTGACCGCTAAAGTGAATATACAAGGTAGTACCTTGGAGATAAACGATATCAAGGCGAAAGGAGATACCTATACCAGTTCTTTTTATGTGGATGGAACGCCTGTAGATTTAACTATGACCCAGAAAGGAAATAAGTTAGAGGGAATGGCCGACGCCGGAGGTATGCAGATTCCCGTGAAATTCAAGAAAACGAAGAAGTAGCCGTTTTGTGGTACTGTGAGTTTCTGTTAACTTCGCGGCAAAAACTACAAAGGGATGTTTACAGTAATCGGAATCATGTTCTGCGGCATTGCCGTCGGGTATTTCTTTCGTAAAGTAGAATGGCTGCAAAAGATCGGTAAGCCTATTTCTTATACGATTCTTCTTCTTTTGTTCCTGCTGGGAATTTCGGTAGGGGCCAATGAGTCTATCGTGAATAATCTTACGACGTTGGGCGGGCAAGCCTTGTTGATCGCTTCGGCCGGTACGTTGGGTAGCGTCTTGGCGGCGTGGGGAGTTTATCATTTCTTTTTTAAGGAAAGGAGCCGGGGATGAAAGGGAGTTTGATCGTCGTGGGCTTCTTTGCCTTGGGGTGCTTGCTGGGATGGAGCGGTTATCTGCCCGGGGTCATTATCGAGAATGATATAACGGTTTATGTACTTTACCTCTTGATGTTTCAAGTAGGGATTAGCATCGGAAGCGATAAGAAACTGAAAGAGATTTTATCGAGTATACGGCCGAAACTCTTATTGGTGCCTCTGGCTACTATTATCGGGACGTTGAGCTTCTCGGCCCTGATCAGCCTTGCTCTTACCAAATGGAGTGTGTTCGATTGTTTGGCGGTCGGAAGCGGTTTCGCCTATTATTCATTATCCTCCATCTTGATAACAGAGCTAAAAGAACCGACGCTGGGGGCGCAATTGGCGGCGGAGTTAGGAACGATCGCCTTGATCGCTAATATTATCCGTGAGATATTCGCCTTGCTGGGCGCTCCGTTGTTCGTTAGATATTTCGGAAGGCTATCTCCGATCTGCGCGGGAGGAGCTACTACGATGGATACGACATTGCCGATTATCACCCGTTATTGCGGAAAGGATTTGGTCTTTGTCTCCATTTTTCACGGGATCTTGGTGGACTTCACGGTTCCGTTTTTCGTTTCTTTCTTCTGTTCGATGTGAGTGAAAGAGGCTTCCGAGATCTCGGAAACCACCTTGCAAGGTTGAAAAGTCGTTTCCGAGGCCTCGGAAGGCATTTTGCAAGGTTGAAAAGTCGTTTCCGAGGCCTCGGAAGGCATTTTACAAGGTTGAAAAGTCGTTTCTGAGGCCTCGGAAGGCATTTTACAAGGTTGAAAAGTCATTTCTGAGGCCTCGGAAGGCATTTTACAAGGTTGAAAAGTCATTTCCGAGGCCTAGAAAAGCTATTTTACAGTTTGCAGCATCACTTCTACCGCTCTTTTTAATTGCGTGTCCTCGCCGGAGAGCTGCGCCTCGGGAGTATTGTACACCTCGACATCCGGTTGCAATTGTTGGTTTTCCAGATAATTGCCTTGCATATCTTTCACGCCTACTTGCGGGATACCGAATACCAAGGTCGGATCGATTTGCGTTTCCCACCATACGGCTGTCATGGTTCCCGGAACCGGGGCGCCGATCAGCTTGCCGATACCTAAGGTCTTATAAACCCAAGGGAAACCATGAGCGTTCGAATAATTATCCTCGCACATCAAGACACAGGACGGTTTGGTCCACTTATTGTAAGGATCGCTACCGATGTATTGTCCGCGAGGCTCGAAGCGCTGATACTCCTTGCCGCTCAATAAGGTAGCCAGATCATCATGCACCCAGCCACCTCCGTTATGGCGGGTATCCACGATCACGGCTTTCTTATTCCGGCAACGGCCTAATAAGGCGGAATAGACCTCGCGGAAACTCTCGCTGTTCATACCTCTCACATGTACATATCCGATTTGCCCGTTCGATAATTTATCTACGGTTTCTTGGCAATTCTCGATCCATCTTTTATAAAGGAGGTTCGATTGCTCTCCGTTACCGATCGCTTTTACCTGTTCCTCGAAACGCTGTTTGCTGGTAGGATCATAGACAGAAAGCATTACTTTCTTACCGACTTTACCGCTTAGCAGTGGATAATAATCGGCGTCTTTCTTTATCGGTGTTCCGTCTATCTTCTCGATGATACAGCCTTTCTTTATCTGGCTGTCGGCCAATGTCAGCGGGCCCTTGGCGATGATTTCCTCGATCTTCAATCCGTCGCCCGTGTATGCGTTATCGAAGAAAGCGCCTAAGCTGGCGGTTTCCGGCCCGGTTAGTCCCGGATTGTAACGAGCGCCCGTATGGGAGCCGTTCAACTCGCCCAATAGCTCGGAAAGCATCTCTTGGAAATCAAAATTGTTGTTGATATGCGGAAGGAAACGGGCGTAAGCGGTCTCATACCCTTTCCAATCCATGCCCCGGAGTGTCGGATCATAGAACTTATCCAAGACTTGACGCCAAGCGTGGTGGAAGATATAAGCACGCTCCTCTGCCGGACGATAAGCGAACTCGGCCTTGAAAGCGATCGGTTTTTCCTTGCTATCCTTCAACTCTATCTTTTTCAGTTTACCGCCGGCGGTAAGATAGAGGTTCTCTACTTTCTTATCGGCGAATAGAGTGCCTCGACCGACATTCTTGAGCAGTAATTTAGTGGACTTTTCCTTCAAGTCGTGTTCCCATAAATCAAAGCCTTTCTCGAAAGCGGCGCAATAATATAGTTTATCTCCTTTCGGGGCGAGTACGGCGTCTCCCAATGAGGATGAATTAGCGGTCAGGCGAATAATCCGGTCCTTGCGGTTCTCCAAATCAAACTTCAAGGGGGCTACAGGCTTATCCTTATCCTCTTTTTTCTTATCGGAATCTTTATCGGATGTCTTATCCTCGTCCTTATCTTTGTTTTCATCCGCTTCTACCAAGGCCAGTTCTTCTTTACTGAGGCGGAATTTATCGTAAGCCTCACCGTCGAAGAACATGATGTACACATCCCGCTCAGCACCCCAGCTACCGTGGCTGCGGAAACCGGCACGGTCGGAGGACCAGATCATGGCCTTACCGTCTAATACCCATTTCGCGTCGCCATCCGAATAACCGCTTTCCGTCAGGTTCGTTACCTCGCCGCTACCGTCCGCTTTCACGAGGGCGATATCCGTATTGTTCCATCCTCCGACGGAGATGTAATCTACCAAGAACCACTTGCTGTCTGGCGACCATTGGAAATGCTGGTCTCCATCGCTATACGAATAGAGGTATTTCCCGTCCAATACGGTGCGGACCTGCTTGGTCTTTCGGTTGATAACACGTAAGGTGGTGCGGTTCTCAAGGAAAGCCACCTCGTTACCATCCGGAGAGTATAAGGGTTGGAACGAGGTTTGTCCGGAGACGACAAGAGGCTCCTCTTTCAATTCCGGGGCGTACGTGAATTGCTTATCTTCGTCACGTGTAAGTTTACTTTCGTAGATTCCCCATGTTCCTTCCCGTTCGGCGGAATATACCAATGAACGTCCGTCGGGGCTGAAATCTATATTGCGCTCTTGTTGCGGCGTGTTCGTGATTTGACGAGTCGTCTCGTATTCAATAGAAGTTACGTAAACATCGCCACGAGTGATAAACGCTACCTCTTTTCCATTCGGGGAGACGGCGATATCCGTAGCTCCATCGGTCAGAAGACGATGGATTACGTCGTTCTCGATCTTATCCGCGACGATCTGGATATTCACCTTGGCAGGTTTCTGGCCTTCCTTAACGGTATAGATCTCGCCGTCGTAACTATAGCATAGAGTCCCGGTATTATCGGAGGTAAGGAAACGCACGGGGTGGGTGGTATGCGTCGTGATTTGTTTCTCGCTGTTGCCTGCCAAATCTTTCTTGAAGATGTTAAAGCTTCCTTTCTCCTCGCTTAGGTAATAGAAAGACGCCCCATCCGCGGCCCATACAGGATTACGATCCTCACCGCCAAAAGTGGTTACTTTCTGGAAAGAGCGATCTTTTCCAAGCGTACATAACCAGATATCACGGGTGATAGAAGATTGATGATGCTTGCGCCAAGGGTCCTCGTAACCTTTGTAGTCATTGTATAATAATTTACTGCCATCTTTGCTGAGGGCTATATTTTCCATGTATAACGAAGAATATAAATCCGGCCTTCCTCCGTCCGTGCTTATCTCATAGACTTGCATAAAGCGGGTGCCGGGGAATTGGATATCCTTGGCGTCTTGCAATACGTTGGCTAGATACAAGATGTGTCCGTTGTCCTTAAAGGTAGTGGGATATTCGTTTGTGGAGTGGGTGGTGAGCCGCTTAGGTTCCCCTCCCTCCTTGTTCATGAGAAATACATCGAAGTTGCCGCTACGGTTGGAGGCGAAGGCTATTCTCTGTCCGTCGGGCGACCAGACCGGACGGGTATCATGCGCCGGATGTGTTGTCAACTGCCGGGCTTTTCCTCCGGAAGAAGGGACCGTGTAGATATCCCCTTGGTAAGAAAATGCGATCGTCTGCCCGTCCGGGGAGATCGCGCAGTAACGCATCCATAACGGACTGTCGTCTGCTTGCGCCGCCGCCGATAAAAATAACGCCAGCGCAGGAATCATCAAGTTTTTCATGTGTACTCTATTTTAGATTTACAAATGTAATCGATTTTCGATATTTATTAGGAGAAATAATTGCGTAGATTAAATTTTTAAATATTTTTGCATATGAACTTTAAAACCGCCAAGATGATGACTAAATATAGGGTGTGTATGACTTTTATGTCCATTTTATTATTGCTATTTCATTTTGTGTTTCTGTTTTCTTGTGGAAAGCTACCGGAAAAAACATTTGCTTTTTCTGATAACCTGCGGATTGACTCTTTGGAACATATGGCTATGGATTCGATTTACCGGAATCCTCGATATGCTCATTCCGCATTGGATGAAGCTTTAAGTCTAACTAAAGATAGCGATAAATATTATAAATTACTTGCGGTTAAAAGCCAGATTTATTTTGCAAATAGTGTATATGATTCCGGGTTTGTTTTACATCGGTCAATTATAGATTATTGCGACCGTGTACCGATGTCTCCCAAGATACATGGACTCTTAGGGACGCTGAAAAATACGGTTGGCAATTATTATTCATTTTTGGATAAAACGGATTCGGCCCTCCTTTGCTATTCCGAGGCGTATCAAGAGATCCGGCAGAGTGAGATGGAGCATAAAATCCCGGATATTTATATCAATATAGCGGATATATATGCCCGGAAAGGAGCTTACGATCAGCGAGCCCGCTACTTTCGCCAAGCTCTTTTCGTGAGTGATTCATTGGGTATTATGGATCGGATGTCCTTTCCTATTTATTTTGGTTTGGGCGAGACGTATATGGAATTGAGGGACTTTGACTTATCCGATCACTTTTACCGTTTGGCGGAGAAAGAACTGGATTCTCGTAACTTGAGCGAGAAATTCACCTTTTGCAATAGCCGGGGAAATTACTATTATTACAAGGAAGAATACGCGGAGGCGCTTCCTTGGTTCTTGAAAGCCCGTGAGGTGGTACGTCCTACTCATATGGATTTCTATACCAACGTATGCGAGATCAATTTAGGGGAGATCTATCTATGTATGGATCAGTTGGATTCCGCTCGTTTTTATCTGGAAAAAGGGTTTAGGTACTTCCATACCTATAATAATAAGACGGCCTTGTACCATTTGACAACCCTGAAGGCTTCGCTAGCCTTAAAAGAGGGGAACTCCGGGCTGGCTTATCAATTGTTGAGGAGTTACACGGATACGGTAGGCATAGATCCCAAGATGGTAGTGATCCGTAATAAGAACTTGCAGAATTACTTCGCTACCACGGGCGATTTTAGGCGTGCTTATGAGTATCAAACGAAGAATAGCGTCATTGAGAACAATATTCGTAGCGAACGAACCCAGATGCGTGTCGCCGAGATCGATATGCGTTATAGGCAAGATACGACTTTGCTCAAGCGGGAGGCTATTATTAAACAACAGGCCGGCCGGATGGAATACTTGGAAATGAGCCGTTGGGTTTGGATCTTGCTTTTTGCGATCTTGTCGATCGTCAGCGGCATGGCTTATTACTTTATGAAACGTAAACGGCATGCCCAGTGGTTAAGCCATATCGATCAGGTGACGAAGCTGAAGATGGAGAGTATCCGCAACCGTGTATCCCCTCATTTTATATTCAACGTTTTGAACCGGGAAATCAGCACGGAAGAGGAGGGAAGCCTCCGCCGCACGCAACTTTCCGGGCTGGTGGAGTTGTTGCGGAGTAGCTTGGAGATCTCGGAAAAGCTCAGTATTACGCTGCGGGAGGAGCTGAGGTTCGTGCGTACGTATCTGAACCTGCAAACGCAAGCGCTGGGGCCGGACTTCCATTTGGCATGGAATATTGATCCTTCCCTTGACACGGACGCGATCTATCTCCCGGCCATGCTGATCCAGATTCCCGTAGAGAATGCCGTGAAACATGGCTTGTGTGCGATTGAGGGCGAGAAGCGATTATCCGTTTTCGTGGAGCGCGACGGGAAAGGCATCCATATCCGTATAGAGGATAATGGACCCGGGTATCGTCCGTTTACGAATGCGGGACATACGAACGGTACGGGGATGGGAACGAAAGTCCTTTACCGTACGATCCTATTGTTGAATAGGAGAAATAAAGAGAAGATCACCTATTCGGTCCAAAGCAAGGAGAAGGGGATGGGGAGCGGAACAATCGTCAGTTTCTTTATTCCGTTGGATTTTAATTACGCTTTCTAGGTATCGTGAATGTACGAAAGTAATCCGGGCCGTTTCCTCCGGATAGTGGATGGAAGCGGCCCGGATCGAATTGAATCGAATCGGTTGATTCGGGTTATAGTCGCTCAATGTCTTCAACAGAAAGTCCGGAGCATTGGGCGATAAGTTCGGAGTCAAGTCCTTGCTCCTTCATCTTTCGGGCTATCTGGAGTTTTTCCTCTTGACGGCCTTTCTCGATCCCTTTCTGCATTCCTTTTTCAATCCCTTCCGTTTGTGCGTAATCGATGGTCGCATACCAATCCCGATAATTCTTTAGGTTTTCCTCGTAGATCGCACGTTCTTTTTCGCTGAGTGAGTTGACGTTCGCCACGTCCAGCAAGCGAAGGAAGGTCTCCTGTTCCTCCTTGAAGGGAGATTGTTCAAATAGGTTCATATTCTTCAATGTATAAATCCAACGTTCGAAGGAGCTCTTGCACTCCTCCTTGCTTAAACTGAATAACGGGAACGATATGTAGATCTGCTTCATCTTGATCTCATTGAACACCTTTCCCGTCCTCTCGTTAGCGAGGACAACATCTGTACGGAAGTCTGTGAACTCCGGCAACTTGAAATTCAAGAAATAGACTCCGTAGATGGGTAGCAACCGATATTGCCATTGCTTGCCGATTTGTCCTTGCCGGGCCACCATGCGACAAAGATAATAAAAACCTCTGTTAAAGAAATAGTGCTGGGGACAATTCTGCATCTCTAGGATGAACTTGGCCCCGGACACGTCCTCGCAGAGCAGGTCGAATATGATGGTACGGTTCTCGACGGTCTCGGGCTTGATCTCCTTGTCGAGGTAGGTGATGTCCTTGATCTGTCGTTCGCCGGCTAGGGCGGCGTTAAGGAACTTGATGGTAACTTGCTTGTCTTGGAAGACAGCCTTAAATCCAGCATCAGTCATGATGTCTACGTATTGTGCCATAGTTAAATGGTTTTAGGTGATTACTGCTCCAAAGGTAAGGTTTATTTTCGTATCGCACATCCTGTTTATTGTATATTTCTTAAAAAGCAGATTCATGGTAGTCAGCTTTACTATTTATAGAAAGTACGATTAGTATTAATAGTAGTGCAAAATACTATGGATAGTAATCGGCTCCCATTTTGATCAATTCTTATTATACGCTGATTATCAGAAATATAAATAACAATCTTTAAATATTAGGCTTATTGTACTTTTTAAGAGATCAAATTTGGTATGGTTGACTTATTCTTTTCACGTATAAAGATAACATTAAATAATAGACTAAGCCGCTAGCATAAAGTTCTCCAAGTGAATAACTAATCACTTCTCAACTCGTAAGCTTATGGCTTGACAAGCCTTGGATTATACGTTTGTAGTATTTGCAATGATTGCATGTGAATGTTTGTATTTTGTATTTATTATGCGGTTATGGATGGATACCATATATTAATGTACATGCGTACATTATATAATAGATAGAAACGGCTAGTCTAAACGATCGATTCTTTTAGTCATTTGCAAAGGTACGCGTTTCTTCGATACTTGCAACCCTTCCAGACGATTTTTTTATCGCTTATTCTCTTTCTTATCAATAGGATAGGTTATCCTTCACGAAACAAGCGATTCCTTCAACGAACCTCCCGTTTCGACGCTCAAAAAACGCAAGATTTAGACGATCGTTTAGACTAGTCGTTTTCGAGAAAAACAAGGGTGCTAAACGGCGGGATGGACTTTAATTAACACTATTATTAATATTAAATTTTGAATTTATGAACAAGAAGTTTTCTACTCTTTTGGCAGGTATGGCACTGTTAAGTGTTATGTCTGTTAATGCACAGACTACACCAAGTCGAGTAGACCCGGAAACTGTATTGGGTCAAGAATGGCGTTTAGGCGGTTTGAAGGAGGGAGCTAATTCTGGTCTTTATCAGTTGAAGGTCATGGATGGCACTACTCCTGCTTATCTTGCGATGGAGCTAAATCGTGGAACAGGTGATTATGAACTACGTGTTTATAGTGCAAGCGAAGCTAAAAATAATTTAGAGGCTACATTGTGGTGTGTTTCTGTCTCTAATTATAATCAAGGTCAAGCTCCTATTTATGACTTCCAGAATAAATTGTCTGGAACTATGTTGGATTTGACAATGGCTGGCCATGAGAAGACTGAGAATGGTACGAATGGTGCTTGGAAACCTGTTTTAGGTGGTGAGATCGCAGGTTGGGCATTCTCTCGCTCATACAAGGATTTGGAAGAAAAGAGACCTTTGTATTCTTATTTCTCAACGGACTCAATTGTTGGTTTGAAAGCGGATCCTACTACCGGAGCTGTTAAGGTTGCCAAGTGGGGTGCTAATCAAATAGATGCCACTTCAAACGCCGCTGATGTGACTAACTTTGCTTTGGTTGGCGCAGCACAAATCGCATTGAGCGAAGATCAAGTAAATACGAAGTTGGGTCTTCTTCAAGATAACAAGGCTGGAGTACAATTGACTTTCACTCCGGACGTGAAAGGTACTAGCTTAAAGAATCCGTTCAATGAGCAGAAGTTTATCGCAGAGGATAAAGATAATAACAAATGGCTTTTCATCAAGCAAAAGGATAAAGAAGCTTATTTGAAAGTTGATACGGCTTATACGAATGAGACAGGTACAAAGTTCTTAGCTTACGGTTGGACAGAGAAAGCAAAGGATAAAGCTGATGCTTACAGTTCTATTAGCTCTGAATTACGTGCTCAACATCAGTTCAAATTCATCTATTCTCCGAGTGGCGATAGCTTGTACATCTATGTAAAAAAAGTTACTTGGAATAATGATGGCAAGTATTGGAATACGCACGTTACGGCTACTCCAGTTAACGAGCATGAGTTCTGGCGTGTCTCTTTGCAAGACTTGATTAAAGATGAAACCAGAACACTCATATTTCTTTGGGTCTTAGCGGATGTGAGGAAAAGGGTTCTTCCAAGACTTCCGTTGATGATGGTGTTTATTTCATCAAGAATAAACAAGGACAGTATTTAGCTTCTCCTATCTATGAGAATGGTACTATCCGTTGGACAACCGTGAATGAGGATGAGCAGAGTGTTGCTCATATGCCAGCTTATCAATGGGTTGTATTGAAGAAAAATACAAGTAATGATAAAGTGAAGGCTGTGTCTCCGGTTACTATCTCTAACCGTGAATTCGCAGATAAAGTTATAAATGCGGATTTTGATGGTGATGGCCAGATGGAGTCATATAAGACTGCTGTTTATTCTACTGTTCAGTTAAGAAAGGCAGAGGGTGGTTCTTATATGTTTGTATATGGAGATAAACTTACAGCGGAGTATGGCTCTGTCGGTATAGATTCTTTGTTCTTCGAGAAAGTTCCGGCAGCTTCTATTTCTGATCCGTATTTAGGTTACAGAAAGTTGGAGAAAGATTCTTTGTTGGTTAACAAATATACGTTTAACTATTGGCATCCTTATGCTACGGATAAATACATCGCTAAATCTACAGACTCTACGTTGACTGTGTTGGATGGAAAAGATGCTTTCGTAATTGATACATTGACTGAGCGTTGGAATAATAACTCAAAGATATTTGCGACTGTAGATATCCCTTACGGTTATAAGGTTAGCGATGATGTGGCTAAGAATCGTATTAAAGGCTTGAAGACTCTAGTGAGAACTGCTTATGAGGTTTCTTATAAAGATGGTAAAGGTGAACTTAATGAATGGAAAGTTAATAAGGAAGATAAGTTTAATGTAGGTTCTAGTGCTACTGGTCATCAGCAATCTTATACGACTTATTATGCATTCTTCAAAGAAAACAACTATATCAGTGGAAAGCACTATTATGCGATTGTTAATGCTGCATATGATAATTATTCTAATGCTACAAAATATGTATTAGGTTATCAGAAAGCTGGAGTATCCGATTATGACGGTGCCGCTACATTGAAGAATCAAGTATTAGGCGAGACTCGTACTTCTGCTTTCGCTATCGAACCGGACAACACTCCGCTTTACCGTCGTTTCAGTTCTCTTGAACTTGAAGGTAATGAAGGTGACAAGGCCGATACTTTACGTTTTATCGAGAAATACCGTAAAGAATACTTGCAGGTTGAGAATAATAAGAACTTCATGAAAGAAGGTATTGACTTCTTAGGTATTTATACTCCGGATAAGACTGAGGATGGTTTGTCATTCATCGTTGATACCGCATGGGTAAACCGTGGTTCTGGTAATATCAAGCCTCAATATTTGATCTCTATTGATCGTAACGATTTCGAAGGAGTTGAAGGCGTACCTTGTACGGAAGATGACCATCACTTTACCGCAGAAGGTAAACCGACAGATAAATGGCATTGCGTTCACGCAAAACCGGCTGTTCCGGGCTTTGAAAGAGGTAAATATTTGATCAATTTCCATGATTTCGCTAATAAATATGGTTGGTCAACATTATCAAATGGGGAGCAAGATGCTGACTACATGTGGAAGAAATATGATCGTGCAGGTTTCGTGGAAGCTATCCGTGTAGCTGATACTTTGTATATCTTGAGAGATGAGTTCAAGAACTTACCGAACGAGAAGATCAACTTCGCTGATTTGAACAAGGCTGAGGAGGATGCTTGGACTGCGGCTAAGAAGGCTGGAGTATCTGAAGATGAATTTGTTTCACACAAATATATCTTATCTGGTGATAACCATAAGTATGTGACTTGGTCTATGCGTTTCGTAAACAAGGAAGTTGCCGCTAATGAGGTAGAAGCTGATAGAGCATTCTTGTTCGAGTCTATGAAGAGTAAACATGTTTCTGGTTACAATAATTCTGCTATGGGTGACATCGCTCCTACATATGCGGCTTGGTTGAGAATGCAGAATGGTTGTTTAGTTCTGTCTGATGATCGTTCTTCTAATTTCGATGAGATGAATACAGGTGGTGACGATGCTTTGATCTTTAATGTGGAGCAAGGTGATGATATCGCAACAGATAACGAAACAATCGATGCTGTAGAAGGTATCTCTGTAGTAGCCGGTAACGGTACCGTAACCGTTCAAGGCGCAGCTGGTAAGTCTGTAGTTATCACGAATATCTTGGGTAAGGTAATCGCTGAGACCGTTCTTACTTCCGATAACGCTACAATCTCTGTTCCTGCCGGTATCGTAGCAGTGGCTGTTGATGGTGAGGAAGCTGTTAAGGCTATCGTTAAATAAGAATTTAACAAAATAAGATAATCATACAATTCCCGTGCGGGTATCGATCCAAGTAATCCGTGACGGATGAACAGGCGGGAGTTGGATTAATATTAATACTAAAGTAATAAATTAAGAGGTCCGTAAGTACCTCCGTGAGGAGGAAGTACGGATAAAGGAACAAGAGGATGCGTCGATATAATGTACGCATCCTCTTTTGTGTTTATAGCGGGTGTTGAGGATAAATCCTGCTTCTACTTGCAAAAGAGCGAGATAAGCAACGGCACGCTGATCTCGAGGATAATCCCGTGAATAATAGCCACAGGTACGATATTCTTTCCGGAATACCGGCTGATAACGGGAAGACAAACATCCATAGAATTGATTCCCGCCACGGATACCGGAGCGAATTTACCAAAGAAAGAGGCATACAACGGTGCCCCGAATAAAGCTAACATTTCCCGGATGATATTAGCCAATAACGCGATAGCCCCGAGTTGCGAAGCGATTTCTATCCCTGCCGACGCCTCTTTCAGTTGTACGATAAGCAAGGAGGATAAGGAATAATAAGCGAATCCGCTTCCTACAGCCATACAATCATATATATTCCACGAGGTCAATAACAAACTCGCCGCCGCAGAGAATACTAACGTGCCGATGATCGTAAAGAACGGCAGTAACAAACTGGAAAACCGGATATCCTTTACCATCTTTCCTAATTCGGCGTTTGCTCCCAGATTCAATCCTACTTGGATAACGAGGGCGTATAGCAAGAATTGCGGTAGTTTTTCGCAATACGTGGAGATAGTCGTGTTGGCGAAGGTTCCGCAAAAGATTCCCGCTGTGAAACATAAGATAACGATTAGGTTATTTTTCATTGAGACCTCCTTTCTTGATAAATAATTTATAAGCGATAAAAGATGCTACCAGACTTCCCAATACTCCGCAAATAGCTAGTATGGCAGCTTGTATTCCAAACTCACCAATATTATTCAGCAAAGATTGGTTGGCTCCTATGGTAATACCAAATATGAACAACATCGCGAAAATCGTATAAGAGATGGAATGTTCCAATCCCTTGAAAGCGGGGACGTGTCGGCATAAATAACCGACGCTTATCCCCAGACCTAATAGACCTAGAATGATAAACATAAGCATATTGTATTTTGAGATGCGCAAGACATCCTTTCCCCGGAAACGAAGCATACGAATACTCCCTCTTTTCCGCAGAAGTTAAACTTGAGTGCAATTAATACCTAGATGTAGGTGTAGAAGAGAACTATAAAAAGAAGTCCTCTCAAGAAGAGTATGAATGGATTTAGACAAAACCGCTGAACCAATGAACATGCACGATCGTGTTACCCGAGAAAGCTCGGGTATACCATCTTTTTGAGTTGTTCAGAAGCTTCTTGTTCATCTTATTTGTATCATTGTTTGATTTCTGGCGCAAAGGTAGTAATAAATTAGAGATTCTAAAACTTTTTCTAGGATCGGATATATAAGGGACTTGACTTGGATTTTGGATCTTTTTATGTACATTTGAGGTCCTACCCGCTATTGGGCCAACTAAAAACGGATAGAACAGATATGATTAAAAGATAAGATTGGTTATGAGGAAAAGAATGATTTTAACAGCATTGGCGGCTGTCGCTATCCCTACGTTGTTGATGGCGGCGGATGAGGCGAGATTAATGCGCTTTCCGGCTACAAATGGTTCAGAGATTGTATTCTCGTATGCTGGCGATTTATATAAGGTCCCGGCTACAGGTGGTGAGGCACAGCGATTGACATCGTATGTGGGGTATGAGATGTTTCCCCGTTTCTCCCCGGATGGTAAGACGATCGCTTTTACGGGACAGTACGACGGTAACACGGAAGTGTACACGATGCCCTCTTCCGGCGGTGAGCCATTGCGTATCACTTACACGGCTACGAATAGCCGTGACGATCTGGGCGATCGCATGGGCCCGAATAATATCGTGATGACTTGGACACCGGACGGTAATGGTATTGTTTACCGCAACCGCATCAGCGATGGGTTCTCCGGTAAGTTATATACGGTAAATAAAGAAGGTGGCCTTTCCGAGGTGGTTCCCTTGCCCGAGGGCGGCTTTTGTAGCTATTCGTCCGACGGAAAACAATTGGCTTACAACCGGGTAATGCGTGAGTTCCGTACATGGAAATACTATAAGGGTGGTATGGCCGATGATATCTGGGTGTATAATCCGGAGAAGAAAAGTGTAGAGAATATCACGAACAATGAGGCGCAAGATATCTTTCCGATGTGGATTGGTGATGAGATCTATTTCCTTTCAGATCGGGATTACACGATGAACTTGTTCGTTTACAATACGAAGACTAAACAAACAAGTAAGGTGACGAACTTCACTGAGTACGACGTGAAATTCCCTAGCAGCTTCGGCAATACGATCGTTTTCGAGAATGGAGGCTATATCTATAAGATGGATGCGGCGTCGAAGAAACCGGAGAAAGTGAACGTTACCCTTGCCTCCGATAATGTCTACGCACGTAGCGAGATCAAGGATGGCTCCAAATATATCACGAGTGCCAGCCTCTCCCCAAAAGGTGAGCGTATGGTGGTGACAGCTCGTGGCGAGGTATTCAATATCCCGGTAGATAAAGGGGTTACGAAAAATATCACCCGTACTCCGGGAGCGCACGAACGTGACGCTCAATGGTCTCCGGACGGAAAACATATAGCCTATATCTCCGACGCTACCGGCGAGACCGAGCTGTATCTCCAAGATTTCGAGGGGGGCGAGCCTACCCAGTTGACCAAGAATAACGATACGTATATCCGTACTTTCCAGTGGAGTCCGGATTCCAAGAAGATTGTCTATACGGATCGTAAAAATCGTATCAATCTTTTGGACGTATCTAACAAACAGCTAACAACTATCTCACAAAGTCTGTTAGGTGAAGCCCGCAACGTAAGTTTCTCTCCGGATAATAATTGGTTGACTTATTCCCGTGTGTCCGATAATAATTTCTCGATCGTCTATGTCTACGATATCGCGGGTAAGAAAGAATATCCCGTGACCGATAAATGGTACGAGTCTTATTCTCCGGTATTCAGTACGGATGGCAAATATCTGGTATTCACTTCCGCCCGTGATTTCAATCCTACGTATAGCCAAACGGAATGGAATCATGTGTATAATAATATGGGTGGCGTATATCTGGCGTTATTGTCTAAGGATACCGCTTCCCCGTTTATGGAAACGGATGCGGAGGTCGCCATTGAATCTACCCCAGCGAAAGCGGATGCCTCTAAAAAGGACGAGACAAAGAATGAGGCTTCTACTCCGGTCGTAAAGATTGATATAGAGGGTATCACGGATCGAATCGTTAAGCTCCCCTTGCCGGGATCGAATTACTACGATCTTTATTCCGATGGAACGAACGTGTATTATTTCACGAAAGGCGGCATGAAGATGTTTGACTTGAAGAAACAGAAAGAGGAAACCGTTAGCGATGCCGCTATGATGGTTGATCCGGCTGGCAAGAAAGCTGTTTTCTTTAAGGACGATCAACTATTCGTAACCGATATACCGAAGGGTAAAGCGGATTTAAGCAAGCCGGTTAATCTGGCGAATATGAAGATCACGGTAGACTATACGAAGGAATGGGCGCAAATCTTCGATGAGGCTTGGCGTGCTTTCCGGGATGGTTTCTATCTGGAGAATATGCATGGCAAGGATTGGAAGGCGATCAAGGAGAAATACGCCGCCCTTCTTCCTTACGTGAAAACACGTTTGGACTTGAATTATATTATTGGCGAGATGATCGGCGAGCTGGGAGTAGGGCATGCTTATGTGAACCCCGGTGAGGTGGAAAGTCCTAAACGGGTATCGATGGGTCTGCTAGGTGCTGAGGTTTCTCGGGATAAGAGTGGTTTCTTCCGCTTGGAAAAGATCCTGCCGGGGGCTTCTTGGAGTAAGGAATTACGTTCTCCATTGACAGAGCCGGGTGTTGAGGCGAAGGCCGGAGAGTATATCGTCGCTATAGACGGAGTACCTACGAATAGCGTGAACGATATGTATAAGTTGTTGATCGGAAAGGCGAACGTTCCGACCGAGTTGTCTTTGAATAGCAAGCCTCAGTTGGCGGGCGCTCGTAAGATCGTAGTCAGTCCGTTGGCGGAAGAGTATTCTTTGTATCATTATAATTGGATCCAAGATAATATCAAGAAGGTGGATAAGGCGACGAACGGTAAGGTCGGTTATATCTATATCCCGGATATGGGGCCGGAAGGCTTGAATGAGTTCTCCCGCTATTTCTATCCGCAATTGGATAAGGAGGGTTTGATTATCGATGATCGTGCGAATGGCGGTGGAAATGTCTCCCCGATGATTCTGGAACGTCTGTCTCGTGAGCCGTATCGTTTGACGATGCGCCGGGGTTCTTCTTTGATCGGGACCGTGCCGGATGCCGTACAGGTCGGCCCGAAAGTTTGCTTGATCAATAAGTATTCCGCTTCCGATGGCGATTTGTTCCCGTGGGGCTTCCGTGCGCTTAGCTTAGGTAAATTGATTGGAACCCGTACTTGGGGAGGTATCATCGGTATTAGCGGCCCGCTTCCTTATATGGACGGTACGGATATCCGTGTGCCTTTCTTCACGAGCTATGATCCGAAGACGGGTAACTGGATTATCGAGAACCATGGTGTGGATCCGGATATCTTGATCGATAACGACCCCATCAAGGAATGGAACGGTGAGGATCAACAGTTAGACCGTGCTATCGAGGAAGTCATGAAACAATTAAAAGAACGCAAACCGCTAGCCCCTGTCCCCGCACCAAGGGACTGGAGCCATAAATAATGAGAGGTTATTTGTAGAGACGGGGCACGCCCCGTCTCTACAAATAAATAAATAGTAAACGGATTAAAAACTAGTAATCTATCTATGGAACGATTCGCAGCCATTGACTTTGAGACCGCTAATGGAAAGCGGAGCAGTATTTGCAGTATAGGTATCGCCATATTGGAGGATGACTGGGTAGTAGATAGCATTTATACCTTGGTACGTCCTACCCCTAATTTCTATACCCGTTGGACTACGGCCATACATGGATTGACTGCTGAGGATACGAATGACGCGTTATGTTTCGAGGAGGCTTGGGAAAGCATCGCCCCGAAACTAAAGGATCTCCCCCTTGTTGCCCATAACAGTCCGTTTGATGAGGGATGCCTGAAAGCCGCCCACGAGGTGTATGACTTAGCCTATCCGAAATATCCCTTCTATTGCACTTGCCGTCTCTCCCGGAAGATGTACCCATTTCTGGTAAATCATCAGTTGCAGACAGTAGCCGCCCACTGCGGTTACGACCTTACCCAACATCATAACGCCATGGCCGACGCTTACGCCTGTGCCCATATCGCCCTTACGATGATGCGGGAAAAAGAGGTCGATACCTTGGAGGCGCTTATGGCTTCCTGCTACTCTAGGTAACTATGGGGTGTTTTTCCCGGCTATTTTATCCACCACGACAGCGATAGCGCCATCTCCCGTCACGTTGCAAGCGGTGCCAAAACTATCCATGGCAATATAAAGGGCGATCATTAACGCTTGCAGTGTCTCATTGAATCCCAGCATACTTTGCAAGATACCCAAAGCGGCCATAATAGCCCCTCCCGGAACCCCCGGAGCCGCTACCATCGTAATTCCCAGCATCATGATAAATCCGCTGAAGTTGGAGAAGGTAACTGGTTCTCCCGCCATGATCATGATAGCCATAGCGCAAGCTACGATTTTCATGGTGCTACCTGCCAGATGGATCGTGGCGCAAAGCGGAACGGTAAAGATCGCTATATTCTCCCGTACGCCATTCTTGACAGCCTGCGCCAGTGTCACGGGAATCGTGGCGGCGGAGGATTGGGTCCCTAGAGCCGTAGCGTAGGCCGGTAACATATTCTTCAAGAGGCGGAGCGGATTCTTCCCGGCTATGGTTCCGGCTATCGTGAATTGAATCAATAACAATAATACATGTAAGACAAAGATGACTATGATAACCTTGAGGAACATCGTGATAATACTCATGACTTGTCCGCTCACGGTCATGTTCAGGAAGATACCGAAAATATGGAGCGGTAATAACGGGATGATAACCACCTCGATCAGCTTAATGATAATTTCCTTGAAATCCGTGAAAGAGTCACGCAGGGTGGTTCCCGCTATATTAGAAAGCCCTAGGCCAATCGTAAAGGATAGCAGCAGGGCTGTCATGACATCCATTAAAGGCGGCATATTTACCGTGAAGTAAGGTGTCAGCATGAAATCTTCCGGATTCTCCATCGCCGTCAATTCCGTGTTGGTCGGTAGTATGTGCGGGAATATAGCCGATCCGCTCAGGAGCGTGAAGAAACCCGAGAAGACTGTTGAACCGTAGGCGATCAAGGCGGTTATCAACAATAGCTTTCCGGCTCCTTTACCCAGATCTCCGATAGCGGGAGTCACCAGCCCCAATATGATTAGAGGGATGGAGAACGATAGGAAGTTGCCGAACAATGAATTGAAGGTTACAAAGATACGTGCGATTCCTCCCGGTAAAAACTGGCCGAACAATACGCCGGCGGCGATAGCGATAACGACTTTAGTTAACAATGATACTCTGATCTTCTTCATGGTGTTGCTTTATTTTGAAGCCAATGGCGGCCATCGTAATACTCATCAACGGACTGATCAGGTTAAAGAAGCAATAAGGAAGATACGTCAGGGTCGCTACGCCTAATATCGTGGCTTGCGTCATGCCACAGGTGTTCCACGGTACCAGCACGGACGTTACGGTTACGGAATCTTCCGTCGTACGGCTTAACAGGCGACTCTCATATCCTTTTTTCTTGTAGATATCCTTGAACATATTTCCGGTAAGGATAATGGATATGTATTGGTCGGCCGTAACGATATTCAAGAATAAGCCGGAACATACGGTAGACGCCACCATGCCGACCCTCCGTTTCATAAAGCGAAGGAATACAGACGTAAGGCTTTCCAGCATACCGCTGGCCGTCATGGAGCCGCCGAAGCACATGGCGCAGATGATCAGCCAAATCGTATTCATCATGCCCGCCATACCCCGGGTAGCGACCAAGCTGTTCAAGGCCTCGTTGCCCGTATTGATCTGGGTACTCCCGTAGAATGTCATGAATAATCCCTTAAACAGGGAGGAGGCATCCGCTACCGACGCTCCCGCTACCTCTTGCAATAAATGAGGCTGGAAAAAGATCGCGAACACCCCGGCCATCGCCGTCGAGATAAACAAGGTGATCAAAGACGGTACTTTTTTGGCGATTAATATACCCGTTACCACCGGTACGATCAGTAGCCAGAGCGAGATATTAAAACTTTCGTTCAACGAGGCGGCGAACTCGGCTATTTGCCCGGATGCGTTCGAGGTATGCGTAAAACCCGCTATGGTAAAGATAATCAACGTGATCACCATAGACGGTATTGTCGTAAGCATCATATACCGGATATGGGAGAACAAAGGGGTATGCGTTACGGAAGAAGCTAATACCGTCGTGTCCGAGAGCGGTGAGATCTTATCCCCGAAATAAGCGCCCGAGATGATCGCTCCGGCTACCCATCCCGTAGCGAAGCCCTGTGCCTCGCCGATACCCATCAAGGCGATACCGATCGTGGCGATGGTAGTCCACGAGCTACCGGTCATAACGGATACGACAGCGCAGATCACGCAACAAGAGGCAAGGAAGAAACTCGGATGGATGATTTGCATCCCGTAATAAATCAAGGTCGGGACGATACCGCTGATCATCCAGCTACCGGATAAAGCACCAATCAACAATAGGATAATTATAGCTGTGGCCACTCCCAATATGTTTTTACATATCGCCTCTTCTATATCACGCCATTTGACTTTACAGAAGATCATGGCCAAAAGGGAGGCCACCGCCGTGGTGGTAAGTAATACGACTTGGCTTCCGCCGCTCAACGCATCGCTGCCAAAAGTGCGTATGGTTACAAACAAAAGAGCTACCAGCACGAGGATAGGCACTAGTGAAAGTAGAGGGGAGGGCATCTTCTTAAGATGATTTTCCATTGTTCATTCAGTCGCTTAAATAATGATGGTGCGAAAATACTAAAAATACCTTGAATAACGCTATGAATTATAGATTGATTTCCTTATTTCACAGTCTTTTGAACGATCTTATAACCGGTTGCCGCTATAAGAATGCTCATAAACGGGCTGACGATATTAAAGACGCAATAAGGGAAATAAGTCCAAGTAGATACGCCAAGGATTGTAGATTGTGTCATACCGCAAGTCGTCCACGGGATCAGCACGGAGGTGACGGTGACGGAGTCTTCCGTTGTCCGGCTAAGCAGGCGGCTCTCGAATCCCCGTTGCTTATATACTTCTTTAAACATTTCGCTGTTCAGGATGATGGCGATAAACTGGTCCGCCGTGCAGATGTTCAAGGATAATCCGGACACGACGGTAGAGGCGACCATGCTGGTACGGCCTCGCATGAAATGCAAGAAGATACGTGTGATGCTTTCCAGCATGCCGCTAGCGGACATGGCCCCGCCGAAACACATGGCGCAAATGATCAGCCAAATCGTGTTCATCATCCCGGCCATTCCCCGGGTAGAGACTAGAGAGTTCAGGGCCTCGTTGCCGGTCTGTATCTGCGTGCTGTCATAGAAAGTCATCAGCAGGCCTTTGATATAGGCGATAATTCCGCTATCCGTGATCCCGGAAATCTCCAATAAGGCGTTTGGCTGGAAGATCAAGGCGAATATTCCGGCGAGTATGGAAGAGGCGAAAAGCACTACGATCGAAGGTGTCTTCTTGGCGATCATGATTCCGGTAACGATCGGTACGATCATAAGCCAAGGCGTGATATGGAACGAGCCTTTCAAGGCTTCGGAGAAAGCGGCTATCTGGGATGCGTCCGCTGCCTCCCTCGAGAATCCGGCGATGCTGAATACGATCAGTGCGACGATCATAGAGGGAACGGTCGTATAAAGCATATACCGGATATGCGTGAAAAGGGGCGTGTCCGTTACGGAGGCCGCCAATACCGTAGTGTCTGATAACGGTGACATCTTATCTCCGAAATAAGCGCCCGATATAATCGCTCCCGCTACCCACCCCGTACTGAAGCCTTGCGCCTCGCCAATCCCGATCAAGGCGATCCCGATGGTGGCGATGGTAGTCCACGAGCTACCCGTCATGACCGATACGATACTGCATAGCAGGCAACAGGCCACGAGGAAGAAATCCGTTTGCATGACTTGCAACCCGTAATAGATCAAGGACGGCACGATCCCGCTTACCATCCAACTGCCCGATAGGGTTCCGATCAATAAAAGGATGATGACAGACGGTGCGATCCCATAGATGTTACGGGCGATTTGCCCCTCGATATCTTCCCACTTGATCTTGCAATGAAAGACGGCGATCAAAGAGCAGATCGAGGTGGCTATCAATAATACGATTTGGCTGGCTCCTCCAAGGGAATCGCCCCGGAAAATATAGATGGCTACGGCCAGCATGATGACTAATGTCACTACGGGTAGTAAAGAGATCGCGATGGAGGGTGTCCGGGCTTTTCTGCCATGGGTTTATTCACGTCGTTTATTATTTATCATGGATAATCCGAATAAATTCTTTATACGGACCTTCCTTGTGTTATCGATTCTAATTAATTTCGCTGCAAAAATAAAAAAGGATTTGGATAGGAGGGTAACTTATGGTAGTAAATAATCGGTTAGGCTATTTATTTGTCTTTTTGGGGATGAGTATGGCGCTATATGCCCAGCGAAAGACGGAAGTGATCCGTTATGGCGATCTGGATCAGTGGGTGGTACGTAAGATCACGGAATCGGCTATTATCGGGAAGGAGACGAAGACACTTTACTGCGTTGGCCCTACGGATACGATTATCGGAAATAGACCTTTTGAGTCGAAAGCTTCGCCTTGGGGCAGTTCTAACGTGATGGCAAGGGTGAGCGGGATTACGAAAGCTAGCGTCAGTGTCTACCCCGAAAGACGGGATGAGGGGTATTGCGCACGGCTGGAGACGGGTATAGAATCGATCTCGGCGATGGGTATCATGAACGTGAAGGTGCTGGTCGGTGGATGCCTCTATCTCGGCCGTTTTCTGGAACCGGCGAAGAATTCTTCGGAGACGTGGGGGCAGATCGTTTGCGGTATCCCGTTTCACCAAAAACCTACGTCCTTGTTATTCGATTATAAGGTGAAACTCTCCGGTGATCCCAATCGTATTAAATTGAGTGGTTTTAGCAAGAGATCGGAGGTAGATGGCATTGATATGCCTTTGGTGAATCTCTTTCTTCAGAAGCGTTGGGAAGATAAGGATGGGAACATATATGCTAAGCGTATCGGTACGCTGGTAATCCGGATGGATGAAAATACGGATTGGGTAAACGATGCCAATTTCACGATCTTATACGGTGATATCACGAAACGTAGCGATTATAAAGAATATATGGGGTTTCAACTCGGAGAGTCCGCTCGTTATAGTTTAAACAGCAAAGGTAAGAACGTCCCTGTCCAAGAAATCGGCTGGGGAACGGAGGACGATGAGGTAACCCATATGATCTTAGAGTTCTGTTCCAGTCACGGAGGCTCATACATAGGGTCTCCGGGAAATACCTTTTGGGTAGATAATATCCGGTTGGGATATTGAGCCTATTATCGTTGAAACCCTATGGTATTTGTCTCCGGTCTTGATACAGAAGCCAACAAATGAAGCGTAGCTTGTTTTATTCTATGGTTTCGTGATCAGAATATAATAGTCTGATATTAGCCTCTAATATTCTGAATCCACTCCCATGATCGTGCGGCATACCATATTTGGGGCCAGATTTATAGCTCCCGATTCTTATATCATACATTATCTTCCCATCGGTTAAGAGTGATATAAAACGTTCAAATGATGGCTCTGTATATATATCGGCTTTATTGAAGTAGAAGAGTTCCTTACCTCCTTCTTTTTTCGTTTGGGCAGTTACATATAATAAGTTCTTTAGCTTCTTTGTTAGTGCTTTTTGAATGTCTTGATAGGTGTAACCTACGCTACAATCTAACAGCTCTTTTGTATTTAAGTCAAATACTCCTATTAATATTGTCTTGGCGACAGGGTTGTTTAGGAGTTTAAAAGAATATTTCTTCATATATGTGTTATAGCTATTTGCAAACATAGACGTATGCAAGCTATTTATAGATGGTGCATCTTCATAAGGTGTGCCAAATTTATCTTTTAAATAAGCATTCGCGCGTTTGGGAAATGAGGGGCTTTTAGTGAATAGGGTAACGTAAGAGCATGAAGCGCCGCGATGAGATTTTATTTCGAATCCAGCTAAATCGGGCTCGTCTAAATTGTTCTCGACAACTCCGATGTAATCTTCAAATGTTTTTCCAATCCCAGTATTGTTGGCTCTATTGCTTGGAACATATTCCAAGGATTTAACCTCTTTGAACTTTGAAATAATAAAATCCTTATTCTCCATAACGTATTATATTAAATATGAGTAAGTCAATAATATCTCTATCTTTGGAAAAATCTTCCTCTGATATGAATAGCTGTTCTATGGTAATGTTGAAATAGTGGCATATTTTATAGATCTGACTAAGGGTGTACTTATGTGGAAATTTAGGGCTTTCTATACTCCCTATTAAGCCCGGAGCCACTTCGAGGAGATTCGACAACTCTTTTTGGCTAACATTGTTGGCCTCTCTTAGCTCCTTTATCTTAAGGATGATTTCAAGTTGATACTCGGTCTTTCTAATCATTATTGTTATTTTTGCCCAAAAATATAGTTTTATATATGCTTATGTACTCACAATATGTGAGCAATTGAGTATATTTGCACTCACATAATATAAGTAAGGAAGGTATGTACAAAAGAACGATTGATAATAGGTGGAGCTTTAAGGATGCCGATACCAAAGAATTTACTCATTGCTATCATGCGTATCCTGCGATGATGATTCCCCAAGTAGCAAGAGCTCTAATAGAGGAATATAAGCCAGAGGATGGAGTTGAGCTACTTTTTGATCCATATATGGGAAGCGGTACATCGTTAGTTGAGGCTTCTATAAAAGGTATAAACGCGATAGGAACAGACCTTAATCCATTGGCTAGATTGATGAGCCATGTAAAAACAACCCATTATGATTTATCTTGTATCAGAGATACTTTTTCAATGATGCAAGCCTTGTTCTTTGAGTATTCTGAAGATAAGGTCAAGAATAAGAATTTCGATAATATTTCTAATTATACTTATTGGTATTCCAGAGATAGCCTTTTGCGCCTTTCTTATATTTATCAAGTAATTAATGAATGTGTGGCTTTAGATTTCGCTGATTTCTTTAAAGTTCCTCTTTCCGAGACTGTTAGAGAGGTGTCGTTTACGAGGAATGGAGAATTTAAGCGGTTTAGGATGAAGGAAGAGAAAATTAAAGACTTCAAACCGGATGTCTTTCGATTGTTTGAAGAAAAGGTTATAAGAAATATAAATGGACTTGAGGAGTTTAATAGTATAAAATATCCATGTAATATAGGTATCTATGACTTTAATAGTACTATAGAAATCCCTTCCGATATAATACAGCCGAATAGTGTTGATATGGTTGTAACCTCTCCGCCTTATGGCGATAGTAGAACAACCGTTGCTTATGGACAATTTTCAAGGTGGGCAAATGAATGGTTCAATTTTGAAAATGCTAAAACACTAGATAATCTCCTAATGGGGGGACGAGTTCAGAAAGAGGAACTTTTTGAGACTAAAAGCATTAAATCTGAACTGGACGAAATAAAGAGCATTGACCCAAAGAGAAATTTGGAAGTGGTCTCGTTTCTTAATGATTATAGTTGTTCTATAAAGAATGTCGCGTCTGTAATAAAGAGTGGTGGAGTCGTTTGTTATGTCGTAGGGAACAGAACGGTTAAGGGGGTTCAAATTCCATTAGATTACTTTACTGCTGAAATGTTTGAGAAGAATGGTTTTACACATATCGATACTATTGTTAGAGAAATACCTAACAAAAGGATGCCTTCCAAAACAAGTCCTACTAATGTGGCAGGGAAGAAGGTTAGTACGATGTGCAATGAATATATAGTCATATTGGAGAAGAAATAAGGAAAGAGGCTGTTTTATTTGACTGAATTGATAGCCAATGGCTCCCAGTGTCGAGTTCTTTCTTTTTGACAGTTTGTAATCTTAACGCCCGTAGAATCGATTATTGCGGGGGAATGTACAGCCTACTCTTAAATTTGAGTTAAAATATATTTAATCGCTTGTTGGATAGTTGGATATCAAAAGAGGCTCTTTTGTTCTAGCGAAACTAGCTCATCCTAATTCCTATTTTATGGGATGAAAAACCTATCTCAATGGGTTACGATAGGGAAGTGACAGGATTATGATGGCTATTCTTGATAGTTCACGACCCTATTCTTGACTATTCACGATGCCCAACGGCACTATTGGCGTTGCCAAACACGACCGATAGTGTAGGCTTTTGTCGATACTCGTGTGTGAAAAGTAGTACTTTGCCGCATAAAACGCCGCTTACAACCTCCTTTTTCTCATTATCTTGCCTCTTTTACGAATAGCCTATGTCACGATATGCGCTTTATTTCAGTCAAAAGGATTGTATGAATGCTGTTTTACTGACAGGGAGATTCGCGGGAAATAGTCTGTATTGGAAGTAAAATATAAATAGATAATTGAAAGTAGAAATGAATTGTTCTTTTAATGTACGCTCGTACATTAATGTATAGTTAAATACGTTGATATTTGAGAATTTTTTATGGGATAGAAACGACTAGTTTAAACGATCGATTCTTTTAGTCATTTGCAAAGGTACGCGTTTCTTCGATACTTGC
>ENA-ORRQ01000695-ORRQ01000695.1-human-gut-metagenome-genome-assembly--contig:-NODE-695-length-30633-cov-17.688403_pt1 | contig 30633 bp, 27 predicted proteins | sample MGYA00242177_ERZ509138 | MGnify/ENA primary metagenome ERZ509138 (study PRJEB26280, sample SAMEA2338628) | human gut metagenome | biome: human gut; feature: human-associated habitat; material: faeces... | reverse complement strand
CACGGAGGTTTCCTCCTTTTTTTATGAACAATTCTGAATATCGTTCACTATTAAACACTCCAAAAATATGAGACAGAAATACGAGTTTAAGAGTATTGTAGCGGAAACATTGCTTATTCCGCTATACATGAGAGCCAAAGAAAGTCGCCGGAATAATCCCATTCTATATGACAAGGCTGCGGAATGGCTGGCGGACAGTTTGGAATACGATTATTCCCAGTTCGACGGGGCAAAGTTGAGCGAAGTGGGATGCGTGGTGCGTGGATGGTATTTTGACTGCGCTGTGCGCCGATTTATTAAAGCACATTCGCATCCGGTCGTGGTCAATGTGGGATGTGGACTGGATACCCGTTTCCAGCGTATCGGAAGTCAGAAAGCAGTCTTTTATGATTTGGATTTGCCTGAGGTCATTGCTCTACGCCGGGAATTGATACCCGAACAGCCGGACAATGTCTATATTGAAGCGTCTTTGTTGGAGACCGACTGGATGGATGACCTGCGCCGGAAGCACCCCGAAGCAGAATTTATCTTCATCGTGGAGGGGGTACTGATGTACTTCTACGAGAAGCAAGTAAAATCCTTCCTGCATCACGTGGCAAACCGTTTCGGGGGAGGTGAATTGTGGTTTGACGTGTGCGGCACGATAATGAGCCGACATGGTGTGAAGCCCGATTCGCTCCGCAAACACGAGGCTCAAATCCGTTCCGGCATAAGCAACGGGTATGTGGTGGAACAATGGGAACCGTCTTTAAAGCTCATTGAACAGGCTAACTATATGAAGTTCTTCCGTTCACGCTGGGGATTCTTCTTCGGGCAGATATTGGGGCGCATCCCTTGGCTCTGCTACAAATTCAGTTCATTGCTCGGATATAAAATCACATCAAAATAGCGTAATAACAATGGAAAAGTCAAAAAAGAAAAAAGGTTTGTCCCGTCTGTTCGAGATAGCGGGACAAAGGAAAGGTCTACTTATATTAGCAGGTCTGCTGTCGGCTGGCAGCGCGGTGTGTATGCTTGTGCCTTATTGGGCAGTTTATGAAATTTTGAAAGAGTTGCTGTCGAATGGCTCCAATCTTTCCGCTTTGGACGGAACGGACATGATGCGTTGGGGATGGATTGCATTTGGAGGGCTTGTTGGCGGATTGATATTGCTCTATGCCGCCCTGATGTCCTCACATGTGGCTGCATTCCGTATCTTGTATGGGTTGCGTGTCCGTCTGTCTGAACATATCGGCAAACTGCCTTTGGGATATTTGAACAATACCTCTACGGGAGCCATCAAGAAAACAATGGACCAGAATATCGAGAAAATAGAGGGCTTCATCGCCCATACCATTCCGGATTTGGTTAATGTAATGGCAACGGTAGTGGTAATGCTGGTCATCTTTTTCTCGCTGGATGTGTGGCTGACAGTCGTGTGCCTGGCCGTTGTGGTGCTTAGCTTATTCCTGCAATTTTCCAATTTCATGGGAAAAAGGGCAAGGGAGTTCATGGCCATCTATTACGATGCGCAGGAAAAGATGAGCGTGTCCGCCGTGCAGTATGTACGGGGAATGCCCGTAGTCAAGATTTTCGGGCAGAGCGTCCGCTCATTCCGCCAGTTCAATACCGAAATTCAGGCATACAAGACATTCGCCTTGAAATGTTGTGACACATATCAGAACGGTATGATAGCATTTACCGTCTTGCTTAATTCGATGGTTACGTTTATTCTTCCTATGGGTATTCTGCTGTTGCAAGCCAGTCCGCAATCACTCTCATTGGCTGTGGTGTGGCTGTTTTTTATCATCATGGGACCGGGTATGGCTTCGCCCGTTTACAAACTGACTTTTTTAGGAGGGAATACGCGCGACATCAACGAAGGAGTAAACCGCATTGACCGCATACTGGAAAAGAAACCTGTGCCGGAGCCGGGACATCCGCAAGTGCCTGCTGCTTACGATGTAGAGTTCCGTCATGTATCATTCTTCTACGAAAACACGGAACAGGGAACACGAACGGAAGCCTTGCGTGATGTCAGCTTCAAAGCTCCACAAGGAAAGATAACCGCCCTTGTCGGCCCTTCAGGAAGCGGAAAATCAACGGTTGCCAACCTAATACCCCGGTTCTGGGATGTGGAGCAAGGGGAAATTTGTATAGGAGGTATTGACATTCGTCAGATAGATACGGCAAAACTGATGGACATGGTTTCATTTGTATTTCAAGACACTTTCCTTTTTTACGACACATTATATGAGAACATTGCCGTAGGTTCTCCAGATGCTACAAAAGAAAAGGTAATAGCCGCTGCGAAAGCTGCCCAATGCCACGATTTCATAGAGCGTTTGCCGCAAGGCTACGAAACAAGGATAGGCGATAAAGGTGTATTCCTGTCCGGCGGTGAAGCCCAACGGATATGTGTAGCTCGTGCCATATTGAAGAATGCTCCGATACTGGTGTTGGACGAAGCCACTGCCTTCGCTGACCCTGAAAACGAGCATAAAATGCAGATGGCTTTGCAGTCACTGATAAAGGATAAAACGGTCATTGTGATTGCCCATCGCCTTTCTTCCATCATCTCCGCACATCAGATTGTCGTCATGAAAGAAGGACGCATTGTGCAATGCGGAAAGCATGAACAGCTGTCCGTGACGGAGGGTGTATATAAAAATATGTGGGATGCCTATACGAGCGCATACCATTGGACATTGAACAAAAACTAAAAGCAATATGAGAAAGAAGAATTTCTTAAACAAGGTCTTGCAAAACACAAGTTGTCCGCAAGGATTTTGGGGACGGATGATTTTGCGAGGAATGAATTGTTTTCATGCATCTTTAGCTAATCGTGGCATGAAGCAAGTGGAATGGCAGCCGAATTGGAATGTTCTTGATATAGGCTGTGGCGGTGGTGCGAATTTGAAACGTTTATTGAATTTATGTCCAAAAGGAAATATCTACGGCATAGACCTGTCAGAAGAAAGTGTTTCATTCGCCCAAAAGTACAACGAAAAAGACTTGAATAAAAGATGTTTCATACAACAAGGGAATGTTTGTTCATTACCTTATGAGGATGGATTCTTTAATGCTATCACGGCTTTTGAAACGGTCTATTTTTGGTCGCCTGTAAACATAGCGTTGTCTGAAGTGGCGCGTGTTCTCCGAGAAGGAGGTTGTTTCCTTATTAGTCTGGAAGCGAGCGACCCCGAACTTGGAAAAATGTGGACGGAACGGATAGACGGTATGGTTGTCTATACTCCGGCAGAATTGGAAGAGCGGTTGCATGAAGCCGGATTTTCATCCATCAGAACAATCCGTAAAAAGGAAGAAATACATATTATAGCATATAAATAAAATAAGACATGAATGCAATAAAGAATATTACAATAGGTCACACGGAAAGACTTTACAAGCCGGTGGGTTACACCATGCTTGCCAACTTAGTGAATATAGTACCGTTTTGTCTTTCTATAGAAGCGATACGTATCATTTTCAGTGCATTTGACGGGAGCGGACAGCCGCTTGACACGACCCGCCTGTGGTGGATATTCGGCATTATGGCTGTTTATATGCTGGTCATGGCTTTGGCAGAACGGGCATCCTACCGAGCCAATTTTAGAGGAGCATACGAAATGAGTGCTTCCGGGCGTTTGTCGCTGGCGGAGCACTTGCGGAAACTATCGTTGGGCTTTTTGTCGAAACGTGATCCGGGTGATTTGTCGTCTATGCTTGTTACGGACTTCATGATGGCAGAAACCGGAATTTCGCACCACCTGCCCCAACTTATGGGTGCCATAGTCATGCCCGTACTGGCTTTTGCTTCGCTTGTATGGATAGATTGGAGGATGGCGGTCAGTATGTTTGCCGCCTTGCCGCTTGCCTTGCTCGTCCTGTGGGCAAGCACAAAGGCACAGCGGAAGTTAAGCGGCAGGCAAATTCAAGCAAAAATAAATGCTGGAAATCGGTTGGAAGAATACTTACAGGGTATTCGTGTAATGAAAGCGTACAATCTGATAGGTGACCGCTTTGTTAGGTTACGCGATGCTTTTGCGGAACTTCGCCGTGCTTGCATCCGTCAGGAGGCCTTGTTAGGCCCATTTGTCTTGTTGAGCATCACTTTAGTACGTGCCGGGCTGACAATGATGGTGCTATGTGGAACTTACCTTCTGTTGGGAGGGCAACTTTCAATCCTTGTATTCGTGCTATTCCTTGTAGTCGGTTCTCGTGTGTTCGACCCGCTGACTTCCGCACTGACAAACTTTACCGAGTTCCGCTATTTTTCCATTGCCGGTGGACGCATCCTTTCCTTGATGAACGAGCCGGAGATGAAAGGAGAACGGCAATCCCCGGCAGCAGGCGATATCCGGTTTGAACACGTATCGTTTGCCTATCAAGACAAGGAAGTGTTGCATGATATAAACATTACGCTCCCGAAAAACTCCTTGACGGCTCTTGTCGGACCTTCGGGAAGCGGGAAAAGTACGGTGATGAAGCTTTGCGCCCGTTTCTACGACCCACAGAAAGGATGTATCTTTTTCAATGGTGTTCCGATGAATGAGATAAATCCAGAAAGTCTGATGAGCCACATCTCTATGGTATTTCAGGATGTCTATCTGTTTCAGGACACCATACGCAATAATATCCGCTTTGGTAAAACTGACGCGACGGAAGAAGAAATTATAGCCGCAGCTAAAAAAGCCTGTTGCCATGATTTCATCATGCGGTTGCCCAAAGGATATGACACCTTGGTAGGCGAAGGAGGGTGTACCCTTTCGGGCGGAGAAAAGCAACGCATATCCATAGCCCGTGCCATGCTGAAAGACGCACAAATCATCCTGCTTGATGAAGCGACCGCCTCACTTGACCCTGAAAATGAAGTGGAAGTACAGAAAGCCATAGATGCACTCATCAAAGGGCATACTGTCATTGCCATTGCGCATAGACTTAAAACCATTAAGGGGGCAGACCAAATTATCGTGTTGGATAACGGACAGATAAAGGAAAAAGGTACGCATGAAACATTGATGCAGGCCGAAGGGTTGTATGCCCAACTATGGAATATTCAGGAACAAATTTCAGGTTGGAAACTGTAAAAACGGTATAAAAATCAATAGGATGCCTGTTTTTATAGAGCAGGCATCTTTAAAATGATAGATTCTTAAATGAATTTACGGTATAAAGTGTTAGTAGGATATTTTATCTTAATTGTACTTATCGGCTTTATGGCATCAAGGTACAGATAGTCTGTTACAAGCATTGAAGTTCCATTGTGCAGCATATGTGTATCCAGCGCAGATAGACACTCTTCGCTCTCTACTGGCAAACAAGGAAGAACATCTGCGGCATATCATGTCGGTATTTGAACGGCAGGAAGAAGCCGACAGCCTTTTAGTGAATCTCTTGCCAGAAGTAGCGAAACGTGCGACCAGTCTGCGCACCGTACAGCAGAAGAAAAAGGGCATCGCAGGTTTCTTCGGCGGCAAAAAGACCGTACAAGTACTTCCCTCAGCCCAAGAGTTGCACGAGTTTGGCGACAGCTTGATTGCCCTGCAACGGAAACAGGCGACGGAGATGGATGCCTACACCGACAGCCTTCGCATACGTAACCGGACATTGAACACCCAACTGAACCGTCTTGTCAGCGACCTTGACAGGCAGGCATTGGGGGCGTTCATACAGAAAGAGCGGAAGATGGCGGAGGCGCAAAGCCTATCCGTCAGGCTGTTCACCGCTACCATATCGGCAGCCATCATCCTGCTGTTCCTGTCCTATCTCACCATCCATAGGGAACTGAAACGCAACGCGGACGAAAAGAAAAAGCGTGAAAAGCTTATCGGCAAATTGCAGGAGAGCAACGCCAAGAACGAGGAACTTCTACGCTTGCGGCGCAACCTCATACAGAACGTAAGCCATGAACTGCGTACACCTTTGACCGCCATCAGCGGCAACGCCGAACTTTTGCTGAACGATGACAACAAGGATAGCCGAGTGCGCCATGCGGAAACAATAAAGACTTCGGCAGGACGCATGGCATCCATGCTGAACAGCCTCTTGGACTATTTCAGGTTGGACAGCAGGAAAGTGACAATCCTATCCAAACCATTCAGGCTAAACCTGATAGCGGATACTCTTGAAACGGAGTTTACCATGCAAGCAAAGTCAAAGCATTTGACCTTGACCGTTTGTAACTATGCGAATGAAGTAGTGGACGGCGACAAGAACCGTATTTTGAGCATAGGCGGCAACCTGCTTTCCAATGCCATCAAATTCACGGACAACGGCACTATTGCTCTGGCAACCAGATACAAGGGCGGTGTTTTTACGCTGACGGTGGAGGATACGGGTACGGGCATCAGCGAAGAACAAAAGGAACGGATATTCAAGCCTTTCGAGCGGCTGGGCAATGCCGCCACGCAGGACGGCTTCGGGTTGGGACTTCCCATCGTGAAACAGCTTGTGGAACTGATGAACGGACGTATATCGGTGGAAAGCGTAAAGGATAAAGGCAGCAAGTTCACCGTTGTTCTTCCATTGCCGAAAACCGAAGAAACAGAATCTGACGGGAAGAAAGAACAGGTGCAAGACATTATTTCAAATTACAGCGTAATGGTGATAGACAATGACCTTGTGACGCTCAGCATGATACGGGATATGCTTGTACAGAACGGCATAAGTTGTGATACTTGCCTGACGGTAGAAGAATTGACGGATAAAATGCGCGGAAAGGATTATGACATCCTAATAACCGATTTGAAGATGCCTGACATGAATGGTTACGAAGTGCTGGAACTCTTACGCACATCCGACATCGGCAACTCACGCACGATTCCAATTGTGGTTGTAACGGCGGCAGGGTTCATCACGGAGGAAGAACTGAAATCGGCAGGGTTCACCGCCATGCTCGGTAAACCGTTCTCCATTGCCGAACTACTGAATGTAGTAAGCCAATATGCCAATAAAGAGCATAGACAACTGCTCGACTTCTCGGCTTTACTCACCTTTGGCGACAGGCGACATACATTGGAACGGTTGGTAACGGAAACGGAGAAAGAAATGGATGAAGTGCAGAACGCGGCGAAAGAGAAAAACATGGAGGCATTGGATGGCTGGGTACACCACCTCAGAAGTTCATGGATGCTGATGAAAGCGGAACAGCCGTTGCAGGAATTATATGCCGTAATTCACAGCGATAGTCCAACGGACGGAGAGATAACACATGCAGTTAATGCTGTATTGGCACAAGGTAAAATGATTGTGGACTTGGCAAGAAAGGAAGCGAAACGATGGGAAGAATAATTGTTGTGGAAGACAACCTCACTTTCTCCGGCTATGTATGCAGGCTGTTGAAAAGCAAAGGTTTCCAAGCCGTCAGTGCGTCCACTTGCAACGGGGCACACAAACTGTTCGCCAAGATGTGCGAGGACGATATTGTGCTCGCCGACCTGCGCCTGAACGACGGTGACGGCATCTTGCTGTTGGATGAACTTCGCAAACAAGGGAAACGCAATCCCTACATCATCATGACGGACTATGACGAAGTGCCAACCGCCGTCCGGTCGATGAAGTCGGGTGCGGAGGATTATATCCCGAAGAAGCTAATTGAAGACAATCTCTTTCCTCTCCTGAAAACCTTACAGAAAAGGACAGAACGGCACGAAACGCCCATTCACGAGCGGCAGAGTGCGGCTTTCCGTGAAATAGACCACAAGATAAAATTGGTCGCACCAACCAACATGAGCGTGTCGGTGCTGGGCGAGAACGGAACGGGAAAGGAGCACATTGCCGAGAAAATACATACAATGAGCAAACGGGCAGGCAAGCCTTTTGTCGCTGTAGGCTGCGGCTTACTGTCGAAAGAGCTTGCTGCGTCCGCACTGTTCGGACATGAGAAAGGAGCGTTTACAGGTGCGGATGCCAAACAGAAAGGTTATTGGGAGGAAGCCGACGGAGGTACGCTGTTCCTTGACGAGATAGGCAACCTGCCAGCCGAAGTACAACAGATGATGCTCCGGGCATTGGAAACCAAACGGTATAGACCCATAGGCGGCAACAAGGAAAAGGCAGCAGACGTGCGCATCATAGCCGCCACCAACGAGGATATGCAGTCTGCAATCGCCGAAAAGCGTTTCCGTCAGGATTTGTTCCACAGGATAAAGGAATACACGTTGAACATACCGCCGTTGCGTGAGTGCTGTGAGGACATCATGCCGCTTGCGGAGTTCTTCCGTGAACTTGCCAACAAGGAGTTCGGCAAACAGGTGAAAGGCTTTGACGCGGAGGCAAGGAAGAGGATGCTCGCCCATCCGTGGAGCGGCAATGTGAGAGAACTGAAAGGAACTGTACGTTCGGCGGTGCTGTTCACCGACGGGGATGTGATAACGGCTGACAAACTGAATTTTGAAGAACCTCTGCTGTCGGGAGAAGCATCCTTGTCCTTGAAGAACGTGGAAATGGAAAAGAGGCAGATAATCCGTGCTCTGAAACAGGCGGACGGCAACCGCTCGCTGGCTGCTGAACTGCTCGGCATCGGGCGCACCACACTATACGGCAAGATGAAACAATACGGCATCAAGTACAAGGAATAAGGCACGATTGCCGCAGTTCAGAAACAGGTTGCCCGACTTCGGAGAGGCAACTCGGCGGCAAGGCTTGCGAGAGTAACTCGCAAGGTTTTGAGTAACTCAAAACATACCTTGCTGCTGCCACTTTTCGGCAGTAACCGAAAAGCCTTCGGGTAACTCGAAGGACACCTTGCTGCTTTCTCGTGAAAGCAACAATCCGCCAGCAAACGGATTGGAATTTGTGCTGATATTCTGGCTCTCAAAGCATCGTTTCCCGATGCCTATGCTGCCCAAAATAAGAACGGGAATAAGGTCGGTTGTAAGTCCGAACCTTATTTGAGAACGCAGGGAACGAAAGCTGGATTTTCACTTTCCCAAAGTGCAGACCATAGCGTCATTTCGATGCCAATCTGTGCCAATTGCAGCCAAAATCCGCCTCAGACCAATAGGGAAATGCAATTTTAGGCAAACACTTCCTCGCTTGTTCATAAGTGCATCGAACCAATGGTTTGCAAAAACGATGATGAACAAAAACGGATAATCAAGAAAGCAATTCTATACAGACAGGAAACAACATAGTTTCAATGGAACGCTGATTTGCTGTTGTACTGTTGTGCAGGTTTACTGTCGTACTGGTTTACAACAGCGAAACATCAAATAGAGGTTTCAGCAATGGGGTGCAGATTTAGAGGGGGTAAAGTTTGGATGATGTAAATCGGTGGCACAATGTATTCGCTTTTCAATGTGGCGATATACCAATGTCAAACTACAGATTGGAATAAAAACATCCTAAAGTTCTTTACAATCCAAGAAAAAGTGTATTTTTGCAAGTGCAATAACCTTGAATATGTGAAATGTCAATGTAAAAATAAAGATGAATGCGTGAATTATGAGAAGAAAGATATACGATAAACTGTTGGAATGGAAGAAGAACCATAAAGGTGATACCGCCCTTCTGATAGAAGGAGCCAGACGTATAGGAAAAAGCTATATCGTGGAAGAATTCGCACGTAAGGAATATGCGTCTTACATTTTGGTGGATTTCAGTAAGGTAAATCCGCAAGTGATGGAGTTTTTCAACCTTTATTTGGATGACCTCGACATGCTTTTCATGAATTTGGAGCTTTACTTCAGGCGGAAGCTTACTCCACGTCAAACGAAAGACGAAGAAGCCCGTTCTTTAGTCATATTCGATGAAGTACAGTTTTGTCCTCGTGCCCGTGCAGCCATCAAGCATTTGGTGGCGGACCGACGTTATGATTACATTGAGACGGGTTCACTGATTTCGATTAAGAAGAATGTCAAGGACATTATGCTGCCTTCCGAAGAACACGCCATCGAAATGTTTCCGATGGACTTTGAGGAATTTTTGTGGGCTATGGGAGACGAGATGCTGATGCCTTACATACAGATGCGGTTTGACAAACGTCTTCCTATGGAGGCTTTCCACCGCCGGGCAATGGATTATTTCCGGCAATACTTGATTGTCGGGGGTATGCCGCAGGCTGTCGCCAAATATGTGGAAACGCGGGATTTTGAAAAGGTAGATGAGGTGAAGCGTGACATATTGGCTCTTTATCGCAATGACATTCACAAATATGCAGACAATCAGGAAACCAAAGTTGCCGCTATTTTTGAGGAAATACCGGGACAGTTGCAGAAACATGAAAAGAAGTTTGTTTTGTCCGCCTTGCAGAGCGAAGCCCGTATGCGTGACTATTCGCAGGCTTTCTTTTGGTTAAGTGACGCCAAAATCATTAACTGCTGTTATAACTCAACGGAGCCTAGTATCGGGCTGAAACTGAATGAAGAACGCACCACGCTGAAATGCTACATGGGCGATACCGGACTGCTCATCAGCCATGCTTTCGACGAGCGGGGAATAGTAAGTGCAGACCTTTATCGGAAGCTGATGTTTGACAAGCTGGAAGTGAACGAAGGTATGCTGGTGGAGAACATCGTAGCGCAGATGCTTCGTGCGGCAGGACACAAACTTTATTTCTTCAGCAACAGTTCACGGACATCGGCAGATGACCGCATGGAGATTGATTTCCTGATAGCCAAACCTGTAACGACCAGCAGGCATAATATTTCCCCCATAGAGGTGAAGTCCGGGCAACGTTACACACTGAATTCATTGAGAAAGTGCATAGCCAAGTATGGCTCCCAGTTATCCACACCCTACGTGCTTCACGACAAGGATGTGAAAACAGAAGATGGCATTGTGTACCTACCTTTATATATGACACCGTTGCTTTGAATGATATGGGAAAACAGCTTACATACCAAGAACTGTTGGCGGCATACAACAAACTTCTTATGGAAAATGAGCTTCTTCATAAGGAGGTAGACAGACTACAGTCTTTGCTCTGCAGCAAAGGTACTCACTTGACACAACCCATTATAAAGCGACATTTGTCTTTGGAAGAAAAAGTGGATGTGTTCCGCAATCTCTTCAAAGGACGTGAGGATGTATTCGCGCGGAGATGGTACAGCCGGACAAGCGGAAAATCCGGCTACCAGCCTGTATGTCGGAACGAATGGGATAGGCAATTGTGTGACAAGAAAAGATATAAATGTACGGAATGCCCCAACAGGGCTTTCAAGCCCTTGGAGTATGAGGATATCTATCGACATCTTGAAGGGAAGAGTTCGGACGGGCAGGATGTAATCGGTGCCTATGCCATTCTTGCCGACAATACGTGTAACTTCCTGTGCGCGGATTTTGATGACAAGTCATGCGAACATGGATACAAGAAAGATGTGTTGGCGTATGTCGGGGTCTGCAAGGATTGGAATGTTCCTTGCTCCATTGAACGCTCCCGTTCCGGGAACGGCGCACATGTTTGGATGTTCTTTGAACAGCCGTTGCCTGCATCCAAGGCACGAAGGCTTGGAAATACGATATTGACGGAAGCGACAGAAAGATACGGAAGGATGGACTTCAAATCATACGACCGTTTCTTTCCTAATCAGGACAGGTTGCCTGATGGAGGATTCGGCAATTTGGTGGCGTTGCCACTGCAAGGCAAAGCCCGCAAGGAAGGGAACAGCGTGTTTGTGGACGAAAACTTCATGGCATACGAAGACCAATGGAATTATTTGCTTGAAATAAAACGGATATCCGAAGTGGCGGTTGACGCAATATTGGCAAAACATGAAACGGCTTCGGAATTGGGCGAGTTGTCTACTACCAGCGAGTCGAAACCTTGGGAGACACCTGTGCCTCAAAAGATTACTCAAAATGATTTCCCTGCCAATCCCGTCCTCATACGCTCCAATATGCTGTATATCCCCTTACAGGGATTTTCTGCAAAGGTCGTGAACCACCTAAAACGAACCGCGTCATTCAAAAATCCGGAGTTTTATGCCAGACAAGGTATGCGATTGTCCACTTACAATATTCCTCGCATCATCTCTTGTGCCGATATGGAAGACGATTACATTGCAATGCCTCGTGGATGTGAAGATGCGGTCGTTACACTTTTGGAAGATAACCAAGTAACTTATCGTATAGAAGACAAGACCTACCAAGGGAAGAATATAACTGTAGAGTTTAAAGGCAAGCTTCGTGAAGAACAGAAAGCGGCCATAACCAACTTGACTGCCCATAACAACGGAGTATTGAATGCCACCACCGCATTTGGCAAGACGGTTACGGCGATCGGTTTGATTGCTGAGCGGCAAGTAAACACGTTGATACTTGTACACACAAAAGCCTTGCTGGCCCAATGGAAATCCCGCTTGGAAGAATTCCTGCAAATAGACTTTACGGAAGATGCCCTTCTTAAGAAACGTGGTCGTAGGAAAGTCTTTTCGCCATTCGGAACATTGGATTCCAATGGAAATTCACTGCATGGAAAAATAGACATAGCCTTGATGCAATCCTGCTTGGAAGACAGTGGGGTAAAACCTTTTGTCCGGGATTACGGAATGTTGATTGTGGACGAATGCCATCATGTGTCAGCGGTAAATTTTGAACGGATACTGAAGTATGCCAACGCTCGCTATGTCTATGGATTGACAGCCACCTCAATCCGCAAGGACGGACATCAGCCTATCATCTTCATGCAATGCGGCCCAATCCGTTATTCGGCAGACGCAAAAGCTCAAATGGCATCCCAGACATTCACACGTCTGCTTGTTCATCGCTTTACTTCTTATAGGGAGTTGACGGATGATAAGTCCACTTATGCCCGGATGGTTCAGAAAATGGCTGAAGATGAAAATAGGAACGGACTTATAATAGAGGATGTATGCGTGGCTCTGAAAGAAGGACGTTCACCAATTGTACTGACCAACCTTACCGCCCATGTCAAAACATTGGCAAACGCGTTAATACCACACTGTAAACATGTGGTTACTCTTGTCGGTTCCGAATCGGCAAAGGAGAAGCGTCAGAAAATGGAATACTTGCAAAACATGCCACTATCGGAACCGCTTGTTATAGTAGCAACCGGGAAATATGTGGGTGAGGGTTTCGACTATCCCCGGTTGGACACCTTGTTCTTGGCATTGCCTGTCTCATGGAAAGGTATCATCGCGCAATATTCCGGACGGCTGCATCGGGAATATCCGGGTAAGAAAGAAGTTCAGATTTACGATTACATCGACATTCGCGTGCCGATGTGTGATGTGATGTACAAGCGTAGATTGAGAGGATATGCATCTGTCGGTTATCAGATTAAGTCAAACGCGCCAATAGACTTGTTCAACGAAAGTCAAAGCGTTATTTTTAATGGACATACATACCAAAGTGAATTTTTCAAGGATTTACACCAGGCAAAGCGTTCGGTTGTCATTTCCGCTACAAAACTTTGGTTTGCCAAGCACTCTTCCGTACTTGAGATGCTAAAAGAACTATCGGCGCGGGGTGTGGAAGTTGTCGCTTTTATCAAAAGTAATTTGGAAAAAGAGGAAAAGCTAAAAGGCATAGGAGCAAGTATTAGGATTAATGACACATTGGCTATTGACGTTGCAATCATTGACAAATCCCTGATATGGTATGGCAATATTAACTATCTTGGTTACAACACAGATGAAAACAATGCCATACGTATTTATGATTCAGCTTTGGCAGAGAATGTTTTGGAAGTGCTTTATACGTAACGCTAAATTTTCTCTATTTTTCAGAGGAATAACTTTGGTAATAAGGGATAAAAACACTACTTTTGCAAATGAGAGAAGCGTTCTTTTGATTAGTGCAGAACATTGTAGAATATAGAAGCCCGCTGGTTTCCAAATCGAGCATCAAAAAAGCAAGATTGCGACAAACAACGTAACTCACTGAATCACACGTGCAAACTTCCATTTTCTTCTTATCGCTGCTAAGTGGCAAAAAAGCAAGATGCAGCGGATATATGCAAGCTTTCCGTTACGAATGCATTACCTGTTTATGGTGAAAGAAGCCTCTCCAAAATCCTTGCAGCAGAGCTGTAGGACAACGGTTTATCCTGTTTGTGAGGCTTTCCTTTCCATAATGGGTTAAAATAGTTTTTCAATGGATTTTCTTGCATTCTTCCGCACCATTCTGCAAACGGATGATTAGCTCTATTGGCTGTAATTTTGCGAACAAAAAATAGAGCTGTTTATGGAAGAATTAAAAGTAACGTTTTACCTCAAAAAGAACGAGGAAAGAACCGATGGGACGGTGCCTATCTTGGGACGAATCCGTATCGGCAAGTCAATGGTGCAGTTCAGCACCAAGGTGTATGTCATTCCCTCCCTATGGGATGTCAAGTCAGGAAGGGCTGTAGGCAAAAGCAAGCCAGCCGCAGCCACCAATAAGGAGCTTGACAGGATTTCACTGGACATCCATTCCGCTTACAAGGATTTGTTGGCGAAAAAGGAAACCGTATCAGCGTTGGAAGTGAAAAATGCCTTTCAGGGCATCTCATCCGAGCAGGAAACCCTTGTATCGTTTTATGACAAATGTAATGAACGGTTTTACGAGAAAGTCGGCACAAACCGAAAAATGGAAACTTATAAACGGTATGGTGTGGCATTGAATCACTTGAAAGATTTTCTCAGGCAGAAATATCATATAAAGGATATTCCGTTCCAAGCTCTTACTCCGTCCTTCATTTCCTCTTTTGACCTATATCTCCGTGCAGACCTAAAAATGGCACTGGGGACAGTGAACAACATTATCGGACGCTTGCGTAGCGTCATCAAGTCGGCACTCAATGACGGACTTTTGCGTAAAGACCCTTTTAACGGTTATACGTTTGATTATCCGAAGATTGTTCCAAAGTTCCTTTCTGAAAAGGAACTGGAACAGATGATGAACACTCCATTGCCTAAACCTAACCTCAATCTTGTGCGTGATGTATTTCTCTTTTCCGCATTCACCGGAATCGCCTTCAGCGACATACGCAATCTCACCCGAAAGAACCTTTTGAAAGCGGAGGACGGTGTTTGGTGGATTCATAGTGCGCGTAGAAAGACAGGAACGCCTTTCCATATCCCATTGTTGGATTTGCCATTGGAACTTATTGACAAGTACCGTGGCATAGCTCCTAATGGCAGACTTTTCCCGATGCTCAGTTGCAGCAAGACGAACATCAATTTGAAAAAGATAGCGTCAATATGCGGAATCGAACGCCGGGTGACCTTTCATCAGGCAAGACATACCTATGCCTCTGTAATCACTCTTTCTCAGGGAGTTCCGCTTGATACGGTACGCGAATTGATGGGGCATCGCGACTGGAGGGCTACACAAATTTATGCGCATCTTACCAATGACAAGGTAAGCGAGGATATGGGCAGGTTGCAAGAACGTATCGGTAACAAGTTCGAGTTGACAGACAATAAAAGGGCGGAAGTTGTTATTTCAACACCCAAAATCAAACGTACCAAAAGGATGAAACCATGAGACAGGAGAGAAAGACCACTTACAATACTTTCGCCGTATTGTTTTATATCAACCGACAAAAGGTGAAGAAAAACGGCTTGTGTCCGCTCATGGGCAGGATTTCCATCAACACCGAGGTCGCACAGTTTTCAACGAAAATGGATGTACGACCTGATTTGTGGGATGCCAAGGCATACCGTCTGACAGGCAAAAGCCGCACCGCCAAAGAAACCAATGCCAAGATAGACAAGATTGAAGAGGACATACGCCGTTATTACAAAGAAATTCTTGACGAACAGGGGTATATCACAGCAGAACTTGTCAAGAACGCCGTGAACGGCATCGGGCAGCCCAAGCGGAAGTTGTTGGAGCTGTATCGTGAGTATATGGAAGACTTTGCCAAACGTGTGGGTATCAACCGTGCGCCAAGCACTCTAAGAAGTCATAAGACATCTTATTGCAATCTTCAGAATTTTATCCGTGAACATTATGGCATTGAGGACATCCCTCTCAAACAATTGGATTATGTGTTCATAGAAAAGTATGACAATTACTTGCGTGTGGAAAAAGGATTTTCAGGCATGACCATAGAAAACCACATCATCATGTTGAAAACAATGACAAGGACAGCAATGGCACAAGGTACAATCCAATACAATCCCTTCGCTTCGTTCTCGCCTGAAAAGGCATTGAGGAAGCACCGCCATCTGACCACAGACGAACTGCAGAGGTTGATGAATACGCCTATCCGGGAAAAGTTCCTGTGTTTTGTCCGCGACCTGTTTGTCTTTAGCACGTTCACTGGCATCGCATATGCGGATATGTGTAGTCTGAATATTTCCAATTTGGACACGGACAGCCAAGGAAATCTTTGGATAAGGTTCAAACGTCAAAAGACAAAAAGCGAGTGTAATATACTTCTCCTTGATGTTCCAAGGGGCATCATGGAAAAATACGAGTGTGAACGGAAAAGCGATAGACTTTTCAATATGCCCTGCCGTTCCGCTCTGACCAACAACATGCCGAAACTGGCCAAGCTTTGTGGCATAGAGCGTCGGCTTACCTACCATATGGCAAGGCATAATTTCGGGACCCTTATCACTCTTTCTCAGGGGGTTCCGTTGGAAACCGTATGCCAGATGATGGGACATAAGAACATGAGCACCACGCAAATCTATGCCCGTTTGACCCATCAGAAAGTGGACGAGGACATGAAGAAACTGACCAAACGCATCGGAACCAAATTCCGTATGCCTGAATGGAACAAGGATAAGGAAAACATCAAAAACATACATTATGGACAGGGGAATAATCACAATCACTGAAAATGGGGCAGTCACGATGCCGACCGCCCCCGTATGGATGACGCAGCAGGAGATGTGCGATGCGTTCAACGTGTTCGGCTGCTATATCCGCAAGGCTATTGCTGCCATATACAAAAACAATGAATTGTCGGAAGAGGAAACGGTGCGGCACGTCAGGCAGGACGGCAGGATTTGCTATGACGTGTACAGCCTTGAAATGGTGGTTGCCGTAGCGTTCAGGTTACGAAGCCGCGAGGCAATGGCTTTCCGTAAGTTCATCATGGAAAGGCTATGCACAGCAAGCCGTGAAAAGCCTGTGCATTTGTTCTTTTCGCTGTCTGCAAGCAACCTACGGTGTATGATGTGTTAGCAGTCAGAATATGACATTACGCACAGAAAGCTGATGACGACAAAGAATTGTCCGCCCATCGGCTTTCTGTGTTTTCGCACATTCAGATTTACGTTCCCAAGCGGTATGCGTTCCGATAACCGCTCATCAGTAGCTTTTCGATGTCGGACTCCTTGTACAGGATTTTTCCACCCAACTGGTAGTAGGACACCATCCCGTTGTTGCGGTAGTCCTGCAAGGTACGTCGGCTCACCTTGAGCCATGCCGACACTTCCTTGTCCGTCAGGAATTGTTCGTTACTTGGCGAAGCCATATGGCTCGCATCCATTCTTTCGATGCCTTCAAGCAAGGCATCCAGTTGTCCAATGAAGCCGACCTCCAGTTCACGGTCGGCAAGAATCAAGTCATTCATAATTTACAGTGGATTTAGTGGTTGTACATTTTGTTGTCTGATTAGATGCTACAGCCACGCCATGCCGCATCCTTTCGTCTGTCCTCCACAAGCCGGACAATACTTTGAACATCCTCCGGCTTGTAGAAAATCTTGTGCCCGATTTGCGAGTAGGCAAGCGTGCCGTTGTCGCGGAGTGTCTGCAAAGTGCGTGGACTGATGCGCAGCTGTTGGCAGACATCCTGGTTATCCATCCAACGGCTGAGCCGTTTGCCTTCCCTCTTGCGGAGGATTTCATTCACCCGGTCGGACAGGCGGTTAAGCTTGCCGACCATTTCTTCATACTTGTTTTTTGAAATGATTACTACTTCCATACTTATTATATTTACTGATTGTTCTTCTTTTTGCCTGCAAAGTAAATCCGTTGTCCGCTTGTAACAATGGATTTGCAATGGGGTGGCAGCTTGTGGCAGCAAGTGGTCGGGAGTGGCGTTATCCACCTGACCTACGATGGCTGTTCCAAGCGTCTGTGATGCAAAGAAAAGTCATTCCGTTCATAATCCAACCGCTTCTCATTTGCGTGGTAGCATTTGGCGTTGGTGTGGTAGCCAGTGGCGTTCTTCCATTTCAAATATCCGCCTAAACGTGTTTTTTCATGTACGCCTTTTTGAAAACCCTTTACCCATGCCCAATCCGGAGAATTTAAGCTCTTAAATCTTGTGACGGGTATCCTAAACACAATGGCAAAACGGTGCAGCACAAACCGTTCCGGCAATGCGCAAAGTGCAAAACCATACATTGTTGCCACACTCAATCCAATCCTTTGACTGCCTGTTTTATAGCCATTTCCTTTGCAACCGATAATCGGTCTAATGTGCGCACATCGGCCAACATTGTTAAACATTTAATTTAAGTAAGTATGAAAAAGAACGTGAGTAGCCAAAGTATGGATGCAACATTGCAAACATTTTTAGGAAACAAGCCAAGTATGGAAACACCGAAAGCCGAACCCCAGCCTGCCTACACGCAGGAACAGCAGGAAAAGGCAAGCGAGGTTGTACAGGAACAGTCAGGTGAAACCGTACAGGAACAGGCGGATGAAACTCCGCATGTGAACCGTCGCATCAGCGGCAAGCAACGCCGTGCTTCATTGGAGGAGTACAAGGAGGAATTTCTCCGCGTTCCGTCCATCGAAGACCGCAAGCCCGTATTCCTCAGCCGCAGCACGCGCGATGCCCTTGACCGCATCGTCCGCATGTTCGGCGAGCGCAGGATGAGCATGTCGGGACTGGTGGAAAACATCGCCCGGCAGCACCTTGCCACCTACGGGGAGGACATCGAGGCATGGCGTAAACTCTGAGAATTAAGAAGCGGATTGACGGGGCGCAATTCAGAGTTACCCTGAACCAATCCAACGAAGTTTTGAGGGGAGCAAGTTTGTGTTTCGGACATACCGAAACTGCCTGCTCCCACTCCGAAACTCCGTGGAAGCTACATCCCGTTGGTCTAACAGGTAATCACATTTTAATCAGTAGAAATCAATTAAAAACAATGGAACAGAAACGGATATTTGACAGAAGGAACAAGGGAGGTCGTCCCAAGAAGGGAGCGGCAGACAAGCTGAAATACCGCCTCACGGTGAAGATGGCGACATCGGACTACTACACGCTGAAAGGCAAGGCACGGAATGCGGGCATATCCGCCGGGGAGTTCCTGCGCCGTTGCATGAGGGATGGGCAGGTGAAGGAACGGCTCACGCCGGAGCATACAGGTTACGTCCGCCAGCTCTGCGGCATGGCGAACAACCTGAACCAGCTCGCGCACAAGGCGAACGCCGCAGGCTTCGTCACGGTAAGAATGGAATGCCGTGTACTCGTGGCACGCATTGAGGAACTATTGAATTTAATCCTCTTATGACAGCCGGATATGATAGCTAAAATTGTCAAAGGAAGCAGTTTTAAGGGTGTGGTAAACTACATCCTTGACAAGGAAAAGGACGCTAAAATCCTTGTCTGTGACGGCTTGTTCGCTGAGAACAAGGACACGATAGCCATGAGCTTCGAGGCCCAATCGAAGATGAATCCGAAGGTAACGAAACCTGTCGGACACATCTCGTTGGCTTTCCATAAGGAGGATGAGCATCGTCTGACTGACCGCGCAATGGCAGGGATAGCGTTGGAATACTTGGAACAAATGGGGATAACCGATACACAAGTTCTCATCGTGCGCCACTTCGACAAGGAACATCCGCATGTGCATATAGCATTCAACCGAATTGCCAATGACGGCAGGACAATCAGCGACCGCAACGAGCGGATACGCAGCACACGCATCTGCAAGGAGCTGACGAAGAAGTACAACCTTTATTTCGCCAGCGGCAAGGAACAAGTGAAACGGCACAGGTTGAAAGAGCCGGACAAGACCAAGTACGAGCTTTACTCCATCCTTAAATCGGAGGTTGCAAAGTGCGGGAACTGGAACATGCTCATTGCTAATCTGAAAAAACAAGGCGTGGAAATGCGGTTCAAATACAAGGGGAAGTCGGACGAGGTACAGGGTGTAATATTCTCCAAGAACGGCTACTCGTTCAGTGGTTCCAAGATTGACAGGCGGTTCAGTTATTCCAAGATAGATGATGTATTGGAACGGAATAGGCGTACCGAGCGAATGGATATGCAACCGCCTTTACATCATAGGGTATTGCCAGCATTTCAATCGGAATCAAGGGGCAGTGACGATTTGTACAGCGGTTCTATTGGTCTGTTTATGCCAAATGCCACTGACAACCAAACGGAAGAAAACCGCTTCGAGGAACAGTTAAAACGCAGAAGCAAGAAAAAGAAACAACGTAAAATAAGATTCTAAACATGGATAATAACGAAGTATATGCGCTCTTTGAGGACATCAAGAACAATCTCAAGGGCATTAACGGAAAGTTGGGGAACACTCCAAAAGCAGCGGACAACCCATCAAGCGGACAATCACCGACGGTAAACTTGGAACCCATAAAGGAGTTTTTTGAAAATTCAGCCAAGGAGCATCAGGAACAGACCAAAGCCATGCTGACCAAGTTTGCCGAAGCTGAAGTTTACGCATCGAACCAAATTTTGCATCTGCTGCGGAACTTGAAAGAATCGCTTACTCGAAGTTCGGAAGAACGGGAGAATGAGCCTCAGGAGCATATCCACCGCCACATCTTTGACATCAAGTCAAACAAGGTGTTTTCTCTTTTGGTTGGTATAGGTATCGTGTGTAGCCTTTCTGTCTGGGGCAACATCGAGTTATGGAAATCCAAGCGTCAGTATGTGGATGATGCATTGAAGTTCCGTGTCATCCGCTCATGGGGAGGATGCAACGCAAAGAATATCCTTTGGCTGAATGACGTGTTCGACATCCACCGCAACGAGGAGGCCATCGAATGGATACGGCAGGAAGCTGACGGCTACGACAAAGGGTTAAAGACCTTGTCCGACAGTCTGATGCAGGAGAGATTGAAATTTAAGTATGTAAACAGCAACAAAAAGTAAGGTGAATGGCATCGGTAAAAGTGAAATTCCGTCCTTCCTCCGTAAACGGCAAGGAAGGCACCATCTACTATCAGGTGATACACAACCGCGCGGTCCGCCAAATCAAGACGGATTGCCGAATATTCGAAAGAGAATGGAACGGCAAAGCATCGGCAGTTGCCGTTCCTATTCTGACAAGCAATGAGCGTAAGAACTACCTGCAATCGGTCACAAGCCAGATAGAATGGGATGTAAAACGTCTGACGGCAATCATCGCATTGTTTGAAAAAGGGAACAAAAGTTACACGGTGGACGACATCCTCTTGAAATTCAACAGGCAAGTGGAGGGACAATCCCTGTTCCCTTTCATGCAAAGCGTCATCTACCAGTTAAAGCGGCTGAACAGAATCCGCACATCGGAAACATACGCTGCCACGCTTGCCAGCATCATGAAGTTCCGTGACGGTCAGGACATTCTATTGTGCGAAATAGACGGCGACACGATGACGCTGTATGAGGCATGGCTGAAAGTCAACGGCAACTGTCCCAATACAACCTCGTTCTATATGCGCATACTCCGTGCCGTCTATAACCGTGCCGTCGAAAAGGGACTGACGGAACAGAGGCATCCTTTCAAGCACGTTTACACAGGTATAGACAAGACCGTGAAGCGTGCCGTGCCATTGAAGACTATCAAGCGCATCAAGGAACTTGACCTGACATTGAAACCGCATCTGGACTATGCGAGGGATATGTTCCTATTTTCGTTTTACACCCGTGGAATGTCATTTATTGACATGGCTTATTTGAAAAAGTCGGACTTGAAGAACGGCATCCTGACATACCGCAGGAGAAAGACCGGACAACAACTGACCATCAAGTGGGAGGAGTGTATGGAAGAAATCGTGACCAAATATAAGAGCCGTTCCGCCACGCAATATCTGTTGCCGATAATCACCAATCCGTTGACTGATGAACGGAAGCAATACCGTAATGCCATTTTTCGTGTAAATACAGCTTTGAAAAAGGTTGCCCGTTTGGTGGACTTGCCGATTCCATTGACCATGTACTGTGCCCGCCACGGTTGGGCAAGCATTGCCAAGAGCAAAAACATACCGCTTTCAGTCATCAGCGAAGGCATGGGGCACGATTCGGAGGAAACCACGCGCATTTACTTAGCCTCTCTTGACACGAGCGTAATTGACAAGGCAAACAGCCTTATCCTTAAATCTTTATAGTGTGCCGGATGCCACAAGGTCTGTTTTGCAAAAGCGCAAATCTTTTCGTAAGAGATAATAGTTGCTTTGCAAAGGTACGCATAATATCGAAATTAAACGAATTTATGCAATATAAGTCCTCTGTTGGAAAGGGATTTTTGGTGTTTTTGTTTAGCATATAGCAGGTAAACTTCATTGTATAACAGTTTCTTAGCCCATACTATTATCTCTTACGAAGAGAGACATTCTTTTGAAGTCCTGTTCGTTAGGAGATTTCTTTGAATTATAAAACTGAAAGACAATGGCAACAAGCAACCAACAGCGGCAGGAGCTGCACAAGACGATATGGGCTGTAGCGGAGGACTTGCGCAACAGCGTGGACGGATGGGACTTCAAGCAATATGTGCTTGGCATGTTGTTCTACCGCTTCATTTCGGAAAACATCACCAATTACATAAACCATTTGCAGCGTGCCGCAGGGTACGATGATTTTGACTATGCCGACTTTCCTGACGAGGAAGCAGAAAGTGCCAGGGAACAGTTGGTGGTAGAAAAAGGCTTTTTCATCCTGCCCTCTGAATTGTTCTGCAACGTAAGGAAACATGCGAAGAACGACGCCAACCTGAACGAAACGCTGCAACAGGTGTTCACCAACATCGAATCGTCTGCCAAAGGCACGGAAAGCGAAGACGACCTGAAAGGGTTGTTTGACGACATCGACGTGAACAGCAACAAGCTGGGCGCAACGGTGGTGAAACGCAACGAAACGCTTTGCAAGATTCTGGACAAGATAGGCAGCCTTGACCTGAAGGCAGACTATGCCGACCACCAGATAGACGTGTTCGGCGACGCCTACGAGTTCCTGATGACCATGTATGCCAGCAATGCCGGGAAATCGGGCGGCGAGTTCTTCACGCCGCAAGAGGTAAGCAACCTCCTGGCACGCATCGTTACGGTAGGCAAGACAGAAGTACGCAAGGTGTACGACCCGGCCTGCGGTTCCGGCTCCCTGCTGTTGCAGTTTGCCAAGCTGTTGGGCAAGGAGAACATACGGGTGGGCTTCTTCGGGCAGGAAATCAACATCACCACCTATAACCTTTGCCGCATCAACATGTTCCTGCACGACATCAACTACAACAAGTTCGACATCCATTGCGGCGACACATTGACCGCACCCTGCCATTGGGACGACGAGCCATTCGATGCCATCGTCAGCAATCCGCCTTACAGCACAAAGTGGGAAGGCGATGCCAACCCTACGCTGATTAACGACCCACGCTTTGCCCCTGCCGGGGTGCTGGCACCGAAAACGAAGTCCGACCTTGCTTTCACCATGCACATGCTTTCGTGGCTGTCAACCGATGGCACGGCGGCAATAGTCGAGTTTCCCGGTGTGCTCTACCGTAGCGGAGCGGAACAGAAGATACGCAAGTACCTGGTGGACAACAACTATGTGGATACGGTCATCCAATTGCCGCAAAACCTGTTCTTCGGCGTGTCTATCGCCACTTGCATCATCGTGTTGCGCAAGAACAAGCGCGAGAATAAGACGCTGTTTATCGACGCTTCGGCAGAGTTTGTGCATGAAGGCAACAAGAACAAACTGTCGCCCGACAACATCGCGCACATCGTGGACGAGTACACCCATCGTCAGATTGTGCCCCACTTCTCGGCACTTATAGACAATGCCGCCATTGCTGAGAATGATTATAACCTTTCCGTCAGCAGCTATGTAGAGGCGGAGGACACCCGTCCGCAGACCGACATCAAGGAACTGAACGAGCGTATCCGTCGTATCGTGGCGCACGAGAATGAATTACGTGCAGAGATAGACAAAATCATTGCGGACTTGGAACAGGAGGACGTGGCATGAACAAGATAGAACTGATGTTGCAGGAGCTGTGTCCGAATGGGGTGGAATATAAAAAGTTAGGAGAAGTCTGTGAATTTCAAAGGGGAAGTACAATTACAGCTAAAGAAGCCGTTGAAGGTGATGTTCCTGTTATAGCAGGTGGTCAAAAGCCTGCATATTATCATAATGTAGCCAACAGACAAGGAAAAACTGTAGTGGTAGCTGGTTCTGGCGCTTACGCAGGTTTTGTTACATATTGGGAAATTCCAATATTTGTTTCCGACGCTTTTTCTGTAAATCCTAATGACAAATTAGATACCAAGTATCTGTATTACTATCTGAAAAATATCCAAGAAAAAATACACGCCACTAAGAAAGGAAGCGGTGTACCACATGTTCATGGAAGTTCAATAGCAAAATTTGAAATCCCAATCCCTCCTCTTCCCATCCAAGAGGAGATAGTCCGTATTCTCGACCACTTCACAGAGCTTACAGCTTCGCTGCAAGCGGAGCTGCAAGCGCGGCAAGAACAGTACGAGTATTACAGAAATAAACTGTTAACGTTTACTAAAATAGGGGGGGTACGCAAAGCGTAACTTGGATGAAGATGAGTGAGATAGGTGATTTTTATGGTGGTCTTTCTGGAAAATCTAAATCTGATTTTGAAAATGGCAATTCTAAATATGCCACATATATGAATGTTTACAAGAACTTGTCACTAAACATTCATACAAATGATATGGTGAAAATCGCAAAAGGAGAAAAGCAAAACACAATTCAGCAAGGAGATGTCCTGTTCACAGGTTCTTCAGAAACTCCAGACGAGTGTGGTATGTCATCGGTTGTTACAGAAAATGTTTCTGAGCCAATTTACCTTAACAGCTTTTGTTTTGGTTTCCGTCCATACGATAAATCACTGTTTTTTCCCGACTTTCTAAAACATCTTTTACGCAGTAAAGCTATGCGGGCAGAAATAACCAAGACAGCTAATGGAGTAACTCGATTCAACGTTTCAAAAAAATTAATGGGAAAAATTTTACTTCCAATTCTACCGTATAAAGAGCAAAAGCGATTAGCAATCATTCTTGACAAGTTTGAGACATTGGTTAATGACCTTTCACAAGGGCTTCCGGCAGAAATTGTTGCTGTGCAGGAACAATACGAGTATTACAGAAACAAATTGCTTACGTTTAATTGTATAAAATCGAACTGATATGGAGAATTTAGATTATGGTACCTTCAAAGTACGAATTGCAGAACTACCAGATGTTATTTATAGCATAAGCGGAGGGGTTCCATACAAGATTTGTTCTTTGCAAGGTGATACGCTAACAATTCAGAGGGAAAGTACAGGAAGTTTTGTAAGACTGAACATAAGGGAATTATATGAATATTTCACCAAAGAAACTATTTATAATACGCAAACTGCCAGAAAACATATCACAGGATACGTGTATTCACCTGCCGCAGCTGTAATAAAAGCATTGATTAAATCAAAACAATAAAGATTATCAGTATGTCAGAGCAATACAAAATGGTGGCGGAGAATCCGCAAAGCACGGTGGTATCAGACTTTGAGCCTGTTTACCGCAAATCCACGCAATACCAAAGCGAGGCGGAGATGGAACGTGAATTCATTTGTCAGCTTGAAAAGCAGGGCTATGAATATCTGCCAATCAAGACGGAAAAGGAACTTATCGACAACCTGCGCCGCCAGCTTGAACGCCTGAACAACTATAAGTTTACCGACACAGAGTGGCAATCGTTCTTTGCAGACAAGATAGCCAACCGCAACTATGGCATCGTGGAAAAGACCGCCATCATACAAGAGGACTACATCCAACTGTTGATGCGAGACGATGGCACGGTGAAGAACATTTACCTGATTGACAAGAACAACATACACAACAACTCGTTGCAGGTAATCAACCAATACACGCCCGAAGGCGGCGTGAGGGAAAACCGCTATGACGTAACTATTCTCGTGAACGGCTTGCCATTAGTACACGTGGAACTGAAACGCCGGGGCGTGGACATCAAGGAAGCGTTCAACCAAATCAACCGCTACAACCGTGAGAGCTTTTGGGCTGGCTGCGGACTGTTCGAGTACGTGCAACTGTTCGTAATCAGCAACGGCACGCAGACGAAGTATTACAGCAACACCACCCGTGCCTCACACATTGCCGAAGCAAGCAAGCGAAGCCGCAAGCAAGGAAAGCAACAGACCAGCAACAGCTTCGAGTTTACGAGCTTTTGGGCATCGAGGGATAACAAGGTAATTACCGACCTCGTGGATTTCACCGCCACATTCTTTGCCAAACACACTCTGCTCAACATATTGACGAAATACTGCGTGCTGACATCTGAAAAACTATTGCTCGTGATGCGCCCTTACCAGATTGCTGCAACTGAAAGTATTCTGCAACAAATACGCATCTCAACCAATTACAAGAAATACGGAACAATCGAGGGCGGCGGATATGTATGGCACACCACGGGCAGCGGCAAGACACTCACATCGTTCAAGACAGCACGCTTGGCAAGCCGTATGGAGGGCATCGACAAAGTGCTGTTCGTAGTTGACCGCAAGGACTTGGACTATCAGACGATGAAGGAATATGACCGCTTCGAGAAAGGAGCGGCAAACAGCAACACCAGCACCGCCGTGCTGAAACGTCAGCTTGAAGACCCACAGGCACGCATCATAATCACCACTATACAGAAACTTTCCGTATTCATAGGCAAGAACCGCACGCATGAAGTCTATGGCAAGCACATCGTGTTCATCTTTGACGAATGCCACCGCAGCCAGTTCGGGGATATGCACACCGCCATAATCAAGAAATTCAAGCGTTACCACCTTTTCGGCTTTACGGGTACGCCAATCTTCTCTGTTAATGCAGGAGCTGGAGGCAAATTCAACCTGAAAACCACGGAACAGGCTTTCGGCAAGCAACTGCACATCTACACCATCGTGGATGCCATTGCCGACGGCAACGTGCTGCCGTTCCGCGTGGATTACGTCAGTACCATGCGCGAACAGGAGGACATCAAGGACGAGCAGGTGCGCAACATAGACCGTGAGCGTGCGTTGGCATCCCCTGAACGCATCAGCCGCATTGTAAGCTACATATTGGAACACTTCGACCAAAAGACCAAGCGCAACGCCCGTTCGTTCACGTTCAACAAGTTAGTGAACATTGCTGAAATGGCAACGACAAGGGACAGGGAGGCAGCGGAGGAGAAGAAACAAAAGACACGAATGACGGGCTTTAACTCCATCTTCGCCGTATCATCCATTGAAACAGCCAAACTTTATTATCTGGGGTTCAAACGGCAAATGGCGCAACTACCACCCGACAAACAACTGCGTGTGGCGACTATCTTCAGTTACGGTGCAAACGAAGCCGAGGACGGCACGGGATTGCCCGACGACGAGAACTCGGAGAACACCGACGGGTTGGATAAAAGCTCGCGTGATTTCCTTGAATCGGCAATCGATGACTATAACGCCATGTTCAAGACCAATTACGATACAAGTGCCGACCGTTTCCAGAACTATTACAAGGATGTGTCGCTGAGGATGAAAAACAGGGAAATAGACCTGCTCATTGTGGTAAATATGTTCCTGACAGGGTTTGACGCAACCACCTTGAACACCCTATGGGTGGACAAGAACCTGCGGATGCACGGACTACTACAAGCCTATTCGCGTACCAACCGCATACTAAACTCAATCAAGACATTCGGTAACATCGTCTGTTTCCGTAACTTGGAGCAAGCGACCAATGAAAGCATCGCCCTCTTCGGCGACAAGGAAGCCGGAGGTATCGTGCTGTTGAAAACCTTTGACGAGTATTACTACGGTTACAAAGACGACAAGGGCAAGGAAAATCCGGGCTATAAGGACTTAGTGGAAAAGCTATTGGAGGATTATCCCATTGGGCAACGCATCATCGGCGAGGATGCGGAAAAGAAGTTCATCCGTCTGTATGGTTCCATCCTGAAAGCCACCAACCTGCTTACAACCTTTGACCAATTCGCAGGAATGGAAATTTTGTCGCCACGCGATGTGCAGGACTACCACGGCCTTTACATCGACCTTTATGACAAGTACCGCAAACAGAAAGAAGGCGACATCGTGAACGTGAACGATGACATCGTTTTCGAGATGGAGCTTATCAAGCAGGTAGAGATAAACATAGACTACATCCTTTACTTGATAGCGCAAATGCACGGCGACCACACAAAGGACAAGGAAATAAGGCTGTCTATCCAGAAAGCCATCAATTCAAGCCCTGACCTACGCAACAAGAAAGACTTGATAGAGGACTTCATCGAACAGCTTACACCCGAAAAGGACGTGAACGACGACTGGCACAAATTCGTCAAACAGCAGGAGAAGGAACAGTTGGACAAGATAATCAGCGAAGAAAACCTGAAACCGAAAGAAACTTACGAGTTTGTTTCGCAATCGTTCAAGAATGGTGAGATTGAGGAAACCGGTACGGCCATTACCCGAATTCTGCCGCCCATCCCATTGTTTTCAAAGAACAAGGAGAACGACAGGGGCAAAAAGAAGAAAAACGTAATAGCCAAACTTAAAGCATTTTTCGAGAGGTTCTTCGATGTATCGGGAGGGACATTCAACCAATAAAAAGATTAGTTTTAATAGACATATCGTATAACGTTATCTGTCATTTTGTCATAATTGCATTTCCGTTTCATAATAAAATAGGAATAGGCATAGATATTGTAATAGCATTTCATATAATGGGCTTAAATAGTAGATGCAATGAAAATTATAATTTGTGATGTGGGTAATGCTGCGTGTGCCATTGTTACAGCGTCAAGTGGATATACAATGATGATTGACTGTGGATGTCATGCAGATAAAATAAACCCAGTAGAAACTTTTAAAAGCTATAAGGAATGGTTAGGTGCAAGGGATTATGTTACACAACAAATGAAATCGTATCCTATTGCATTATTGCACATAACGCATCCCGACGATGACCATGTACGAAATGCTATTCGTATAAAAAACGAGCTGACACCTTATCTACTATATAAGAATGAGTATGAAAGTTTTTCTGATGGAAATACAGTTAATAGCGATTATGTTAGAGAATTGGATAAGCCTTACAGAGGTAATAATCCAGAATATATTAACTGGGGCTTCAATGCTAATATTACCACTAAAATACCAGTTCAAGTATGCCAATCTAATATAAACTTGAAAAATAAAGAGCGTAATAATTCGAGTATATTACGCTATCTTAAAGAAGATGGGTTGGGTATTCTATTCTGTGGCGATTTGGAAAAAGCTGGTTGGGATTATTTGATTGAGCATGAGAAAGATTTTATTTCCGAAATAAAAAATAACGGTGTTAATGTTTTAGTCGCACCCCATCATGGCCATAAATCTGGTTTTCCAACTGCATTATTTGACGCCATTGGCAATGTTGATGTCGTAATCCATAGTAAAGATACAGAAGCAAATAAAGACGGAACGGATGTTTCAACTCAATATTCGTCGCACTCTAATGGATGTCGGTACAAATCATTAAACGACAAACACATATATTCAGGGAAAGTGCTAACAACAAGAAGTAACGGTAACATATATATTGCTTCAGAAAGTACTGGTTATACAATATGGGCAGATAAAGCGTCATCGAATCACCAAATTATATGCTAATGGAAGCTCTAAAACTTTTAGTAGATAAACTTTCTCAATATAATTTTCTTACTAATATACTTCCCGGTACAGTCCTATGTCTCATATTAAAGCATAGTGGATATGATATAATATCTTTTGATAATTGGTATCTTACGGGTATTGTTTTCTATTTTATCGGAATGGTAAATAATCGTTTTAGCTCTTTGGTTATAGAATGGATTTGCAAAAAAATCCATTTTATAACATTCGCACCTTATAAAAGCTTTGTAATAGCAGAAAAGAAAGATAGTAGCTTCACGACGTCCGCCACCTAAAACAGCGATCTTAACCAAGTTCTGTTCGTAACCAGGAACAACGGATGCTCTCAATGTGATTTCGTCATCTGTGCGATCAGCCCAATATTTTGTCAAGACATCGATATTCTTCTGGTTGAAACCGTCAGCTTCGATATGCAGCGAATCTTGAGTCGGCCAGTACAAGAAACGGAAGTTGAAACGACCGTTTACATCACGGGCAGCAACCTGTGCATACGGATTAGTTGTCGTAAAGTCCGTATTGTGCTCTCTTACAGCAAATGCCAAGTGCTGGTTGCCGGATACTTCATTTTCGAGATAAGCAGTATCGACCATCAAATATGTTTCTTCACCCTTTGCATTCTTTCCAGCGGCAAGAGACATCCAGTACGGAGATTTGAATGCATTCAGTCTTTCATAAATCGCATATAATCCTTGATAAGTACGAGCTGCTTGTGCTGTAGCCATTTCAGCTTTTGTCAAGTCTGTAAGGATAGCACTTTCTTCAACCTGCTTGTCATAGATTTCTTGAATTTTCTTTTCATTTATAATCTCTCATATGACCCTAGTATAGCATGTCCACCTTTCTCTGTCTGTAGTTTTCGATATTTTTCCAGATTTTTTCATACAATATTTATAAGAGCTTCA
>ENA-ORRQ01000671-ORRQ01000671.1-human-gut-metagenome-genome-assembly--contig:-NODE-671-length-31258-cov-5.586514_pt1 | contig 31258 bp, 18 predicted proteins | sample MGYA00242177_ERZ509138 | MGnify/ENA primary metagenome ERZ509138 (study PRJEB26280, sample SAMEA2338628) | human gut metagenome | biome: human gut; feature: human-associated habitat; material: faeces... | reverse complement strand
TGCATCTTGTTCATAATGCTGGACGGCGACTTCAAGCGGCTTTTCATACTTTCTACTAACTCTATGAAACCGACGCTCGAAGCTGGTAGCTTGATCCTCGGTGTACGAATCAAAGGCAGCTTTGAAGTCGGAGACGTTGTTATCTTTTGCCATGGCGGGAATCTTTTTGTCAAGCGTATTGCAGCGGTTGGTGGGAATGTGGTCATGCATAACGGAATCAACATGTCTGTACCCGAAGGCTCCTACTACATGCTGGGAGACAATGCGGATGACTCCTATGATTCCCGTTACTGGGACGAACCATTTGTACCAGTAACAACAGTTGTTGCTAAAGTATGGCTCCCGATAGGAAGTCGATAATAGAGGGGCAATCGCACGATTAGGTTGGCCGTGTGATGATGGATGCCAGTTTTTCCAAACCGTGCCGTTCAACAAAACGATAGGCATCAAAAAGATCGGAGAATTCCAGTGCTTCACTATAATATTCAGTGTAGCCCTGCGCTGACCTCATCAATGGATGTTGGCCGTTTACATTGATGGAAATATAGTATCTCAGCTCTGCCTGTTTCATTTTGTTTCGATTATCCTTTCTCACAGCATAGCTCTCATTATACGCCAGGGAATAGCCTTAATAAAGTTTTTTTGATAATTCCGCATCTTTTTCGACAAAAAAAGCCCGTCACTCAGAGGTAAACTCTCAGTGATGGGTCTTTATGAGTTTGTATGAGGAATAACAAGCCGAACTCGGCACAGCTGCCCTTGGCAAAAAAACAAGGCGGAGCTTTCGTAAATCTATACAATTTGCGAAAGTAGAATCCACCTATACATCCCCATTGTATCGTCTTTTTTGAGGGAAGTCAATACCTAAATTGCGGAAATTTAGCGAAAAGTAGGTACAAATTATAAATGCCGCATAGAATCACTTGCTACTCAAGGGCCTATTTTACAAATATTCCCAATCACAAAATCGTTTACGCCGTCAAAAACATCGTCAAGGAGGAGCGTTGGTCATGCCTAAAAGAGGAGAAAATATTTACAAGCGGAAAGACGGGCGCTGGGAGGGGCGATATATTCGCGGCCGCACAGCTTCCGGGCAGGCTGAGTATGGGTATGTTTACGCCGACAGCTATAAGGCGTGCCGGGCCAAGCGGCAGCAGTGCATTGAGACGCTGCCAGAAAAGCCTGCCGTGCAAGCATCTGCTGCGACCTTGGCCCAGGCCGCAGAGCTGTTTTTAAGTGAGAAAAGCCATGTTCTGAAAGCATCATCCTGGAATCGGTATTCCTATCTGACGCAGCATTATATCTTGCCTGCTTTGGGAACGGCCCCTATCTGTCAGCTGACGGCGGATCAGATTTCTGATTTCCTGCGCCGCTTGCAGCGAAGCGGCCTATCCGGCAAAAGCGCCAGGGACATCGGCGTATTACTCAAGTCAATTCTGAAGTATACAGCCAAAAAGCTGGACTGCAGCTGTCCCGGTGTGACTGCCGAACTGCCCGTCTATCACCGAAAAAAGATCGAGGTATTTTTCGCAGACGAGATTGGGCGGTTGGCAAAAAAGGTCCTGGAAGCGCCCAGCATGGCGGGCGTTGGGGTCCTGCTTGCGCTGAATGCCGGTCTGCGCTTGGGGGAGCTATGTGCGCTCCAGTATAAGGATATTGATTTATGTAATGGGGTGATCCATGTCACCAAGACGGCCCAGCGAATGAAAAAGGGCATACACACCCACCTGGTGGTGCAACCGCCGAAAACCGACAACGCCCGGCGCACGATCCCGCTGCCAGAGGATATGCTGGCCCTTTTAAGGCAAACGGTTTGCCCGGCCAGGAATGAGGAGAACTATTTTCTGACCGGTAAGTCTGCTCCGCTGGAACCGCGGACACTGCAATACCAGTACCGCGCATTGCTGAAGGCGGCGGGGATCCCTTATCGAAATTTCCATGTGCTGCGGCACACCTATGCGTCGCGCTGCGTGGAGCAGGGTGTGGACATCAAGAGCTTGAGCGAGATGCTGGGCCATGCCGATGTCCGGACTACGCTCCAGGTCTATGTCCATTCCTCCCTGGAGCACAAGATGCGGGTGGTTCAAAGCATATGCTTCCTTTCTCTTGCCCCGGCGGCGGACTTTGCGCCGTCAGCATTTCCGTCACACGGGCCGGAAACGGCGCTGCGACAACGGGTTTTTCCGAACCTTTCGCAAATTGTATAGATTTACGAAAGAAAACTTCACCCCTACACCAACCAAAATCATTATCCCCCTAAAAGGATAAATGATACCGTAAAATTTCATAAGAAGTCCGAGGATGCTGCACGGCTGTTGCCCGAGCTGTAAAAGGCCAGGCGACCGCCTAAAAGGAACGGGGTGCAATTCCCCACGCGACCGGCACTGTAAGCGCAAGGATATGATCGAGGCAGCTAAGCTGCTGGGGTGAAAACCCGTCATTGCGAGAAATTCGTGAGAAGACAGATCATAAACGCAGAGAAGAAATCTCAAGGCGCAAGCCAGTAGAATTGTGTAGTTAGGACTCAAAGGCAGCGGGCGCTCTCTCCGTGGTGCTAAACAGTAAGAGTGTGCGCTGATGACCCTTTTTAGGGCTGTCGGCGTATTATTTTTACCATCACAAGGAGGTGTGCCCATGGGTAAAGTAGCAGGTGCGCAAAATTTTGACGGAGCGAATTGGTACGAGCAGCACATTGCCAAAAGAACACGGGATGCATTGGCTGAACAGGACCGCGCATTTGCGGAAAAACACGCTGGCGACAGCCTGGATCAGTTGGCTGCCTATCTCCGGCGCTGCGCCGGACATTGGGGAAAGTCCCCTGTCCCCATCGAGATCGTCGGCGGCAGTTACATCGCAGAGCGCTTTGGCGATTGGAAAGACGCGCTGAGAGCCGCTCATTTGAATCCTATATACAAAAACCCCCGCAATAGAGATTGCGGGCGCTATCAAAAAGAAAAGAGTATCCAAATTCAGCTGCATCGGGTCGAGCGTGACGCTAAACGGGCAGCACGGGCCGAGCGAGCCAAGCAGCGCAAATGCGAATGCGAAGTTGAGGAAGAGTCTCCCGTTGCAGATGTGATGCTTGATTAGAGTCTGTCAAGTCGAGGGCGGAAATCCGCCAGCTTTTCCATATGGGTAGGAGGGGCTTAGCCAGCCCCTTCCGCCCAATCCTCTTAACGAAAGCACCTTTCGCCTTGGACAGATCGGAACGCAACACCAATTATGATAGGGTGTTGCGCCTCTATATAACCTTGTTATTTTCTTATTGGATGCGAAAATGTGCTCACAGCTAAGGTAATAATGCCGGCAGGCCTTATTATAAAAAAATTTTCTGAGAGGAGATTGGAAATGCAAAAGACAGCGAAAAAGTTCCTTTCAATGCTGCTTGCGCTCATGATGGTTCTGTCCATCCTCCCCACGGCAGTCTTTGCAACGGAACAAGGCACAGTAGCTGCGCCGCTGGATAGTATTGTTCCCTATGGTGCGAATGACCAAACCACAGGAACAGCGACTATCAGCGTGCAAGATCCTGTGACCTTTACTGGCTATGATACGCCCTTCGCGAATGTGCCCTACTACCTGGTCACCGTTCCCGCAGGTACCACCTATGTAAAGGCCACATACAAAGACGCTGCCATACTGACCAATGCCACAACCGGCGAAGCATCCGGCTACTACGCCGATGTGCAGCAGTGGACTGGCGGCGGTGTAGAAATGGCCTATACGGAGAGCGATGGGGCTATCACCATCACGATCCCCATGAACTACTCCCGTACAGCCGAGGACGGGACCACGGTCCAAAAGAGCTTCGTGCTGGGTGCGGACGGCAGTGGCAATGCCTTTGCGCCGGAGTATGACAGCAGCGCCAGCTATGCGCCTGTCCACTTCCTCGCTTTCGAGTATGCGAGCAAGTCGGCCCCCACGGTCGCTCCCGGTGCAATCACCACAGCCCATGTGACCCTGGGCAATGCCTGGACGCTGGATGTGGCCGAGATGTTCACGGATGCCGATGGCGATGTGCTGGACTACACGGCAGCCGTTAACGGTGTCGAGCAGGAGCTGGACGGCTCTCTTCTGAGCTACACTCCTATTGTGGCCGGTTCTTATACCGTCACGCTTACCGCCACCGATGACAGCGGCACCGCTACCCACACCATCGCTCTGACCGCCACGCAGGGCACGCAGGTCCCGCGGCTGAAGAGCGGCGTACCTGTCACCGCAAGAGCTACAGTGGCCGAGGGCTATGCTTACAACCTGTCCGATCTGCAGGCTGGCAACATCTTTGAGAATCCGGATGGTTCTTCCCTGAGCTACACCGACTACTATTATATGAGGACGGTCGGCAACGAGACGACCGGCCCGTACTATTTCTCCACGGCTCTGTTCGGCGCGACAACTATCCAGATCACGGAGAATACTGCCGGTACATATATCTATGAGTTCCATGCAAAGAACTCCCACGGCAACTCCGCCGATACCTGGACCCTAACTTTGAAGGTTGACAATGCCGAAAAGCAGAACTACACCTTCCATGTTGGCCAGGACATGAACGGCTCCGCTGCCGTACACAACCCGATCATCAAGCTCTATAGAACAGTAAAGCTGGATGACAATGGTGCAGACATCATTGGCTTTGAAAGTGATGGTACCCCCATCTACCATGACGAAAACGATGCAGTTGAAACCGTAAAATTCTGGGATAAGGATTTTACGGATGCGTCAAATGATCCGCCTGAAACGGCCAGTGAGATAAATGGCAACTATAAGGATTTCTATGCTGCCTTGATCCCCGGTAGATACTCCTTCCGTGCGTATGGATACAACTCAGTATCCAAAGAGTACGATGTTTATCTCGGCGGCCACAGCTTGACGCTGCCCACCGAGGCGAATGTGGATGGCGGCACTGGCGGCGGCACGGAGATCTACCTGCGCTTGCACTCCATCTACACGACATCCAAAAAGACCGACGGCACCTACTTTGGCAAAGCTGACTATACGGCCCGTGTGGTCATGCCCATCATGGGCGGTGAGGTACAGCACGGAGATTCCTATGTTTCCGGCGGCTATACCTACTACCCCTTCATGATGTATTCCGCCGGCAATGCAGCCCTGTGGAATGCCTATGTGGAGCCCACTGACAAGGCCAATTATATCTTCACACAGTCGATCAACAACACGACTGCTGCGGGATATACCCCTGTCACCAAGAGCCTGTCCATCTCTCAGGCGGTGACGCTGACTGTGACGGTTCCCGACTACGCAGATTTCACGCTCTACTTCCAGTATAATAACTTCAACACGAAGGCCATCGAGCCGACTGGAGCGGCTACAACTGACGCTGCTGCCGGCACAAAGACCCTGCAGTACAAGGTCAGCAAGAACAATTCCAACTACACCTGGCGTTTGGAGGACAATCGCTCCGGTGTAACGAATTATGTGACCAAGGCCGGCTGGCTGAAGAGCGGCACTACCGACTTTGCAAAGACCTTCACCTTCGAGAGCGGGGATTCTACGGACAAGTATTCCCACAGCTTCGAAGACCTTGGCACCATTACCAAGACCCGTGACGAAGCGGAGATCCAGACATATTTGTCCCCCACCGGGTACAAGTACCTGGATGGTACGAAAAATCCGCTTACGCAGCGCGTCCGCGCCTATCGCCTGTGGCAGATCATTGACAGCGATGCCATGAACATCATGATTGAGCCGGAGTTCCACTTCAATGTGATCGACGGCACGGCTACGATCACCACTGCCACCGACAGCAAGGGCAAAGCCCTCGGCGGCAATGCCAAGGGCAACTGGGTGGATGTTACCCCCACAGGCACTGCCTTCGTTGCCGTGAATTATGAGGCCCTGGATGTTTACACATCCGCCGACGCTCATGGCACCCACGGCGGCTTCTATCCGGCCAACGATCCTGCGCGCACCAGTGTTTTTGTGGTGAGCAGCACGGAAGGCGGTACCGCAACGGCCAATATCGCCTATAATTCCAACGGCTTGAGCTCTTCTCGCCCGGCGGCTTGGGATTATAACTACGACAACTGGTTCTATCTGAGCACCGACACCGCCCCCACCCTGGACTTCACGGTGTCGAGCAATAGCGATGAATATGGTGTGTCCGATGTTCAGTATGCCGTTGTCACCACCAACAAGACCACCATGGTGAGCGAACTTTCCGATTGGTTCCCCTTGACGGCGGACTCCAACGGCAAATACCATGCAAGCCTCCTGCCCTTCCGCACTGCGGAGCTGTCCGGCGGCACTGTGGCCATCAAGATGACGGCCAACGGTAAGGTGTCCTACAGCCTGGCTCGTGTGGCTGAGGTAACTGCGCATGTTGAAAATGCCTCCAATCCCCAGGAGACCGAGATCATGCCCGGCGATAAGGTGACGCTTTCCTTCGATGGCAGCTACCGGGGTATCTACAAATACAGTGGCATTTTCAACCCCACTACCTACAACCTGTTCTATTCCATCGGCGATACGGCCTATAAGACCAATGTCGCCCAGTATCAGCAGATGGATCAGGCCAAGCTGGAGCTAACAATCCCGACGAATGTGGACTTTGGCTCCGGCAGCACCGCTAATGTTCAGCTCACCAACGGTTATACCTACGGCTCCATGTACTCGGCGGCGAATCCGTTCTCCACTCTGTATAACATGACGGATACCGGCGTCGGCACCAACTTCAATGCGATTACAGTGAACTTCTGCTTGAACCGTTTCCCCGATGTGAATGTTACAGTTGTTCCGCGGTATACCTTCAAGCTGAAGCTGAATATTACCAATCCCACCACCGCCACGCCCACTGTGACGCTGACGGATGCCTCGGGCAAGGTCTATACCGCCAACAGCAGCGGTGAGTATGAGAATCTGCCCTATGGCACTTATACCTATGCGGTGTCCTGCGCCGGCTGCAATTATGCCTACGGCAGCTTCTACCTGGGCAGCGCAGACAAGGCCAATGTGTCCGGCGGTGTGCTGACCAAGACCATTCCGCTGACGGCCTCTGCCGCCGGCGCATGGGACGGCACCACCAAGACGCAGCCCACCCTTTCCGGCGGCGTGTATCAAATCGGTACCGCTGCGGAGCTGGCTTGGTTTGCCAACCAGGTCAACAGCGGCAGCAACACCATCAAGGGTGCGCTGACGGCTGATGTGGACCTGGCCTACTACAACTGGACGCCCATCGGCGGCACTACCGCCAGCACGGCCTTCAAGGGCAGCTTTGACGGCGATAATCATACCGTGAAGAACATGGGCATCTACTATAGTGCCACCACTACCTCGGCCCCGTATAAGGGACTGTTCGGCTATGTGAACGGCACCAGCAGCAGCTATGTCACCATTCAGAATCTGAAGGTGACCGGCAAGATGTACCTGACCTCCACGGCCAGCGTTGCCAACGCCTATTCCGGCGGCGTGGTGGCCTACGCCAACTATACCAACATCTCCGGCGTTGTCTCCGATGTTGACATCACCGTTACCCGTGTGAATGGCAACTGGAGCAGCGTGGGCGGTGTTGCAGGGCGGATCATGAATTCCAATGCTACCAACTGCGGCAATGAGGGCACCATCCATGGCTACCAGTATGTGGGCGGTATCACCGGCTACGCTACGGGCGCCATTACCGGCTGCTACAACGGCGGAGTGATCACCGGCAACGGCTATGTAGCCGGCATCGTTGGCATGACCACCAAGGGCGTCACCGCTTGCTACAACACCGGCAGCATCACCGGCGCCAGCAACTATGTGGCAGGTATCGTGGCCTTTGCCTCCGGTGCGTCTGCTTCTGTCAAGAACTGCTATAACCGGGCCTATGTGGAGAGCACCGGCAGCAATGTGGGCGCTGTGGTCGGCATGACCAACAACGCCTCCGCTGCGATGTCCAACCTGTACTACTTGAACTTCACTTGCGCCCAGGGTATCGGCAGCGCCAAGAACGCTGATACGCAGACGGCCACAGGTGTGAGCAAGGATACGATGGCCGCTGATGCTTTCGTGACAACCATAAACACGGGTCTGACCACAGCAGCTTTCGTCTCCAGCCGGTACAGCCCTGCTCTGACCTGGCAGACCAAGTTGATTGGGCTGAAAACTCCCACCAAGGGCAATGTGACCCTAGACCCCTTCGGATATGTGGATGAAGAGGACCTGGCATTGCTTACGGAGTGGGTCAATAGCAGCAAGGGCGAAGATACTCTTACGCCGGAGCAGTGGGCACAGGCTGACATAAATGGTGACGGAAAGCTGACCATTGTAGACATTGCAAGGCTCCGTAATTACTTGAATAATCCCAAGCTGTCCCTGTAAATCGGGCGGTTGGGGTGTCAGTAACTGTCTTCCCTCAGTCAACTGAATTTATTGGGTAGATTGACTCTATCCCTGTCTTGACCCGAAGGGGCTTTTACTTTATATGGAGTGAATATGAAAAAACTTGTTTCATTACTACTTGTTTTAGCAATGCTGGTATCCGCAATGCCTGTTGCCTTTGCAGCAGGAAGCGATGATTATTTCGACGTATCTTTTGACAATCAAGCGCCTACGGCAGGCGACGAAGTTACAGCCACAATAACCCTGAGAAAGCAAATATCAGGCGTTTACATGGTAGTTTTGGATTTCTCATATAATAAAGATTATCTGACCTGCACCGGTGTGGAATTTAGCGGAACAACATTGGACTATGATAAGACCGAAGTAAAATCGGGCGAATATCTCAGCTATGTTGAATTTGCGGCAATGGATGATGATTCCGCAGCAATATATCAGGCACTTCCCGTTGGCTATACTATCAAATTAACTTTTAAGGTTGCGGATGATGCTGCCGGAGAAGCACTTAATTTTAAGTTAAATTACGTCGCATACGATACTGATTATAATGAGTATTCTGAAGAAAACTCTTACAGCTTGACGGTAGCTGGTACGTTGCAAATTAAGCCCACAGCTACCGGTTACTCTGTTTCTATGGGTGCCGACCAGCAGGTTGCTGCGGGCCAGCAGGTTCGCATTCCTGTGACCGTCGCCTCCTCTGAAAAGGGCATCACCGGCTTCAACGCCTATGACATGACCTTTACCTACGACCCGGCAGCCTTGACCCTGAACACCAAGACTGGTGATGCCGCCAACCTGACGGTGGAGGACAATAACGGCACCGTTCGGGTCCGCCGCTACGGCGCTATTGTGCCTTTGGGCGAGGCCCTGGCCCTGGACTTCACCGCTAAGAAGGCAGGCACCAGCACCGTGACGCTGACCGCTGCCAAATTTGACCTGGATGCCAACTCCATCAACTTTGACGCCCCGCCTGCCACCATCACCGACTCCGACACCAATGTGAAGGGACTGTGGACGGTCACCCTGCCCGACGGCTTCGTCAGCGCTGCGACAGACAAATCTACACTGGTGGAGGATGGCGCGGACTTCACCTTCAAGCCGGTGGACACCAACTATGAGTATACCCTGACTATCACCACCAACGGCAAGACCGATGAGGTGACCGTGAAGGGCAGCAGCTACACCATTGCGAACATCACCGACAATGTGCAGGTGACCCAGGTAAGCAGGGTGGGCAAGACCTACACGGTGAAAATCGAGGGCAGCGGCGCGGACCTGGTGACGGGAGCCGCAGCCACTGCGCAGTTCCCCAATGATTATACCTTTACCGTGAAGGCCCCCGGAACGGGCTACCGGACCACCGTGGCTATTTCAAACCGCGGCACTTACCTCACCAAAAACAAGTTTACCACGGAGCGGCTGGTAAATGGTGACGATGTCTACACGATACTGGGCGATAGCCTGGCCGGTGACGAAAACAATGTGATCACCATTACCGTGGAAAAGGTCGAGAACACGATCATAAAGAACATCATCGTGGAGGGTAACGGTTCCGAGGCATTCAGCCCGGATAACGATATGACCTTCCATTACGATGAGAATTACACCTTCCGGCTGAACCTGGACACCGCACATTATACCTATGTGATCCGCGCAAAGTATTACCGGGATAATGCTCCTGTGATGATGAATGTAATCGACAATGGTGACGGCACCTACACCGTCCTCAGCCCGCTTGCCTTTGACCTGCATATTGTCATCGAAAAGTTTGCCAAGGCGCTGGACCCCAATGCGGTGGATGTGTCCAAATATTTGGAACTGGACAACAAGACCATATTCATCGTAAGCGTGTATGGCACGCTGCAAAACAAAAATGCTGACGGCACCTACAGCTATATTGCCTACACCTACGACGGCCACCTTATGTATAACACCAGCTACTATGTGGACCCCGCCAATGATAGTAAGGGTGCCAGCAGCTGGCTGGTCATGGTAGATAGGGGCGAGACCTTTACCAAGGAGGATGCTTTGGCAAAGCTGGCCTTCCAGGACTCCGACAAGGAGCAGTATGATAGCATCTCTATGACCTATTGGGGCAAGATATTAGAGAATGTCAACGGATCGCCGAGCTCTAATTGGGATGTCAACGATTCGCAGTTTGTCTATGACCTGTATAACGGTGTCTATGACAGCTTTGAAAAGGTAAGCATAAAGCAATTCCTGTTGGCAGACCAAAGCCAGGATCGCCTGTTGAATTCTGCGGATGCAGTCACTATGACCAAGAGGTATAACTGGTAACTGAGCAGCCTCCCTTCCCCAGTGGGAGGGGAGGCTATCCCTCGTTGGGGACTTCGCACCGGTCAAGCCGGGCAAAAAACGGCCCAACCGGGCGGAGAGAGAAGGAGATCAGCATGAGAAAACGCATTTTTACACTATTGGCAGCCCTGTGTCTGCTGCTGTGTCTGCTGCCCACCGCAGCCTTTGCCTCGCAGACGGGCGGCAAAACGGACGAGAGCCGCAGCTACAATTTTGACCTGTCCGTAGGCGGTGCGTATGAGGTGCGGGCCACCACCGGCGAAACCATCACCGTGACCCTGGTTCTCAAGCGCACCGACGCCCAGGAAAGCACCGATATGTACGGTATGCAGACGGAAATCGAGTACGACGACACCTTCCTCCAACTGGTGGACGGCAGCGTCATGACCGCTCCCGGCATCCGCTGGAGCGATTTAGGCCGCCGCACCGGCGGGCGGGCCTTCTATCTGAACTTCGTGTCCTTTAAGGGCGGCGAGGCATGGGAGCCGGAGGTGGTAGTCGGCAGCTTTCAGATGAAGGTCATCGGCACGGCGGGCGTATCCCAGCTCGCCCCCACCAACACCCTGGTTTCCACCCAGGACGGCATGGCCGGATACGCCGTGAAGGATAACAGCGTGTCTGTCATCGTCACCACGGACTGCACCGTTACCTTTGAGAGCAATGGCGGCACGGAGGTCCCTTCCCAGACCGTCCAGTACGGTGAAAAGGTGAAAAAGCCCGAGGACCCCATCCGGGAGGGCTACCACCTGGAGGGCTGGTACAGAGACCTGGACCGCACCCAAAAGTGGGACTTCCACAAGGATACCGTTAAGGGCAACATGACCCTCTACGCCAATTGGGCCGAGGGTGCCGCCGCAGGAAGCGCCACCTGGTGGATTATAGGCGGTGTGGGCCTGCTGGCCCTGCTGCTGATCCTGCTGGCCCTGCTGGGCAAGAAGAAGGTCCGATTTGAGACAAACGGCGGCACAGAGCTGGAGACCGTTTCCGTGAAGCGGGGCGGTGTCATCGGCGAAGTCATGACGCCCACGAAGCCCGGTGCCGTGTTCGGCGGCTGGTATGCAGATCAGGCGCTCACCAAGCCCTGGGATACACAGAAAGACCCGGTGCGCAGCAACATGACGCTCTACGCGCGCTGGATGTAACCTACGCATAAATGAGGTAAACAAATATGAGAAAACGCATACTATCTCTGCTGCTGGCACTGACTTTGGTTCTGTCGGCAGGCGTATTCGGCGTCATACCGGCGCTGGCTGCGGATTCCTGCGTTTCCGTGAAGGCGAATGCCGTCACCACCGGCGAGGTGGTGGCCGGCAGCCTGCTGGAGATCAAGCTGGCAGATGTCTTTGAAGATACGGACGGCCACTCGCTGACCTATAAATTGACCAACGCAGACCAGTTCAGCGTTCAGACCAAGGTCAAGGATGGCGTGCTCTATGTATCAGAGAAAGACCCCGGCACCTATGAGCCAAAGGTCAAGGCGACCTGCTCGGACGGCAAAGAGCTTACAGCGACCTTTACCATCACGGTCAAGGAAGCTCCCCACGGATTGGACGCACAGTATAACTACGATGAGACCCCCGCCAAGGAAGTCACCGTATATGTGACCATCTCTAACGACGGTGTACCGCTCAAGGGCGCGGATGGCACGGTTCTCTGCCATAAGGCCATCACCGTCCCCTACTTCGACCTGAGCCGGTACGACATGGCCGAATTCTACCGTTACCACACGGCAAACGGCGAGGGCGAGTACATCGACGAGAACATCGTGGAACGGCCCACCGGCCTGCACCTGTATCTCTACCTGCTGGAGCGCTACTTCATCGGCCTGCCGGAGGAGGAATGCTGCAAGGGCAAGTACGACCGCGGCGCTTTGGAGAATTTTATCCTAAAGAATGATGTCCTTTACATGGATGAAGAACCTGCCTATACAGCAGACACGCTGGCCGCTCTAAAGATCACCGGCTCTCCCACCAGCCTCTACATGGCAAATTTTTGGGGCCATGACGAGAACTTGATGTATTACAGAAACCACTGCTACCCCTACATGAGCCCCGGCTGGGGCTCCACCTCCGACTATATCGTGCTGTCGGACGGAGATACCTGGGATGTGTCCATGTATAGCAACTGGAGCTTTTGGAGCAGCGGCGGCGCGTTTACCTGCTTCGACCAGGACGAATACAGCGTCCGTCCCGGCACACAGATGACAGTGAATACCCAGGCCTACGGTACCACCTTCGAGGGCAGCGACTTCTATCCCTTCTCGAACCTGGATGTGTTCCTGTATAACGACAAGTGGGAGCAAATCGATCAGTACAAGGAAGCGGCTGACGGAAAGAGCACTTTCTCCTTCACCGCCCCCACAGAGGAGGGCACCTACTACCTTGTAGGCATGGATCCCAACCGAAAGATTGCCACGGATGATTCTGGCGGCACGGACTATGCCAAGATCGCACCGGCCACAGCCATCTTGAATGTGTCCGCTACCGCTGAGTTGGAGCGCCCCTTCCAGTCCATCTCTGTCAACGGCACGAAGCTGAATGCAAAGAACATTTCCTATGAGGGCATCGTTACCCTGGGCAGCGAGGACAACGAGGAGTTCAAAAATGTCTACGAGGAGATTCCCAAGTACCATGTGATCGTTCCGGAGGGAACGGAGAGCGTTGACATTACCTACAACGAGGGCGTGGATATTTACCACGCAGACGCTACTGCATACGGCTATGAGACGGACCTTGCCGTGGATGTGGTGTCCTCGGCAACCATCCGCTCCGTTACTTTGGAAAACAGCTACAAGGCCAACAGTGACGGAACCCAGACCGTTACCACCCCCGTCACCCGTTATATCCGCAATGCGGACGGAACAGCCATGGCGGTCACACTGGAATCCAGCAGCACTAATAATTTTAGGCCCGTCGCCCTGTTCACCTTTGAGTATGCAAAGGCAGACACAAAGCCGGATGTGACATATGGGGATGTGAACGGAGACAATACCATTGATGTTTCGGATGCACTGCTGATCTGCCAGATTTATCTGGGCAATGTAGCACCGACGGATGCGCAGAATGCAGCTGCCGATGTGAACGGAGACGGTGCAGTAGATGTTTCGGATGCCTTGATGATTTGCCAGTTCTATCTGGGAAATATTACGGAATTCCCTGCTGAGAAAAAATCTTGATAGGAGGAATTGAGAACACATGAAAAAAATAGTTTCTATTCTGCTGACATTGGCGATGGTGCTGAGCCTGGTACCTGCCGTCTTTGCAGCAGACGAGCCGACCATCACTATGAGCGCAGATAAAACCTCTGTCGCCCCCGGTGAGACTGTGACGCTGACGTTGAGCCTGGATAAGGACACAGCGATCGATGGCGCAGGTATGAAGATCAACTTTGACACATCCGCCTATACACTTTCTAAAAGAACTGGCGTATCAGAGTCTGTTGGATTTGCTTTTACAAAAGTAGACGTAGCAAATTCGAAGGGCTTTGTGGGACTTACTTACCTGCTTACCTCCTGGGATGCCGATGCGGAGAACCACAAGATCTGGAAAGCTGGCGATTTAGCCACATTTGTTTTCACGGCAAAGGAGGGGGCAGATACTACTAACTCCAAGTTCACGCTGCAGATTGATACGTTAAAAACGTATGATCCCAAGCAAGGAGATAATCTTATTGATGTTGCTCATAATGTGGTCGGCGGTGAGTTGACCATCCCTGTTGAAACCCCTGAAGCCAAGGGCTACACCGTATCCATGGGCAGCGATGTAACGGTCGCCTCCGGTCAAATTGTGGAGATCCCTGTGTATATTGGCAGTAACAACGGCGAGACCACCTACAATGCATATGACATAAGAGTCACTTATGACAACACTGTACTGAAGCCGAACATGGAGAGCGTTTCTGAAGAAGGCTATCGCGCATTTGTGTCTTCCGGCGCTATCAACATAACCCGTTATGGCGAGCCCGCCAACCTGGGCGAAGCGCTGCGGCTGTCCTTCACCGCTGTGGGACAAGGATCAACTGAGGTGAAAATAGATTTAACTAACCTTAAAACGAATCTTTATGCCTATGTGGATAACAGCACCCATGCCTTTAATCAGGATGCCGCCGTCGCCATTGTTCTGAACGATAAGACCACCGTGACCGTCAGCGGCTACACCGTGTCTCTGCCGGATGGCTTCACCCGTACCGACGCGGAGGGCTCCGTGATCGCAGCAGGCGGCACTCTGACCTTCAAGCCTGTAGACCCCAACTATGACTATACTGTCACCGTCACCGTCGGCGACGGTGAGGCAACGACAGTTAGCCCGGACGAGGATGGCATCTACACCGTGCCCAATGTCAACGGCAATGTGTTTGTCTCCAGTGCCAAGACTCCCAAGACCTTCACTGTCGTCCAGGGCGACGATACCACCGGTGCTGCGACTGCTACTTACCAGACTGACTACACCTTCAATCTGACCCCTGCGGGTGGCTATGTCTACAAGATGGCTGTGACCATCGGCGACAAGACATACACCGGCTTTACGGCCAAGGTAAATGACGACGGCACCACCACCTACACCATCCCCGGTGCGGATGTGACCGGCAACATCGTCATCAACAGCAATAAGCAGGTCAAGCTGCCGGAAACCTACAAGGTCACCTTTGCAGGCGCCGGCGCAGGTGATGCTGCCGGCGAGAGTACCGTTCAGGAAAAGGCTAACTACACCTTCACCGTGGCCAAGAAGGACGGCTTCAAGTACACCGTCACTGCCACTATGGGCGGCAAGGATGTGACTGTCACCGAGGGTGCTAACAACACCTACACCATCTCCAATGTCACCGGCGATCTGGTCATCACCATCGAGAAGAAATCCACTCTGACCATGGAGGTAGCTGTTTCCAAGTATGTAGAGATGGATAACAAGACCGTGTTCCTGGTAACCGTGACCGGCACCCCCGAAGAGGGCAAGGCGTTTGCCTACGGCGAGGATGTCATGTACAAGACCACCGCTTATGGTGATAATGTTTACAGCTGGCTGGTGATCGTGGACAAGGGCGAGGCATTCACTGTGGCTACGGCTGAGGCCAATATCACCCAGGCCAGCGCCACTGCCGAGGAAGTGACCCAGAGCTATGATGTCAATGAGACGGGCCTTGTGGACATCAACGATGCTCAACTCACCTACGACATCTACAGCGGCAAGTACACCAACTTTGAGAAGGTCTCTGTACGGAAGTTCCTGCGTGCGGATGTGACCAAAGATAAGGTCGTCAACTCCACCGACGCCGTTGCGGTCGTCACAAATTCCAAGTAAACCAAGGCGAATCCATAGCTTCCCCTCCCTTTTGGGAGGGGAGGCAATTCGCCATATTTTGGGGCTTTACCATTGCCTCCTGTTTTAGGAGGCGATGGTAAGAATCCAAAATAAGCATTTGGAGGATACCCGTATGAAAAAACATAGCGGCCTATATAGCGCCGTGAGTATTTTGCTGGTCATTGTGCTGGTGGCAGGGATCAGCCTCTCACTTCTTTCCTCCGGTCGGACAAGGCCGGAGAATCCCATCAGCACTCAGCCGGATCGGCTCCAGGCAGAGTCGCTGCAAGGCTCCGGCAGCACTGGCGGACAAAGCTCCGGCAAGGATAATACAGAGAATACGGATACTGCCCAGGACCCATCAGAGCCGCAGAAGCCCGACGAGCCGCAGAAGCCCGATGAGCCACAGAAGCCCGATGAGCCACAGAAACCTGATGACACCAAGCCGGATCCATCGGGCCCCACAGACCCCACGGATAACCCCGGCAAGGGCGACCAGGGCGGCTCCAAGTCAGACGATAACAAAGGCGGCTCCGAGGATTCCGGTGACCATGGTGATGGCACCGGCGGAGACGACGGGGACCACGGCGGCAGCGGCGGTGACCACGGCAGCGGCGGTGAGGAGGATGATACCCCCCGCATTTATACGACACTGAAAACCCAGCAGCTTACCAAGGCAGAGCTGCCCGACAGCAAGCTGACCTTTGTGGCCTATCCCCTGGGTAAGGGCGATCTGCATATCCGTGTCCGGCTGAAAAATGAGACCAATTCCGGAAACGGATTGCTGCTTACTTCTCAGAATAACCAGGACTACGAGGCACAGCTGGATTTCAACGCAGATAACCTCTTTGTGCTGTCTCTTTATGATGGGGAGACCTTTCTGGGACTTGTTCAGTACCGGGTGGGCTATTACGCGAATCTTGCGGACGATACCCACCCGACGGTGGGGGACTATCCACCCTCCATCGTTACCAATCTGGACGGGGCCAGCCTGGACATGAGCTCCCAAACTTTCCCCTTGACGGTGATTGCCCGTGCCAACGCAGAGCTGGGAGCCGGTGTGATCTATTCCAATCAAATTCGGGTCACGCTGGACGGCAAAACCGTGGAAAAGAGCTACGGCGATTCTCAACCCACCTACGAGCTGTATTTCGAGCCCCCTCAGTTGGGCGATGAAGAAACCCACATCGTCCGGGTGCTGGCCTGGGATGGTAACGGAAACTCCACCATGAAGGTCTACACCGTCACCTATCACCAGATCAGTGAGGGCGACCCGGCAGGCTCGGTGGATGTGGTGCTGGATGCGACCACCATCGGCCTGGGCATTCTGGATACCGGTACGCTGGACATCGTGGAGGGCGAAACGGCGGCATCCGTGCTGCTGCGCTTCCTGCAGGAGCGCGGTTATGAGCCGGATTACCAGGGGTCCACCACTATGAACTTCTATCTGCGCCGGATTAGCCGGGGCGACATTGCCTACCGTGCCAATGTCCCGGAGCATCTTTGGGAGCTGATCCTGCGGGACGGCATCACCACCAATGACAACTATGACCGGGACAGCATCGGGGAGTTTGACTATACCCAAGGCTCGGGCTGGATGTACTCCATCAACGGCACCCTGTATGAGGGTACCGGCATGAGTGGCTACAAGGTCCGCAACGGCATTACCATTTATGTGCGCTTCACCCTGTCCTACGGCAAGGACATCGGCGGCTACGATTCCACCGGAGGCGGCTACGGTTCACTGAGCAGCTACTGCGGCCTGTGGATCAACGGCAGCTACCAAGCCCTGGGCCACGACTTCGTGGAGACGGACCGTTTGGAACCCACCGAAACAGAGGACGGTTACATCCACTATCGCTGCTCCAAGTGCCATGAGGAGAAAACAGATATTCTCCCGGCCACCGGCGGTACGGAGCCATCCCCCACCGCCGCACAGGCGGCCCCCGCCCTGCTCCTGCGGCGGGGATCGGGCCTTACCCCTTATCAAAACAAATTCCATAGAACCTGGGAGGCAGCAGCATGAAAAGAGCAACACGAATATTAGCGGCACTTCTTTGCGTGCTGCTTCTGCTTCCGACTTTGGCCCTTGCGGAAAGCGCTCCCTCGCTGAAAAAACAGATCGCACAGAGTGCGGAGGGAATGTCCGCTCTGGGCGGCAAGAAGGGTGAATTGCTGAAAGACCGGGAACTGTTTCCTGCAGGCGATTCCGTCTGCGATTGGCTGGCCATAGCTATGGCACTGTCCGGCACAAGGGAGAGCTATTCCGACTATTTGGCGGAACTGAAGGCCCATGTGGAGGACGCATACGCCAAAAACGGATGCCTGGACCGCAACAAGGCCACGGAATACCACCGGATTTCTTTAACGGTGCTGGCACTGGGGGGCAACCCCACCAACTTCGGCACGAAGCCCGACGGCTCGGCCATTGACCTGATCGCAGAGGGTACTTACAACTATGCCCGTGATCCGGGCGCTCAGGGCTTAAATGGCTGGATATGGGCGCTGCTGACCTTGGATGCCGGGGACACAGAGGTCCCGGCAGACGCCCTGTATTCCCGGGAGGACATGGTAAATGCCATTTCCGTTGCTCAGGAGCCGGACGGCGGCTTCGGCCTGATCCCCGGAAAATCGGATGTGGACATCACCGCTATGGCGGTGCAGGCCCTAGCTCCCTATCGGGACCAGATGGAGACCGAGATCGACGCAGCACTTTCCTATCTTTCCGGCCAGCTGACGGACACCTGCGGGTATATCGCCTACGGCGATGAAAACGCGGAAAGCACCGCCCAGGTCATCCTGGCCCTGTGTGCGCTGGGCATTGACCCGGAGACGGATAGCCGTTTTGTCAAGGACGAGCACACCCTGCTGACGGAGCTTTCCCAGTTCCGGGAAGCGGACGGCACCTACCGCCATGTGCTGGAGGGGGCCGGCGACGGCCTGGCAACGGCCCAATCCGTCCTGGCCTTAGTGGCTGTGCAGCGTGTGCGGTCCGGGCAGCCGTGGGTGCTGCATTTTGACGGCACTCAAGCGCCCCGTGAGGCATTCGGCATAAATGGAATCATCATCTGCGCCGTGATCGGTGCGGTAGTCGTAATCGCCGCCGGTGCGATCTACATCATCGGCAGAAAGAGGAAAAAGGCATGAACAAGCTGACAGATCAAATTCAGGCAGAGGTCAACAAGGTCGTTTTGGGCAAGGAGGACATCGTCCGCAAGGTGCTGCTGGCCATCCTGGCACAGGGCCATGTGCTGCTGGAGGATGTCCCCGGCGTAGGCAAGACGACGCTGGCCAAGGCATTTTCCAAAACGCTAGGTCTGGACTCCAAGCGTGTCCAGTTCACCTCCGACACCCTGCCATCGGATATTATCGGGTTTTCCGTATTCGATAAGGCAGACGGCAAGCTGAAATATCAGTCCGGAGCCATTATGACCAATCTGCTGCTGGCGGACGAGATCAACCGTACCTCCAGCAAGACCCAATCCGCTCTGCTGGAGGCTATGGAGGAGTTGCAGGTCACCGTGGACGGCGTGACCCGGCCCCTGCCGAAGCCCTTTATCGTGTTGGCAACGGAAAACCCGGTGGGTTCTGCGGGTACGCAGATGCTGCCCGCATCCCAGCTGGACCGTTTCATGCTCCAACTGAGCATGGGCTATCCCAATCGGGCCAGCACGGCGGCACTGCTGAAGGATCGCCATCATGTGGACCCGCTCTCTGCCTGCCAGACAGTGACTTCCCCTGCCGAGCTGGAAAAGCTCATTGCAGAGGTCAGCAATATCCATGTGGCAGACCGAATTTATGACTATATTGCAGAGCTGGTGGATCTGACCCGTTCCAACGCCTATGTGACCCTGGGTGTCAGTCCCCGTGGCGCTTTGGCTGTGACCCGTGCGGCCAAGGCCAACGCCTACTTAGAGGGCCGGGACTATGTGATCCCTGACGATGTGCGCGCCGTGTTCCCGGATGTGTGTGTCCACCGTCTGATCCTCAACTCCAAGGCGCGGCTCCAGGACTATACAGCGGCACTGATCCTGCAAAATGTACTTACCTCCGTCCAGAAGCCGGATGTCCGGGAATTTTCCAGCAAATGAGAAAAACGATCTTAGGCAGCGCCCTGTGTTATTCTCTCCTGCTGCTGGCGTTGGCGGCGCTGCTTCTTACAAGCGGCTCCTTCTGGGCGCTGGCCGGACTCTGCTTGCTGCTCCTGCTGCCCCTGGCCTCCTGGGCGGTCAATTTCTATGTCCGCAGGCACCTGCAGGCGGACATTCTGACCCCGGCCACAGCGGCAAAACGCACGGCAGTCAGCTGTCGGGTGCGTATCCGAAACGGAGCGTTTCTGCCCGTAATGCGCTATGTCTGTCAGGTCTCTATCCGCAATGATCTCACCGAGGAAGAACAGTCGGTGACGCTGACCGGCAGCATCGGAGCCAAGGGCGAAAGCAGCCAAACCATCCTGCTGCAAAGCAGCTTCTGCGGCAGAGTGTATGTGCAGATCAGGCGGTTTACGCTGCTGGACTATTTGGGCCTGCTCCCCATGAAGGCCCCCGTGAAAGCGGATGCCCGACTGACCATCCTTCCGGACCTGTATCCTATGGATGCAGATATGACCGCCAGACCGGCCTATGCGGATGACGGCGCTTCCAATCGCCGGGGTGAGGACCGCAGCGAGGTGTATCAGCTCCGGGAGTACCGACCCGGCGACGACATCCGACAAATCCACTGGAAGCTGTCCTCCAAGCTGGACGAGCTGATCTTAAAGGAGGCCAGCCAGCCGGAAAGCCGTTCTCTGCTGGTATTCTGGGATAAGCGCAACGGCGGCACCCCCCAGCAGATGGATGCACTGGCGGAGGTCGTGTCCTCCGCAGGCATGGCGCTGCTGCAAAGCGGCGTACCCTATACCCTGTGCTGGACGGGCCGGGACGATTTGCAGGCCCAGGACATTTCAGAGGAAAACAAGCTTTTGCAGGCTATCCCGGCTTTGGTAAAAACCAGGGGCAGCGCAGAGTGCCGTCTGCCCAAAACGGACGGTTACAGCCGCATCCTCTATTTCGGCACGGCGCCGGAGGAGCAGCTGCTTACAGACGGACGGGTGCATTGCATCCTCTGTACCGAACAGCAGTATCCCGGTGCGACCACCTTTGCCCCGCAGAATTATTCCGAGGCCATGCAGCGACTGGAGGTTTAGCCCATCATGCGAAAAAATGAAAATGGACTCCAGTGGACTGTCACCGAAACGGCACAAAAAAAGCTGCACTTCCCCTGGGGCGCTTGGGCAGTCTGTGCCGTACTGACGGCGGGCTTCTGCTTGCTTTTAACCGCTGCCTTCCCATCCGTTTCCTACCCCTGGTGGGCTATGGCGCTGGTGGCACTTCTGGTGCAGGCCGGGCTGCTGCTGGCATATCAGACCCGGATCGGGAACTGGCTCGTTCCAGCGGGCATCGGCGTGTTGCTTCTTCTGAGCTTGGCACTGAACAAGTTTGTCCTACCCGGTTTTGGAACACTGGCAAATGATTTCCTGACCCTGCTGACAAAAAAGACCGGGAAGATCTACCTGGACCTTGCGGCAGCGGATGCCCAATTTCTGCCTCTGGCGGTAACGGTTCTGCTACTGGCGGTGTCGCTGCTTCTCAGCCGCAGCGCATGGAGCGGACGGATGCTGCTGGCCTTGCCGATTCTGCTGCCCTGCTATGCAGCCCTGTTGCTGGGCTTGTTTCCCATAGGCATCGGCGGTGGGCTGCTGATTATTGGCACGGTGCTGCTGATGGTGCAGCACACGGCAGAGGGAGAAGCCCTTGCAGTCGTTCCGGCGCAGCTGATTTTGCCGGTCCTGTGTGCAGCGCTGTGTCTGCTGATTGGCCTGTCCTGCCAAGACAAGCTGAATACAGACATGGTCGAGACGATGCAAACCCAGCTTCACCAGCGGCACTACGACAGCGATACCAATTCCATGCCGGAGGGAAACCTCAAGAACTTACCCGCCTGGAATAAAAGCGACACCCCGGCGCTGGAAGTCACAATGGAGCAGCCGGAAAAGGTGTATCTGCGTGGGCAGGTCTACGACACCTACACCGGCACCGGCTGGGAAGCAGCCGATACCGAAGAAACCGCCCAATATGAGGACCTTTTCTATTGGCTCCATGAGGCGGGTTTCTACGGCCAGAGTCAAATTGCACTGGCGGATGGCTATACGGAGACGGCCACACCGCTGTCCATGACTATACGAAATCTCTCCGCCTGTTCCGCCCACGGCTACTACCCCTACGCCGTCTACGGCAGCGAAACGCTGGCAGCGGACCGCATCGGGGACACGAATCTGCCCCCGGCAGAGAGCCTGTATTATCTGAAAGGCAGCGTCCCGGACTGGTATCAGATCCAGCGGAACCTCTCCACAGCCCAGGGCCGGGAAAACATCGAGACCTATCTATCCAAGGAGCAGGCCTATGCCGACTATCTCCGGGCCGTGGACCTGCAAATGACCCAGGATAGCTGGGCCGTCCTCCAGCGGCAATTGAAGCTGGACACCCAGACCCGGACCATCAGCGACATCCGCACCATCATCTTTGACTATCTACGGGAAGCCATGACCTACGATGAGACTGCCCGGACCATGAATGGCAGCGGCGACTTCCTGCAATATACGCTGGAGCGCAGCGGACACGGCTACAGCGTCCATTACGCCACGGCAGCGGTGCTGATGCTGCGCTACATGGGCGTTCCGGCCCGCTATGTGGAGGGGTATTACCTCTCGGCAGAGGATGCCGCCCGCTACAAGGCCGGTGAGACCATTACCCTGACGGAAGAAAACGCCCACGCCTGGGCGGAATACTATGTCAGCGGTGTCGGCTTTGTACCGTTCGAGGTGACTCCCGGCTACATAGACGACGAGGAACTGTCCCTGGGCGGCGACAGCCCGGATGAGAATACCTATGAGAACAACACCCAGCAATTTGTAGAGGTGGAGCAGCCAGAGGAGATCAACGAGCACAAGCAGGACCGATTTACCTTCTCGCTGGATGCCCACTACCTGCTGTTTCTTCCGCTGCTGCTGGTCTTGCTGCTGGCCGGATGTATTTTCCACCGCCGCAGGGTGTTTCGGAAGAAGCTGGCCGCCATCGACGCTGCAGACGACCGGGAGGCCATTTCCATGCGCTATGGCTACGCCGTTTACCTGCTGCGCCACAGCACGATCCGGCCCCCGGAAGGAGCGGCAGAGCTGAATCAAAAGGCGCTGTTCAGTACCCAGAAGATGACTCCGGAACAGCGCAAAAAGATTGACTCGTTTGCCGTGCGTGTACTGGATGCCTGCAAGGACAGCTGGACACCGTGGGAGAGAATACGGTACCGGCTCTGGAACTGCCTGTACTGAGAAATTAAAGGAGGATGGAAAATGCACAAAAGAGTAATGGCTCTGCTTCTGAGTCTGGTGCTTCTGGTTTCTGCCATCATGCCGACCACGGCAATGGCCGCAGAGGACGAGGGCGGCAGCTTCGTGTTCGTTGCCATGAACGCCAACAGCACCATCGTGGAGCCGACCCGTATCCATTATGAGGCCGGACAGACCATTCAACAGGCGCTGGCGGATTCAGAGGTTGAATTTGTCGGCCTGGAGCAGGGATTCATTTATGAGATCAACGGCGTTTCCGCCAATTACCTGCTCTATTATGACAAGGGCGGCTACAAGCTGGACGCTCCGGCTTCTTCCGTCAAGGCCCTTTGCTTCCATGTATCTTCGACTTATTCGGACGCAGCTATCCAGCTGATTATCCAAATGGCGGATTACCTGGACATGACCAACCATGTGCAGAATTATCCGGCAGCAGCTAACGCCTACGCGGCGGCGCTGAAGGGCCTGCGGACGGCAACTGCCGACTCGGCAGGATCATTGCTGAAAAACCTAAAGGCCGCCATTGCCGAATATGCGGCCCTTCTGGATGGGACCAAATACACCGTCTCCGCCACAGCAACCCAAAACGGCAATGCGGTGGAGGCACCGATCCTCTCCCTTACGGATGTCTATGGCAATGTTACCACCGGCACCGGCAGCGTCCAAGTCATCGCCGGCGACTATAAGTTCTGTGTGTCCGACGGCGGATATAACCGCACAGAGGGAACGCTGACGGTCTCCGCCGACGCCCAGGTCTCTGCGACCCTGCCCTACGGCGAGTGGTTCGGCAATATCCGGCTGCTGGATGTCGATCAAGAACCCTACCGCGCTGCACAAAACCGCGCGAACCACACGGCGCAGTATTGGATCGAGGATACAGCCAATGCTCTGAGCAGCGTGTACCTGAATGTTGTGATGGGCAATGTTCCGAATACCAAGACCACCAGGCTCCGCACCATTTATACCGGCACCAACGGCAAGGATATGTCCAATCTGGCCCGCAGCTGGAACAGCACAGCCACATCCCTTACTTATCTGCTGACCTCTGGCATGGAGGGCAAGACCTTCGCGCTGGAAGCACAGTATACAGGCTCGGACGGCTACACGCAGATTCAGTCCTACGATGTCACCGTGACCCGTGTGCCCACGCTGAAGGCTCTGGCAGCCACGGCGGAGGGGACCAAGCTGCCCCTGAAGTTTGCGCCCAACACCCGGGAGTACAGCCTAAAAACCGTGTCCTCCACTGTGGATATTGACGCCGCACCATTTGGTGAGGATTATACCGTCACCGGAACCGGGGCGGTGCAGCTGACCGGAGACACGCAGGATCACAGGATTCAGGTAGCAGCGCCCAACGGGGAGCAGAGCACCTATACCCTCCACATTCAGAAGGTAGCTTCCGTACCGGTGACGCTGGCTGTGCCTTCCGGAACAACGGTGCAGGTGATCAATGGAGCAGGCTCCGAGATTGCCCCGGTGGACGGGATCTATCACCTGGTCCCCGGCGAGAGCTATACCTGCATCGCCACGAAGAACACCTGGTATCATACGCAGATCATCTTCACGGCCTCCAGCGGACTGAATGTGTCCGTCCCGGAGCCTGTCACCACCGACTGGCTGACCGATCTGGCATTCTACAACGGCACCTATGCTTCCAGCCGGATCGCCTACGCCGCCGACAAGACCTTCACGGCGGCAGACCACACCTACAACTATACGGTGTCCGACTGCAACAGCTCCGTTGCCATGCAGGCCACGGCAACCGGAACCGTGACGGCGCTGTATCGGACCCAAAGCACCGTGCCGGAGATTCATAATCTCGCACGGATGGAGACGATCACAACACCTGTCAGCAAAACGGGTCTTGCTCAGAGCCTGACCTACGCCGTGGCCAAGGCCGGTTACGGCCAGACGGTGACGATCCGCATTTCCAAGACAGAAAACGGCACTACCTACTATCAGGACTACGATATTCAGCTGCTGCGGCAGCTGCACCTGTCCAGCCTGACTATTGCCACAAAGGATGAGACACTGCCCTTTGTAACTCCAAAGGGCGCAACGGCCCGCTTTGATCGAGATACCACGGATTATTATGTTAAGGTAGACCGGGAGGCCGCCGCTCTCTACCTCTCCGGCACCTATCCCAACAGCAGCACAGACACCGCCTGCTGCGGCGGGTACTATGCCAAGGTCAACGGCGTACGCTATGATACGCTGGCCGGCGCGGAAGCGGTCCTGGACACAGACCTTTATAATGAGGATATTTCGGTACAGGTCTGCCACGCAGATACCGGCAGCATTGAGCTGACCTATACCGTCCATGTTCAGAAAAGTGACCCCATCCAACTGACCATCCAGACGACCCCGGCGGATGCCACGGTGTTCCTGACCAACGACCTGAACGGCAAGCGCATCGTGGAGAAAAACGGCACCTACAGCCTGACCCCCGGTGCCAGCTATTCCTACACTACCACCTGCGCCGGTTATATCAGCCAGAAGGTGGAGCATTACACCGCTCCCGACAAGGACGGTACACTGACCATTACGCTAAAGAAGGCTCCAGCCAACGACAAGCTCATCAATTTCGATTCTGCGTGGCCCCACTTACGCCAAAACAATGAGAATAACGGTGTGGTGGACTACAAGACGCCGGTCTACGCCAAGGATGCCGAGCTGTACTGGGCTACCTCCATTGGGTCCGGCTACGATGTGAACGCCTGCGGCTGCCCCATTTTGGTGGACGGTGCCATCTACACCTACTCCGGCTCCCGCATTTACAAGGTGGATGCTATCTCCGGCGAAATTCTCATTGATAAGCCCATGGATCACAACTCCAGCTTCGCCATCAACCCGCCCACCTACGCCAACGGCATGATTTTCGTGGGCCTGTCTGACGGCACGATCCAGGCGTTCGACGCCAATACCCTGGACTCCCTGTGGATCTATCGGGACTCCATCGGCGGTCAGCCCAACAGCTCTATTGTCTATCACGATGGCTACATCTACACCGGTTTTTGGGTGGGCGAGATCAACGAGGCCCACTATGTGTGCCTGAGCGCCACCGACGAGGACCCCACGCAGACGATGGAAGAAAAGCTCCCCACTTGGTACTACACCAGCAAGGGCGGCTTCTATTGGGCCGGTGCCTATGTGTGCGACGACTTCCTGCTGATCGGCACGGATGACGGCGCTTCCGGCTACACCACCGGCAAGCCCAGTCTGCTGTCCTTTAACCCCAAGACCGGCGAACTGCTGTCCTCCTACAAGATGAATGTGACCGGCGACATCCGCAGCTCTATCACCCATTACAACGGCAAGTATTACTTCACCAGCAAGGGCGGCTACTTCTACGAGGCCACTGTGGACGAAAAGGGTACCATTGAGGATGTCCGCACCTTGAAGCTCTACAACTATGCGGACGATCCCACCAATCCCGCCATGTCCACCTGCACACCCACCATTTACAATGGGCGGGCCTATATCGGCATCTCCGGCACGGCACAGTTCGGCGCATACAGTGGCCATAACCTTACGGTCATCGACATCCCCAACTGGGAGATTGCCTATACGGTACGCACCCACGGCTATCCCCAGACCAGCGGTGTTCTGACCACGGCCTATATGGAGGAGACAGGCTGCGTCTATGTGTACTTCTTCGATAACTTCACCCCTGGCAAGCTCCGGGTGCTGGAGGACAAGCCCGGCCAAACCGAGGTGTCTCTGAAGACCATGGAGACCTACACGGCCAGCGGCCAGACGGAGACCTATACGACGCCCTACAACATCTTCACGCCCAGCGGCGCACAGGCCCAGTATGCCATTTGCAGCCCCATCATGGATGAGTACGGCACGATCTACTTCAAAAACGACTCCGCCTACCTGATGGCCGTGGGCAGCACCATTGAACGCATCGAGGTCACGAAGCTGCCGGACAAGACGACCTACAATGTAAAAGACACCTTCGACCCCACCGGTATGCAGGTAACGGCCTACTACGCCAACGGCATGACCCGCGATGTGACAAAGTATGTCACCTGGTCCGATAAGCCGCTGAAGGCCAGTGATACCGACTTCCAGATCACCTTCCCCTACGCCATGTACCAAAACCGAGAAAACAGCGACACCCTGGAGATGGAATACGGCGTCCATTGTGACAAGCCCATGACCACCCTGACCCTGACCATTGCAGATCAGAGTGCAGTCAAATATGGAGATGTAAATGCAGATGGCATCATTGATGTCTCCGATGCCATGCTGATCTGCCAAATCTATCTGGGCAATGTTACCCCGACAGATACGCAGAAAAAAGCCGCCGATGTAAACGGCGACGGCACCATGGATGTCTCCGACGCCATGATGGTCTGCCAGTATTACCTGGGCAACATTACAAAGTTCCCGGTGGAACAATAAATCATAGTGGTACACGGAAATAAACCGGATATGAAATGGCCTCCCCAGCTTGACCCTGTCGCAAGCAGGGGAGGCCATTTCTATAATCACAGAAGAATTGATAAAATGGGGTGGATGTATGGCTGAGTCTAAGAGCAGACTCCTATATATTTTGCAATATCTTTGGCTAAAAACAGATGCCGAGCATTATGCCACGACCGGGGATATCCTTACATACTTGCGGGAGAATGATATTCGCTGCGACCGGAAGACTATACCCGGGATATTCAGAAGCTCTGTGACATTGGCATTGACATTGAGGAGGAGCGTAGCCGGGAAAATCGCTATTCTTTGAGCAGTCATCTGCTTACGCTGCCGGAATTGAAGCTACTGATCGATGCCGTGGAATCCTCTAAGTTTATTACAGCCAAGAAAAGCGCAGAGCTTATCGAAAAGCTCTCCCGGATGAGCAGCATATACCAGGCTGCGGAGTTAAAAAGCAATCTGTATGTCTCCGAACGGGTCAAGTCGTTCAATGAGCAGATATACTATCTGGTAGATAACATCAATACGGCCATCAACCATGGAAAACAAATCTCATTTCGCTACTTCCATTTCGATCAGCATCGCAAGGAAGTCCCCAATAATGGCGGCAAACGCTCTGGGCAGCTAAAAGCTCAAACACCTGTACCTCTAAAACGATTTATATCCAGCGTGAAACATAAGAGCAGTCCCATATCCACTCAGGCAGAAGCATTGGCGCAGGAAAGGATATAATGGAAGCGCCCCGCATCCCTTTTAGGGAACGGAGCGCTTCCATTGCCGTTCTGGTATTTCACAGTTTGAATTTATCCACAGAAATATCGATAAACCCAATCGGTTCGTCTTGCAGGAACATGACCATGTAAATGGGGAGATAGGTCAGCTTTCCGTCAGTCTTTACGTTATCATTTGTGAGTACATAGGCTTCTTGAATCCCATATTCCGGAACCGCCATCACATTGTCCAGCGCCGAGTGTTTTTCGTAGTCCTTTCCGCTCTTCACTTCAATGGGAAGGACCCGCCCTGCTTGCTCGACAACAAAATCAAGCTCCCCCTTTTTCTTGCTGTTATAATAATACAGGGAATATCCGTGGGCATGAAGTTCCTGAGCCACCACATTCTCATAGACGGCTCCTTTGTTGACATCTTTCTCTTTGGTGACGATTTTCAGCTTGCAGGCTTTTCCATATATGGTGGTGAGCAGTCCCACATCTGACAGGAACAGCTTGAACAGCGTGCTTTTTTCATTCAGCATGAGCGGCACCGTAGGTTCCGTTGTGTTGAACACACCCAATGCAACACCGGCTTTCCAAAGCCATGTGAAGCTGTCCTCAATCCGGTCAAAGCGCAGTCCTTTCTTGACGTCCGCAATCATAAATCGCTTGTTCTTCTCATTCAGCTCGGCCGGGATGAGTTCATAAATGTGCGTGAGGAGCAGTTTGCGGTTTTCCGCTTCGTACTGCGTAAAATCCAGCTTGTACTGCTCGATGATCGCTCTGTGTTCATCCATCACATCATCAATGCTCCCGGTTGTCCGGTATTTTTCCACCGCAGCAGGCATCCCGCCGATAATCAGATAGAGATTGAACATCTCCATGATTTTTCCGTGAATGACTTCCTCTATGGGCGTTTTGGATGTAAACGCCTTCCGCAGCGTATCCAATACGGGCTGGCTGACATGGAAGATTTGCAGGAACTCTTCAAAATCCAGCGGGTACATATTGAGCGTCTGCAAATAGCCGACCGGTGCGGATTTCAGATTCACGATCTCCACACCCAACAGGGAGCCGGACAGAATGTACCGGAATCGTTTATCGTCCACGAGAAACTTGATCTTCGTGACGATCTCCTTGTATTTCTGAATCTCATCAAAGAAAAAGACGGTCTTACCGGGAACAATTTTTTGATCGCTGTACAGGGATAGCTTCAGAATCAGGTCATCGATGCTTGTTGCACCGGCCAGAATCTCGACAATTTCCGGCTGCCGTATGAGATTGAACTCGATATAGTCACACCCCGCCGCTTTCAGACACTCCCGAATAATAAATGTCTTTCCCGCCTGACGGACACCATAGATCAGCAAAGCCTTGTCGCTACTCTCGATCCAGCGCATAATCTCTTTTTCAATTTTCCTTTTTAGCATCATCAGCACCTCCACATCTATCCTGTGCGTTTTACAAGGCTATTATACCTGCGATGTGACACTTTTTCAAGGGAAATACGATTATAAATTGACACTTTTTCTTTTGGCCGCAGCAATAAGTGTAGCAGTCAAGAAAAGTAGACACGAAAAATATTTATTTTTAATTTACTTTTTCAAAAGTAGACATGAGGAACAATTTTGCAGAAGTTGTTTTTTCAAAAATGGACACGGACAATAATTTTTGCCGAAATCCTTTTAAGGCTTACCCGCAGATTTTCCAGACAGCGTCTGGAAAATCTCTATGCAACATACCGCTGTCTACGGACGGTTGATGATTTGCCAGTGCGGAAACAAATTCAACTTGCGGTTTCATTCCCGTGACGGACGGACAGACGGCGTTGATTACCAATGCTACACATTGGTAAACCGGGGGAGCGTCGCCAAACGCCTGAACAAAGGCATCTCCATCCATTTCAATCTATCAGTCTAACAGAAGCTTGAACCATGGGCGGCGGGACAGTAAACTGCCCCGCCGCTCTGATTTTCAGCGGGCATGGTCTTTCTCGTGCGCAATGGTTCTCCACGCCGAGGCTGTCTCTACCAATATTTTGCATGGCAAGGCGGTGCGTTTTTTCGGAATATGACAGAATGACGGTATAATTCCTCCGAAAATATCTTGACAAGATTTATCAAGATTGATAGAATGGGTATATAACAAAAAAGGAGATGCAGGGATATGCTCATCACAAGGGAAACGGACTATGCGCTGCGGATGCTGCGGGTGCTGCTGGACGGAGAGAAGCACTCCGCCGCCGAGATGGCGGAAACGGAGCTGATCCCCATGCAGTTTGCCTATCAGATCCTGCGAAAGCTCTCCGCTGGGGAGCTGGTGCAGGTGAGCCGGGGCGCAGCCGGCGGCTGCCGGCTGTCCTGTGACCTGCGTGGCGTTTCCCTCTACGACCTCATGGTCGTCATGGGAGAGCATGACGTCCTGTGTGCCTGCATGGAGCCGGGGTATGACTGCCGCTGGCAAAGCGAACATGGGAAATGCGCCATCCACTGCCAGCTAACGGAGCTGCAGCGAAAGCAGGACGAGGCGTTCCGCGCCGTGAGCCTGCACCGGCTGCTGACCGGCGAAGCAATTCAAAAAGAGGAAATGACCCAACAAATGTGACATAAGGAGGTATACCGTATGCTGTTTCAGACCACACCCGCGCACGAGGAGCTGCGCGCCAAGATCCGAGCCTTTGCGGAGGAGGAGATCAAGCCTCTTACATTCCTGCTGGATCAGAACAATGAATTCCCTGACGAACCTGTCAAAAAGATGGGACAGCTGGGCTGGCTGGGGCTGCC
>ENA-ORRQ01000661-ORRQ01000661.1-human-gut-metagenome-genome-assembly--contig:-NODE-661-length-31508-cov-4.302865_pt1 | contig 31508 bp, 15 predicted proteins | sample MGYA00242177_ERZ509138 | MGnify/ENA primary metagenome ERZ509138 (study PRJEB26280, sample SAMEA2338628) | human gut metagenome | biome: human gut; feature: human-associated habitat; material: faeces... | reverse complement strand
GTCGCTTTGCAAGCAAAATCCCACTAAACCCTATAGGTTGCGGATTTGAGGTTTAACTTGCGTGTACTCTCACCGTGGTTCCGCTCATATAGATAGCGCCACTTTTATACATGTAATAGTTCTTGCCATTAATCACGACAGAAGAAGGATTCATAACAAAAGGAGCACCACCCATGGTGAAATCTTTCAGCTTTGGCAAAGTCATAGGCACAAGGATGATGAAGTTCACGTTGTTCTTGCTCGAAGTCTTTTCATACGCACCATTTGCAGAAGTACGAGGGCTGAGTTTGTTGTCAGGAATAGCCACTTCTACCTCAGATATACCAAATCCATAATAGATTGGCAAAACCATCAACACCTTGGCTGTATCCGATTTGATAAGGTCTGAATATTTGGCAGTAAGAACAATAACTGATTCACCCTCTTTATTTACATTCACATTGAGGGTGCCACTGGACTTAAGATCTATCCACTGCATCACATCATTCACTGACAATCCCAAAGCCGAAGGTGTAACTTCAACATCTTTGCGTTTCACCGAATAAGTTAACTTTACAGGTGTATCATTACCTGTAAATTCAAGCAAGTTCTTGTCGACAGACAAGGACACTTGAAGAGGAAAGACTGTTTTTTGCAGTTCCACAAGATTCTCTGTCACGGTTTTCTGCGAAACCACCTTATCTTCTGAATTACCCAACTCCTGGGTAATCATATCTTTTCGTGCCTGTTCCTCATCAGCAATGGATTTCCGTACTTTTTCAAGTTCTTTATCCAAGGTTACCGAATCAACCTTCTTGCCAAGTTCTTCCTTGATTTCTTTCTGACTATCGCTGATATTCGTTATCAACTCGTCCCAATAGCTATCCCTCTCGGCATTCACACACCAAGTAGCCCTGTCCGCATTCCAGTAATGCGCCCAGCCTTCGATCACCACGAAGTCGCCAGCAGCACCTCCTGTAGGGAACTTCTTGTTCACCTCATAGATGCTGCCAAAATCACCCTTGTAGTGAGGACTTGTTTTATCTATATCGTTAGCCATAAAATATTATATTTGAGATAATTGGTTATACTTTTCTGCCAGCTCGCTCTCCTTCTTGCTAACAAGGAAAATAGAGATAGCACGATAAATAAGATACTTCCGGCATTCATCAACCAGCGCAAGCACGATTTTCCGGTCTATCACCTCTTTCTCCTTCCCAGTCTCAGTAGAGAAGACATCCTCCACCTTCTGATAAGGAATATAGGTGAATAGCTCCACCTCATGATCATAAACCTTGCCTGTTTCCTCGGCATGGTTTGCATCATATCGCCCGGCAGTCCAGTACATCAGCACCCTCTTTCCGGTCACTGGCGATGTCGCAATCATGCCCCTTGGCTTCTGAGGTGTACCCCTCGTCCACCGGGAAGCCTGCATCTGTGCCTCCTTGCTGTCCGGGTCCATCAGAGATGTCAATGAAGAAGACCAGCTTTTCAGCCTCAGCTCCACCAGCCTCAGCCAATCATCAGGTATCACAAGGCTACCATGCCCATCAGTGTATTGTGTCTGAATGGCATCATAATCTTGCTTACCGCTTTCATTTAGCGATGCCACTACCCTCTTGGGCTGTAGCATCTGCGGTGGTGCTTGCAGCAAAAGCTGCTGTGCTGCAGTCTCAATAGCTTGCTTCATTTCCTCATCCGAGTCATCAGCAAAGATGTCGTTGTCTTCATCATGCTTCACCTCGTCCATGGCAATGCGCATTTCCTTCACAAGATCACTCATCAGTGCTTCCATAAGCAGCAATTATTAATTATAAATTATTAATTAAAACACGATGTCCACCCCAAGCTCCTTAGCCTTCTCCTTCACGCTTTCAGGCGATTTCAGTTTCCTTACATCCACCTTGTAGGTCTTCTGGAGATAGTTCTTAGCCTTGGTGATATTCTCGAAGTGAAGGGCGTTCTCGTTCGTCACATGCTCTTCTTCATGCTTCTGCACCTGCACCTCTTCGGGCTGACTCTCATCGATGATTCGCCCAGCCTTCGTTAGCGGATGCTTTCTGATGCAGTCTGCCACCTGCTTGTTGTCCGTGAGGTAAGAATAAGCATTGTTACTGCACCGTTCAAACTCCACGCTCTTGATAAGACCGCTAGGCAGAGTCACCACAAAGATGAGCATACTGTTTGCTACAAATCTATACATATCTTTTGTGTTTATGGGTGAAGGGATAGCAAGACCATTTCAGCCTCAACTATCCCCGATTTTTGATATATGTTAGAAAACTATCAGCTCTCTTTTACGATAATTAAGCAGCCTCCTGAATCTGCTCATCGGTCACACCGTCTTCGGTGAAGGTTGGACGAGATACACGTGCATGAGCATCAGGGAATGTCAGAACCCAGCAACTATACTCTTCCATAACCACACCTGCAGTGTTGCGAATCAGGAGATCCTTGGCGTTAAACTCGTTTCGTGACCAAGTACCAAATACATACTTGTCGAGATAACGAGCATCCAAACAGAAGGCTCTACCATCCATGCCCCAACTATTGAAGGCATCGTGGCGATAAATGAGAATTTTAGTTCCCATGCTCTCAAACTTCTCGAAGTCAAGTTTCCATCCCTGGTAGTCCTTTTCGGTCTGTGTAATGATACGCTTGTTAGAGCGGAGATTAGCAAAAGCTTGGTAAATCAGGTTGTCAACGAAGAGCAACTTGGTACGGCTGGAATTACCTGCACCCTTCAACATGGATGCAATAAACTGGGTCAACTCCTTCTCGCTAATCACATACTCATATACCTGCTTCTTCTCAACCTTTGTACCGCTAGAACCATCAGGAACGGTTACATCGTGTGTTACAGGAACTAGAGTACCATCAGCCTGCTTACGCATCTTTGGCTCCCAGTGTCCAATCTGCAAATCCTTACCTGCTTCCCAGAAGATGCCACCCATCGTGTATACAAGACCTACATCTTTGCCACCATTCGACATAGAGCGATAACCAAACAGTCCGCTCAATTCCTGACCCTGTCGCATATCGTCCATAGCCATCTTCTCCTGGCGTGTGAAGTCCCACTGTACCTGGGTCTTGCTCATACGGTCGATAAGAGATTCCTCCACCTGCATGATGAATCGCTGGCAATACTGGAAGCTCTTGTCAGGCATAGAGTAGTAGCTACCTGTCTCTACCTCTTTTTCACCAGCAGCTCGTCCCAGTCGCATTACTACAGTACCTAAAGCAATATCCTCTGGAAGATCTCTGTTTCCGCGTGCATTGTTCTTCTTACCGTTCAGCGCATAACATGTAGGATTTCCGTCATTGTCTACTTCTGTTACACGCAGCTGCAAAGGAATCATTTCGCTTCGGTCAGTACCATTGTCCTTAAAGCCCAGATAGCTGTTCACCATGATAATGTCGCCTACACCGAATACGGTAGGATTCTCCACCTTCAAGGTCACAGATCCACCATTTGTGGTTTTATTAACCTTTTCCGTCAATTTTGTTTTGATTGGTCGCTGACCGATGGAATAGTACTCGATGCGGTTACTGTCCACAGGAGTCATTCGCTTCGAGGCTCGAAGAATCTGGTCGATTGGGCAACTCTCCAGCTTCATTTCCACCACGGTAGGGTTCACATGAGCCACATAGTAGTCCCAGTTGTTCATCCTCTCCTGCTGCTCCTGGCTACCCCCCTGCCACTTTGGACCCGTGCCACCTACACCTGGGCCGTCTGTTGGACCTGTAGGGCCACCGCCACCTTCACCTGCCGGAATATTAGGAGGAGTTTCTGCCATAGCATAAGAGCTGCCACCACTCAGGATCATGAAGACAATCGCCATCATGAATCCAAACCATTTCTTAAACTGTTTCATAATCTGCTAATTTTTAAACTATTAATTATTAATTATAAATTCTTAATTGAAACCTACATGCCAACCATCTTGCTGTACACCTGTTCCGTCCGGCTCTTCTCCTTTGGAAGTGCAGGAGCACCACCGCCACCATTGATGTTGATGTTCTTCTTGCCACCCTGTCTTCCATCGTGAAGCTGCTTCTGCTGGTCTATTTTCTCGTTCTTGCCACGCTTATAGCCTCGCTCCTCAGCATCAGCCACAGCCTTGTCAAAGTCCTTGATCTGGAAGAGGCGCAAGAAGTCTGCCTTCTTCAAGCCATACCGGGCAGCTCTCCATACGAATCCATCATCTTCGTGGTCTTCGCCATCATCGCTACGCTTATACATCCACTCTATCAAGTCCTTGATAGACTCGGGCTTAATCTTGGCTTCCTTCATGGCAGCATCAAGCTCCTTGTCCTCTTGCTCCATGTTGGCTGCAAGAGTCTCCTTGCCCTTGGCTAGCTTCTCGCTCGCATCGAGTTTTTCCTTCTCGCTAGCCTTCAAGCGTTTCCATGCCTCCTCGTCACCATTGATGGCTTCGATGTAGTCTTGTCCTAGCTCGTCTATCAAGTAGTCGATAAGGTTGAAGTCGCCACCATCGGCATTTTTCTTTGTAATGAGACCTGTCACCAGCCCAGGAGCATGAGGATTTTCTTTCAGCATATTGTTGAAGTCGTCCATCTTTTTCTTGCTTTGGTCGTACTGGTCGTAATCGGTCGCAATTTGGTTAAAAACAGCCTCCTCATCGTCCATATTCAGGTCGGGATAACGCTGCGCAAGACGCTCTCTGAAAGAATCTCGCTTTGATTTAACATTCTGATTATCAATCGTTTCTTTTGCCATAAACGTTCATTTTTAATATTTGTGTGCTAAATTAAGGAAAATTTCGCATTACTTTGTGATAAGTTCTGCATCCTGACGAATTAATTTTGTTGGCATGAAACATCTAAATTCCATATCCGAAATTTACCTTAAAAGAGACCAGGAAATGTTTCTGCTCTTTCGTAAGGCCAAGAGGATGGTAGAATATCCTACCACCATGGCTAAGATATGCGATTACATCGCCCAGATGCCTGCCTCTTGTTATTATCTGGCTGATAGCACTGCCTATCGGTATATATGCAAACGCATTAAGGGCGAAAAACCTAAGTTCGGAAAATACCAAGCTATGAAGGAAAAACTCTTCGAAGCCTTCTATCAGGACTTCCTGCGCCTCCGGCAGATGGATCAATACAAGAAATACAACACCAAGAATCTTGTGTATATATGCCTGGATCTCCCTGCGCCCAACTTGGGCATGGCTCCTCGCTACATACAGATGAAAATCAATCATCTCCGCAATAAGAAAACATCATTCATCACTCGATAAATCTCTTCTATTATGCGTACATTATATATAACACTCCTCATCATCCTCCTGATGGCCTTCATCATTCCGCTTCATGCCGACATGGCAGTATCGCCATCAACCCCAATATACTCCCATTTCGTTTACATGTTCGGTCATGCCAACTTCATCCATTGGGCAGTCAACGCTTGGTGCTTGTTGATGGTGCATCGTAAGTTCAGCTTCCATCGTCTGCTGGCTTCGTGGCTGGCATCCGTAGCTCTCTCTTTCCTCTATTATCCGTCCCTCCCGGTTTTGGGTGCATCGGTCATCATATCCTTCTTCATGGGCTTCACTGCTCCGTGGCTCTACCGTAGAAAGCGCCTAGCCTTCTGCCAGATGCTCCTCCTCTTGCTTATAGGTTGCCTCCTCCCTCATATAGCTGGCATCTACCACCTCATCCTCTTCGCCCTAGGCTTCATCTATGCCAAGGCAGAGAGTTTCGTCCACAGAGCCAACACCCTAAAAATATAGGAGGCAAATCAAAAAGTTCAAAGCAAGAACAGCATATCATAAAGTTCAAATCTCAAAGTTCAAAGTAAATAATGCCAGTAGCAAAGTCTTCATTAAAGGTACGACCTCAGCAGCAGATTTCCGACAAGAAGCTCAAAGAGCTTTTAGAGGAAGATAAGAGAAGGCTCACAAGCCTCCTCGCAAGCTATCGTCCCATTACTGGAGAGAATGCACCTGGTCTTCGATTCGAGTGTGTCATTGAGGATTTCTTGAAGGGCAAGAAACTTTGGCTTCCGGTAGAAATGTTGAAGGAAAAGAAGTTTTGCGCCATCATCAAGTGCGGTTCTATCTCTGCCTTCTGCGAGAAGTACATGCCCGACCTCGACCAAGAGAAGGCACGCGATGCAGTCTTCCGTTACCTCATCCGTCTCCGCTGCAAGCACGATTTCTATTTCTTCGCCTACGCCTATGCCCGAATCAAGAATAAGGATGGTGGTGAGGATATACCGTTCCTCCTCAATCATGGACAGATTGGTCTCGTCAAGGATTTTGAGAGACAGCGCCTTCATGGTGAACTTGGTTCTATCCTGATCATTCTCCTCAAATGCCGACAGTGGGGTGGATCTACGGCAACAGATACCTATATGGGATGGATTCAGATATTCTGGATGACCAACTGGAATAGTAACATCATTGGTCACCAGTCATCATCTGCTACCCAGGTATTCGATATGTACGAGAAGTTGATGAATGCAATTCCTACATGGCTGTTCTATGATATTGGAGTACCTTTCAAAGAGGACCCTCGCAAACTCAGAACATCAAGCACACAGAACAACATCAAGTATCTCATACCACGTGATTGCAAGATACAGACTGGTTCGGCTCGTAACCCGGAATCCTGCCGTTCTGCAGATGCAGCCATGGCACATATCACAGAGGAAGCCTTCTTCCCTAACACCACAGAGTGGACCCCTCAGAAGGTTATCAATGCTGCTGTTTCTTCTATCCGAGTCACCGTGCCATTAACATTCATCGTCAGAGAGTCAACACCAAACGGACGTGAAAACGAGTTCCATGATGAATGGGTTCGTGCCAACTCTTTCGATAAGGACGGAAAACGTCTCTCTATCTACACACCATACTTCGTACCATGGTTCGACATAGAGAAATATATCCTTCCTTTCAAGAACGAACAGGAGAAAATTGACTTCATAACCTGGTTGTGGAAGAATCGTGAGGATGAGCAATATAATGGATCTTACTTCTGGTGGCTTTGGGAAATCAAGGGTGCTACACTGGAAGGTATTCATTGGTACGTCAACGAGTCCAAGAAGTATAATGATTTGGACGGTATGCGCCAGGAATACCCTTCCGATGACGTGGAAGCCTTCCTCTTCTCCGGCACAACCGTCTTCGACCCATACAAGTTGAAGGAGATGGAAGAGGATTGCAAGGGCATAGAGCCTATCATGGTAGGCGATATAGAAGGCGATTCCTACGATGCTGCCGATCCAGCCTGCATGGAGAACATCCGCTTCGTTGAACGTTCCGGTGGACCGCTCAAAGTATGGGCTGGACCCGACAACTCCGAGATTGTCAAGCATCGTTACATTGTAGCCTGCGATATTGGTGGATCACATAAAACCTCCGACTTCTCAGATATAGTAGTCTTCGACCGCTACGATGAAATCTACGGTGGCGTTCCCGAACTGGTAGCCGAATGGCATGGTCACTGCGATGCCGATCAGTTAGCCATGCGCTGCGCCCAGATAGCCCATTTCTATAATGATGCTTATCTGGTCATAGAGAACAATACCGCGTACTCACGTATGAACAATACCGAGGGCAACCAGTCAGAACTGTTCTTCCCTATCCTCCTCCCTCTCTACGACAACCTGTATAGTGCTTCCCAGTCCAAGTTGAAGAAGGTGAAGAATATAGAGATGAAATGGGGATTCAATACCAACAAGAACACCAAGGTGGCAGTAGTAAAGACGATGGCGAGAATCATCCGTGATGGTGGTTATATGGAGCGAGAACTAGCAGCCATAGATGAATGCACCTATTTCCTCTATTACAAGCAAAACGACTGCTACGGTGCCATAGCCGGAAAGCACGATGACCGAGTGATGGCTAGAGCCATTGCCCTCTACGTAGAAAAGGACATGCCTGCCCCGGAAATCATCCCATTCCGCTCAAAGTCCGATATAGAGCGAGAACGCCTCCGCAACCGCCCTCCAGTAGTAGCCGAGCTGTCAGGCATAGGTGGTGGCAGCTAGCCCTCTCCCTGAGCCACCGTTCCAGGCGATTCCATCGCCTGGTCCCAATAAGTAAGTAACAATTAAAATCAAGAAAAAATGAAAAAAGTTTATCAAAATCATCTTCGCAAGATGCTGATAGCCATCTACCAGCCAGTAATCACTCGTATCGAGCTTTTCCGCTCAACCCGCATGTGGCAGAAAGGCGTCAAAGCCACCCTTGCCAAGTACCAGGAAGGAGGCGCTCCACGCTTCTACATGCTCTACGACAAGTCCCACAAGGATTGGGCTATCATGACCTACGATCCTAACAGAAAGGATATGCTCGCATATCGAAGATTAGTCCAACTTGGCAAATGGAAGGCAACACGCTACTTCAAGAACGTAGAAGACATCAAGGCTGCCTCCTACTACTACACCCCATCCAAGTGGGGAGCAATCGGCTGCGATGCCGACAACAAGGTCAGAGCCAAGAAGTTGAAGCAGTGGCAAGACTATTACATGTATCGTGTTTCCGTCCCGATGGAAAAGCTACGCTCCTACAAGAAGAAACATGGAATCTCTTAACCCTACACAAAAAAAGGAAGAGAAAGCCATCACGGTTTCCTCTTCCTCAACCTTTTTACCTTTAAACTAAAAACCTAACAATTTACTAACTAAAAAACTTAAAGTCTATATACATGAACCTATTAACGTTATCATATTTATGTAGCTGTAGATGCCGATGGCAAAGCAGCCAAATCATTTGTACCACCGTTTCCATCTTTCAGATGTGCTGCTGGCGTACCAGTCTGCTGTTGCCCTGCTCCGGCAGTAGGCATTTCGCCATTTGCTTGCTGCTGCGCTTGCATGGCTTCCAGCTTCTCCAACTGCTCCTTGAAGTACTTCTTCATTCTGTTCGTACCAGGGAATTGTCCTACGGTCAGCATCGTATATGGGTCCATCTTACCGCTGGTCATGAAGTTCCAAGCCATATCGTTGTTGATGGATCTGACGATTGGGCTGTAAGCATCCAGGTCGATGGCTACGTCCAGATCCATATCCCTCATGGTCTCCGGATTGAAATGTATCTCGAAGTCATCCCCGGTCAGTTTCACGCTGTCCGCTGCGGTACAGAACTCCTGAATCAGGTACAGCTTCTTCTTGGCGATTCTCACCTTGTAGTTATTGAAACTCTCCACGAAGTCCTGAATAGTGGTAGATGATGCCTCTCTCTCCAGCTGATACTGCTTTCCGCTGGTGTTGCGATGCTGTCCCTGCAGAGCACCCTGCACGCCTGTACCCTCTCCTGCCATGGTCTTGGCAAAGTTCACCATGAAATCGACTCCTGCCGGAATACTCTTGTTGACCAAAGTCTGCGGTGGCTTACCTGCATTCTTGGAGTTCCACAAGATAATGCCATCAGTTTTGGTATAGTTCACCTGCATTTCGTCAATGCTCTGTTTCTCGCTCAATGCGTTCTCGTCAACAAGCATCGTACCCTTGGCACCATTCGCCACGATGAAGTTGATCATCATCATATAATGGTTCAAGGTGCGCTGATTGTTCTCGGCACGCATAGTGAAACTTCTTACCTCACCATTCAGGCAAGGATATGCCACGAAGGTATATGGCATGATGGAAGTTCTGAAACCGTCTCTCAGCACATAGTAAGGCGATTCCCTGGCATCCAGCAGATAGCCATTCGGTGTAAGGTATCTTCTGAACCAATAGGTCTCAGCCTCAGCCTTCATTTCAATGGTTTTCAGCTCCGATGGGTCCACATAATAGATAGGATCACCGTTCTCATCAAGCACTGGCAGACCGTTCTCGTCCTTCATGATGTTGGCATCCTCCAGCTTCCGCTTCTTCTCCTCGTAGAAGGCTCGTTGGTCAGGAGAGGCATAGCCACAAGTTCCTGCATCCCAGTCATGCACCCAGATGGCTGGTCTGGTCTCTTTCGTCCATATCTCCAATACCCTGTACTTGCCGATTACCGAAGAATGAGTGAAATCGTCTATCCCGGCATACTGTGCTTCACCGTTGGGGTGATAAGTCTGCTCAGGAGCGAAATGATGCTGTGTCTGCTGATAAATTTCGCTCAGTTTGTCCACCTCAGCCTTGCTTCCATCCGTAAAGGTCGCGATAATCTCTCGCCAAGTCAGATCATGAGCCTCAGCAATAAATTCCACATCGCTCAGGTCATACTTGAAGAAAGGTGGTAAAGCTAGCTTAAAGATGTCCACCATATAGTCAAAGATGCCATTCTTGCCATCCTTTCTGCCATAGTAGGTTTTCATGCCCACAAAGGCGAAGACACAGAAGGCATAGAACATCCTGGCATCCAGCTCCTGCCTGTCGTTCAAGTTGTCGTTCTGCCGAAGATACTCATTGAAGAAACTGATATAGTCCTCCTCGTTCGGATCTACGGCACTGCAAGAGGCTGTACTGCGTTGCTGGCGCACAAGTCCTACAAGAGATAGCAACTTGTCGCCTATCACGTCATATTCCAGTATAGGCATACCCTTCATTTCCATATACTGACGGATGCTTATCTTCCTACCATTCCACTCTATCAGCTCTTCCAGCTGTCTGCCCATCACGAAGTCCTGTGCTCGCTTCCACTTCTTTCTCAGCTCTGCGCCATCATAGAAGTATTTACAAGCCCATTCTATCAACCGAAGGTTGCTGTCTGTCTGGGCAAACCGCTCCCGGCTCACTCCCTCCAGGGAGTCAGGTCCAGGTTCGGCATAGTTCGAAATATCATTTATAACACGATTATCTGGCATAATTCTTAATTTTTCGTCAAAAATACAGCCTTTTTCCCGATTCTTAGTGATAAGTTGCGCAACTTAACATTACTTTCTCATATTTTCCCCTTATTTTTGTTCCGCAATTCTTTTAAATGTAGAATTTCTAATATATTAGATAGTATGAGTAAATCAATCAATGTTCACGAAGCCTGCGTCATCACAAAGGATGATAAAGGCAACCTCTCTCTTGTAGGCAAGGCTAAAGAAGCCCTCACCACCTTGAAGAAGAATAAGGTTTCCGTCTGCATTCTCCTCTGCGACAACAAGAAGGAGGATGTGGAGAAGTTCCTTAACGACAATAATGTTCCTTTCGCCTCTCTCTCCACCAATCAAGAGACCGATAAGGATGGCAACACCGTGCATGTTGACCCACCAAAGGCTGATGTAACTATCATGCCAAGTTCCAAGGTCATCACTCTTCGAGACGATTGGCAGTGGTGTTTGGATGATATTGCCAGACGCCTTTGGGGAAAGGAAAAGAAGGAGAATCCGAAGAGTGAGCAGCAGCGCATGGATGACAGCATGGCTGATTACATACGCTGGGCAACACCAAAGAAGGAAGAATCCAACGGACCCACTCAGATAGGTTAATTATCGCTCCAACATCTTCAAAATACGATTTTCATCTTTTTATTAAATATATAATTTATTTGGAATTTAGAATTTTACGACTATCAAAAAGGGACTCGCTGTGAAGCAAGTCCCTTTTCTTTTTCAGAGTTACGAGTAAGCCCTCGTAGCTTTTATCAGCCTGGCTAATCCATTCCATTCAGTGTCTCAAGCAGCTCCTTTCTGGTCTTCCGGATCTCCACCAGTTTGGCAGCATCGTTTGTACCATCCATTTGCTTCTTTGCTTTGTTCATCTTCTTCTTGGCTGCAGAGATAGCCTTTCTTGCTGCAAACAGTCGCTTGTTGGTTTTGCTGTTCTTGAAGGCGTTTGCCTTCGCCTTGTCAACATCCTTCAAGCGCTGATACTCATCGTAGGTCTCCATCGTTCCGTTCCATACAGCCTGTATTCTCCAGTCCTCGGTCACATCCTCCGATTTCGCCTTCATCAAGTACTTGTTTTCAGCCTTCTCCATTTCCTTCAAGTCTTCATCACCGTTCAGATAGCCCTGCACCATGTCAAGAGCCTCTTTCTGTGTGAAAGCCTTATACTCGCTCTGAGAGAGGAATTTCTTCATCTTCTGGCGCATCTTCTTCTTTTCCGTGATACTCTTGGCTGCATCAAAGCGCTTACTAGCCTCCTGTAAGGAAGTCACTCCATCGCTCATTTCTGCACTCTCCAGTGCCTTCACAGAACCGATTGCAGCCTTAATCTGAGCCTCAGGATCAATACCATTGCGCTGGCAGCTCTGATAGGTCATCACCACGCCCTCCATGTCACCGCTCAGGATAAAGTCCTTGAAGTAACTCTGAGCCTTCCATGGAGAGAAACCCTTGCTAGATGGGAAGAAGAAATCCACCGCCTTGAACTCCTTGTTCTCCTGACTAGGAATTAGGAAAGGTGCCCAGTACAAAGCATCCTTGTAAAGCAGTCCGATGGTCTTGCCATACTTGCGCTGAATCTCCTGATCCGCATGGCTGGCTTGGAAATCGCTCAGATAGTTTATATCGTCCAAGGTCATTCTCACCATAGGGTTAGCCTTACCTATCATTCGCTGTACCATAGGTCCAGGGAACTCCAGTTCTCCCTTATGATTGAAAAGGTATTCCGGAACCTCACGGAACAGCTTACCGTGTCTGATATACATTTCCGTTCCGTCCGCATATCTGCCAAGGTAGATCTTGCTCTGCTGACCAAGGCTGTTGCCTCTCATCAGGTAGTCATACCACTTCATACCATCAGGATAAGCCAATTCGTAAGGACTACGATAACTAGGATTGGTCTTCCTGATTTCCTCAGCCTTCTCGCGCTCCTTCTCCTCGTCCATGGCACGGAAGGCAGCATTGATACCATTGGCAATTGCCTCATAGAATACCATGAAGCCGATACCATAGCAGAGGAGTGAAGAAATCTGTCTGCTCCTTCTTCCCTCGTCCTCCGGTGTAAGAATCCCATGGCCAAGTCGCTTGTAGTAATGCTTGAAGTTCTCAAAGGTTGCCTCATTCCAGATAGAGCCATATCCGGTTAATGCCAGGAAGTGGCGTGTGGTAGAAGCATTCCAGTCTGGCGAAAGAAGAACTCGTCCGGCATAGCGCAAGGTTCGATTGCTGGCACCCAGAATATCCCAGTGCTGACCGCCAAACATATCGTTCACAAACTGACCGTCCTCGTCCAAAGCCCGGCTCAGCTCCTCCTCATTCCATCCCTTCTTCTTGGCACGTTCCTTGGTCTTGTCTGCCCTCATCCGGTAGGTCGCAAGTTTCAGTCCGTCATGGAGGAAATCCCACAAGGCTCTATCCATACCCTTGTTGATGAGCGAAAGCATTTGCGTTGCCACCTTCAATGGCATAGTAGCCAAAGCCACCGTTCCGGAAATTCCATTTCCGTCCTTCAACTTCTCCTGCACCTTCATCATTGCATCGCGCATATTGTCAAACATGTTCTGCACATCTGCTGCAGCATAGTCGTTGGTAGCTCCAAACTTCACCAGGTGGGTAGCAGCCTCTTGGAAGTCCTCAGGATTGGCAAAGCAAGGCAACTGATGATTCTTCATCGTATCTACAAAGATATACTTCATAAAGTTGGCCATAGCCTTCTTAGGACCAAACTCCGCCATGTTCTGTACCATATACACCTCCGTCAATGCTCCGGCATGGAAACCGCTAAAGCCCAGCTCCAGTTTCTTGGCACTCGAAGCAAGCGTATCAAAAGCCTTCCAGAAAGGAGAAGACTGATAAGTCTCGAATACTACCCCGAATCTGTCCCCGGCACTAGCCTCGCTATAAAGCACCTTCTCCTTGCCGGTAATAGGGTTCTTCACCTTCACCTGCTTAGGCGATACATTATATACCCAAACTGGACCCACACCCGGAATCTCAAAGTACTGATACTGCTCCAGGTTAAAAGGAGGCGTAGAAGAAAGCAGTGGGTCAGAAGAAACGATTTCTCCGTCCTCATTGCGCTCTATCACGTTCAATCCGCTCAACTCCTGCAGCATCGTCTTGTTAACCCAAGCCTCGATATTGCTTCTGCTGTAGTAAGCCATCATCTTTGTGATGTCGGTAGTCTTAGGCACAAGTCCTACGCTGATACCCTCCATCAGGGTACTGATGGTTCTCGGCTTCTCGTTCGGACTCTTGGTACGCTGTCTGTTCTCCACATACATCGCATAAGCCTGCTTGTCGCTCTTCTCCTTATCCCAGATATGGTTTACATAGTCGGCATTATATCCGGTGTCCTCTCTTAAGGTGCGATTATCCTTCAACCAGTCGTAGGTATAGTTATACCAGTCTCTAATAGAATCAATGGCAGCCTTCATTTCAGGCGAGAGATTCTTGTAATCGATACCATCAGGCACAATCTGCTGCTTCACCAGTGGCAATACATGCTCACTCAGGATGTCCGTACCGTCAATAGGAACAAAACCTTCATCGCCCTGGTGATTGGCATTGATAGCCTGAGCCATCTTGCTAGCCACATCACTCACAGCCTGAGGATCATCATAAACCTCCACCTCCTTGTCGTCTTTCAGTACGGTATGCTTCTTGGAAGTCTCAGCAATCAGGTCTTCCACGAAAGGCTGGATAGCCTCTACATCATCCGGCTGGATATGGATATGTCCCTTGTCAAAAGCACCAGTGGCATTCAAATCATGCGCCAGGTCACGAAGTCGTCTAGGAGCCTCTATTATATAAGGTATAGCCTCAGCCAGCTTTTCTGCCCGGTTCGGCTTGCCCTTGTAGTCAGAAAGCAACTTGTCGAAAGCACCGCTGTCAGCCATCTTCTCGATTCTGTTCTTCACATCATTGATATAGATGGCATCGTCTGCGCTAGCCTCCTCCATATTCTTGCGTCTATGAATCACGGCATGCTTCACGGTCTTTGCTGCACCCTCCTTGCTCACGTCCGTACTGGTCACCTCTGCCAAGTCCTGCATCACTCGCTGCTCCAGTGCATCAGCCTCCGGATTGGTCTCTGCCGGGTAAATCTTACCCTCATACAAGTCCAGGTCGGCATCGTTCTGCTCGTTCAGTTCGTGTCTGGTCAACCAGTCCTCGTACTTCTGTCTAGCCTCGTCCTGCTTCTGCTTCTCAAACGAGAACATATCAGGCATCGGGTTCTCCTTGTCGGCCATGGCATCGTTCCACTTCTCCCATTCCTTGTAACGAGTGAAAAACGCCTCGTCCGTCTCGCCTTCCTTGCGTTCCGGCTTAATCGGCATTTCGTCACCCTGCAGATGATGGCTGTCACGCCATTCTTTGTTAAGGCGTTCCCATTCCTTCTTGCCATCGGCATCCTTGTCGAAGTCATAGAACATAGGTGGCTCTGGGTCGTTCTCGTCCTCTCTGGCTTCCTTCCATCGCTTCCATTCCATCACTCGCTTCATGTATTGGATGGCACTTTCACCCTTCTTCTGTCTCGGCTTGCCCTTACCTGCACCATCAGATAGCGCATCCTTGATTTCAGCATTGCTAGCCTGCTTCATCAGGGCTTCCTGCTTCTCCTGAGGCATGTCGTCCCAAACGTGAAGAGCCTTGCCAGCCTTCATCAGGTAGTATCTCAAATCCTTGTCATTGAGAAGTCCCGGCACTCGAACACCCAGTTTCTTAAGCACCTTGATTAGATAATGCTTAATCTTAGTCCACAAAGAAAAGTCCTCAGCAGTCTCAAAACCCTCCTCGGCAAGATGAGCGATATACTCCTGCGTTCCCACATTCATGCGGTCATTGTTCTTCCAGTCCGGATCATATTTATTGGCAAAGTCAATAATCTTGCCTCGAACATCCTTACTTGCAGAACGGTAAACGAAGTTGGCAAACTTTCTCACCTCGTTTTCGCCACCCAGAAGCACCTCCATACCCTCATGACCTATCTTCTCATGAAGCACGGTTCTCTCAGCCTCGTTGGCATCAGCACAGTTAGGCAGATAAACATGAACTGTATGCGTAGTAGGGTCATACCAGCCAGTAGCACCATTCTTAACATCACTCAGATAAGCATCCGGCACCTCATCCACAGAAGTGTAAACCGTAGCCTCAGCACCACCCAGTTTGTTGGCAGTGTTCACTACCCGGTCGCTCACCTGTTTCTGCATGTCTGCATCCCAGTTATTCTTAAAGATAGAGCTGCCAAGTCGTGCCAATACATTTCTACCCGACAAGTCATCCTTATTCAGCAGAGGAGCAATCACGCCCTTGGTCAACTGCACAGGTATACCATTGCCAATGATGGTATGTGCCAAAGATTCCGTCTTAGGCAACAGATAGTCATCGCCCAGTCCGGTTATTCTAGCCAATACCCTGCCATCAGCACGCAACACCTTTCCACCCGGCATGATGATCACATCACCACTCTTGGTTCTCAAGGTAGGCAGAATCTCATCCCCATAGGCATGAGGAATCTTGCCATCGGCATAAGCACTGCCCATTACATAAAGAGGCTTCTCTACCTTCTTCCAGTCGATACCATCAGCCTTCAATCTGGTGTCCATCCATGGTGCCACACCGTTTTTCTTCTCCGTCAGGGTAGGAAGAATATCCTCCACAGCCTCTAGCCATCCACCCTTGCGTGGTTGCTTCTTTGGCTTTTCAGGCAGTTCTCCGTCCTTCACGGCTCTAACAATCAGTCGCTCCCTGCTGGTATAGCCTCCAAAATCTGCGGCATTATACACGTCTGCATCCCATTTGTAGCCATTCTTGTCAAGTGCCTTGGTGATAATCTTCATCGCCTCAGAGTCCTTGTAACCCTTCACGTTCTCGATAGTCACCACTCGCGGTTTCACAGCATCAATGAAGTCGGCAGTACTCTTGGCTGTCTCCTTGTCAAGCTCCACTTCGCCCCCATTGCTCTTAGCCTGAGAGTAGTTTTTGCATACAGGCGAAGCATGGAAATACTCCACCTCACCATCAATATGCTTCACCAGTTCCTTAGGGTCAACGTCTCTCACGTCAGCCGTAACAATATGCTGTCCGAAGTTATTGCGATACACGCCACTTATCTTCCGGTCATATTCTACAGCCACCACTGGGTCGATGATGCCCTTCAAACCTTCCTCTACCAATCCACCACCGCTAAAGTAGGTTCCAGCCTTCATCAGCGAATCAGGATGCTTCTGCAACTTCTGCTCCAAGACAGGAGATTTCACGATACCCTTACTGCCCCATTCCTTGAAAGCCTCTTTGGTCATTTTCACGTCCACGAACTGAGCCTGAGGAAACTCCTTCTTCAACTCCTCCATCTGAGCCAGGAACTTCTCCTTAGTCTCAGGAGCCTGCTGGCCCGACTCATCGGTAGTAATAGGCACACCCAGTTTAACCAACTCCCTCAACTGATTAGGAGTAACCACGTTCCAAGGAATAGCCAGCCCTGTACCATCCAGCTGCTCTGCGATACTCTCAGCAACCTCAGAATCAGGAACCACTCTCACCGCCTTTCTCCAGCGAGACAACATCACCGACCTCTGTCTATCCTTCGGCAACAAACCATTGACGGAACCCGAATGCCAAGGCACAAGTCCTACGGCATCCTTTGCACCCTCAGCACGATAGCCACTGGTCTTCTCGCTCTCCGGAATCTCCCATTCCACAACCTTGATGTTACCTCTGGCATAAGCCCCGGTAAACTGGTCGTTCATCATAGATGTTGAAGTATGCATATAAGGATTGTAGGCAGCACGCACTGGACCTTCTCCTGCCCCAGGGTTCTTGTCGGTCTTCACCAGTTGGAACTTTCCGTTCTTCACAAGATCCGGTCTCTCGTCTGCTCGCATCCAAGCCCCAATCTCTGTAGCATCAGTACGCTTACCGTCAATGATGGCAGCCATAGGCGAATACAGTTTCCCATCCAGTTCCTGCATTCCGCTATACATCCGGAAAGTCTTCTCCTTATTCAGCCTCTCCAGTTCCTCCGGCTCAGTCACTCGATGGAATCGGATTTCATTATTGCTATTGATAGCCTCGTTGAAGGCGCGGCTGCGGTCACCTTCCTTTTCCGGGTCGTAATCAAACAGAGACAACCCAGATTCTTCGAGTCCCTTGCGAACATCCTCACCTAAATCATTAGGAACAACAGCAGCCACAAATTCATTAAGATGAACAGGACGGTTAAACTTGGTCTCGAAATAAGCACTCTTCAATTCGTTCTGCACAGCATTCTTAAGAGAATCCAGCTTCTTCATGAAGGAAGGAGTAAGAGTTATTCCATATTCTTTCTTGGCATATTTCTTAGGATCAGGTTGCGATACGATGTCATGAAGTCTCTGCTCACCATAGAACACATCGTTATACAATGTCTTGGCAAGATCGTAATACACATCCTGCCATTTTTCGTAGAACTCTTCCTTATCCTTATTAGAAGACAACTTCTCCTTATTGGCACGCATTTCAGAAGTAGAGTCAACACGGCTAGCCAATTTGGCGATGAAGCTGCCAAACGAAGTATATTCACCTCCATTTGTCTGCCCATCAGCCTCCTCTCTCATAGCCTTTGACACATTTTCAAGAGTTTCAGGCACATACTTTCGGGAACCATCTTTCTTATAGCCACGGAAGATACGGTTCTTTGTTCCGAACTCATCCAGTTTGTTCTCCTGCCATCTGATATAATCAGCATAAAGACCATTCTTGTTGACGTAATTACTAGCCTTCACCTTAGACAGATAAAAGTCATACTTCTTGGTGTCGTTGTGTTCCTTCACCATCTGTTCAACAACCTTCTTTACATCCTCAGGCTTTGGCTTACCATCCTTATCAAGCAAGGTTGATTTATAGTCACGATCAAAGATTTCATTTACCTTCTTTCTTACTTTAGGACTTATAGGAGCTGTTTTAACACCAGTTTCCTTATATATCTGTCTTCTCACCTCCAATGAAATCTTATCCCTTGTAGGTTTCACAATTTGATACTTAGCAAGACTCGTTACATCTTCGTTCAGTTCAGGGTCATTCTGCATACTGTTCAGAATATCATCCACAGTAGGATATTTGTTAATAATCTCTTTCCAGCGATAATCAACATTAGAATCATACGCCTTAATATCAATGCCCTTTTCTTTCAGATACATCAACTCCCAAGCAGGAATACCATTGTCTTCCAATACATCCTTGGTCTGTCTCTTAATCTCTGCCTTAGCAGCACTAGGGTATTCAAGGCTGTCAACCCAGTCTTCAAACTTCTGACTGCCCTTTTCGCTCATTTGTCGCTCTACGGAAGGATAACGCTGAGTGTAGGCATCAGTTATCCAAGTACCACCAGTCTTGCCAGTACGCTTATCTACAAGAGCAGAAGGAGCGATGAAGGAAATCTCTCCAAAGTTATCATGAGCACTCTTGCTTGTATCTATCACTGCCAAAGAAGGATTGGCCAAACCACCCAGCTTCAAAGCCTTTCTCAGCTTCTCCTCAGTAATATTATGAACTCCGGCAAGAGTTTTATCATCCTTCTTAGCTTTCTTCTCGTTCAGCACAGTACGTGGGTCCACACCATTCTCCAAGTCCCTCAGTACTAGATTACGAATATCCTCCAAGGTCATTTTCTTAATGTCCTCAGGCTTCCATTTTGTAAATGTATCAAGGGTCCAATACCAGAACTTCTTCAACCAATTCTTTAATCGGTTGATGATAGTAAGCTCTTTAGCTGTATCTAACGGATTCTCCTTAATGGCATCATTTGCCATCTGTTCCAGGATGGCAGCACCGTCCTCACCGGTCAAACGAGCAAAAGCCTCATCGCAAATCTCATCATCGCTCAGATGCTTATAGTTAGGGTCCTCCTTCAAATCGGCAAACAACTGGGTCTGCATGATGAGTTTATCACCATGCTCTATAAGTTCCGGATTCATCTTCTTGGCAGCAGTACGCCAAAGATGCTGGTACTCATGGATAGGAGTATTAGCATTCAGATGCTCCTGGTTCAAGACAATCTCCTTGCCATCAGTGTAGCCATAAACCACACCCTTGCCCTTCAAGTACTGCACTCCCGGCTCAGCAACAGCCTTCAACTGTCTATCCAAATCCTTGTATTTCGCAAACAAGGAATCAAGCTTATCTTGATATTTCTCATGAGCCTTTTCGTCCAAGTCGCTCCAAACATCATCAGGAATATCGTTTTCAGAAGCCAGTCCATGCTCATCCATGTACTCCTTCATCAGCTGATTTTGATACTCCTTACGTTCCTGCCCGGTTAATTTATAAGCCTCCTCAGTCTCCTTAATCTGCTTCTTCAACTCATTCCTCTTATTGGTCTGCTCGTCAATCTTATATGGGTCAAACTCCGAAGGGAAAGAGCCAGTAAGCCCAGCCACATTGTCCTCAAAACTCTTGTCAAGATTGAAGACCTTGTAGTTACCCCACATCAGCTTATTATAGTAAGAACGTTCCTTTCTAGCCAGCTCCTGCTTCTCAAAGTACTCCGGCATCTTGTTAGGATTGCTCATATCCACCACGGCATACTGCTTCCACTTATCCGGGCGCAACTCCTTGGCAAAGTTATAAGCATTCTCAGCAGCCTGCTTCTCCTCAGGAGTCTTGATCTTAAATCTCATTTCAGGCTGATTCAGCAGCATGTCAAGATTCAGGTTATCCTGCGCCTCAGCCACCTTCTCCATATCCTCATTGCTAACTACCTTCACCGGGATGCCAGCCTTCTTAAGCATGGTAGAAACGACATCATAAGCCACCTTCTGCGCCTCAGTCATTTCAGATGGATCCACCTCCTTCACATCACGGTGGAAAGGAAGATTATCCTTTGCCTTCTTAGCCTCCTCAATATTCTCGTCTTGATTCTCATCAGAATTATATCTTTCACCTTCCTCAATTCGAGACTTGATGATACCAGCCACCTTTTTCACATTATTCATGGTAATCTGTGGCAGTACCGATATAGGATTCACATCACTATATTGTGATACATTTCGGTAGTCATTATCCAAAGGCTCTAATCTGTCTCTCCAATCACTGCCCTTGTCGGCATAAATCCAGCCATAACCATATTCCTTGAAGTCAACATGAACACCTTCAAGCCCTACATCAGCCAGAGCAGAATCCAATGCACTCTCAATAGCGTTAATAGCATCAGTCAAAGGCTTGATGAAGGCTCGCCTCTCGCTATATGATTCATCCTTCTTCTTAGCACTCTTTGCATACTCCAACTGCCCAGATAGATAGCCATGCCCAAGATTGCTTGCGAGCAGGGCATCAGTCAGTTCCTTCTGTGCCTTAGCAATAGCTTTCTTGTCACCGCCATTAACGGCATTTCTCAAAGCGTCAGCAAAAGGAGCAATTGATTTCGTTTCTTGCTTCAGGAACTCGGAATAAGCAGCAGCATTCTTACGCTCTGCCAAATCTTCCCTACGCTCATGTTCGTTTGCAGTCCAATACTCGAACTCCTCGTCCATGTTCCACAACACATCAGATACTTCCTTGAACTCCTCATCAGAAAGAGTCTTCAAGAGTTCATCCATTTCATGAGCAACATCAACTTCTGGTACCTCATTAGGATCTACTTCTCCCTGCTCCATCAAGTCCCAGTACTCCTTCTGCTCTTTTGCCAAATCCACAATCTTGTCAAAGGCTTCACTATGAGCACCGTCTTGCATCATTTCTTCCTCATAAGCAGCACGCTGTTCCTTCTGCACCATAGCATAGTCCGCAAATGGCTTAGTCTTGCGGTCAGAAGACTCCAGCCATTTGTCAAAGGTAGCCTTAGGCACAGAAGTAACCTTACCAAGTCCCTTCCAGCCCTTGGAGTAGTTAGCAAGATAAGCCTCTGTAGCAGCCTCCTCAGAAGGATAGCCATACATCACCTTATGCTCGTCAAACTCACCAGTCTCTGGGTTCACCTGGTCAACAACATAAACGTTACCATCAAAAGTATCAAGGTCAGCGGCATCATTGATGAACATATCAATATGGTCACCATCAACGCCAATTTTACCAAGAATATAGCCATAAGTATCGTGCATGGTCACGCTCCAAGGCTTGCCCTGCTCGTCCTTACCGCTACGAGTCACGCCCTTTGGTGTTTCTACGGTATAATCGTAGCCACCAAAGGACAAATGACCCTTTTTGTAGTTGCCTGCCTTCTTCTGAGCCTCTGTTGGTTCGGTCTCAGTTTTAGCAATGGCACTCTTTAAACGTTCTCCGAAGGATGTTTCTTGCGGTAGATGTGGAGTTCTATCAGCTGAGCCTTCGCCAGATGCCAAGCTGCTAATCTCTTGTCTCCCTTCGCCTGTGCTATTATGTAACGCTCCAGCCTCGGTCTCAGCAGATGCTTCTCTGCTACCACCTTCTTGGCGATTGCGATTTCCTTCATCAACTCCTCTCCGTGAAGAGTCGCTATCCAGGCTACTGCCTCCTCCATATCCTTCTTCATTGCTTCTGTCATCATAATCTGCTAATTCTGGTAAAATTGATTTAACATATTGTTTGTACTCTCGTTCACGATCCTCAATCTCCATCATGCGGTCATATTCCATACCTGCAATTTGGTTGAGTTCATTTTCAGTCGGCAAAGGTACAGAATTATCTTCAAGATAAGCATAATAATCTGGATTTTCTGCCTGTCTGTCGATAATTTCACGCTCTTTCTGTGCCTCATAATATTCTTCCTCGCTTGAAAGTTCATCTTCTGCAGCAGCTATGCGGTTCATCAGAGCCACATTTCTCATTTCCTTCACGCTGTCATAAGACTTAAACATATCAAGAAGGGAATTACGAACATCCTGGTCGGTATATCCCATATCCTGCAAGTTTACAGGAAGGTCATTATATACTTTCACAGCAAAATCGTTAACCGACATACCAGTTCCTTTCTTGGCTATAAGATAATTGAACTTGTTAGAATCATATCCCTTGCCAATACCAAACTTGAAATTGCTCTTGCCCAACTCATATTGAAGAGATTCCGGATTCAAGCTATGAGGACGCAAAGATTCAGATACAGCCTCTTCAAGAGTCTGAGGAGTCAAGTCCGTAACGTCAACAGAGGAATCCTTGTATATCTCTTTTATTTCTCCAAGGTCATTCTTCTTCAACGCATCAGCCACCAATGCCTTGCGCTGCTCAGAAGGAGTCATGCCCAGTTCCTTCATTTCCTGCTGGCTAACTTCTGTTTTATAGAGTTTGCTGAGTTTATTAGCCTGAGCCTTCAAACCCTTTGCAGCAACCGACAAATTAGTCTGCAGAGCCTCCAGTTGAGCCTTTGTAGTATTCAATTCCATAAGTTGGGTAGGGTCCAGCTCTGTTTCGCCATTGATATACTGCTCCAACATATCATTCACGTAATTCATCTTGTGCTCCACATCCTCCTGGGTATGATAAATGTCCTTGCGCTGAGAGGTAATATAGTCGTTAGCCTCATCCATAGTAGGATATTGCTTCTTCAATTCCTTATCGTCAAGTACGAGCACATGGAAATCATCAGATGGCACGATGGCAGTTTCATCAACACCAGCCTTCTCCACCTCAGCCTTGCGCTCCTCCTTCATAGCCTTCACCTCATCAGGAGTCATCACGCTGTTGCGGATAGCATTCCAGTTTTTGAAACGAGCATCAAGATCAGCAATCTGCTCATTAACAAGAGCCAGGTCGTTCTCCACCTTCTTAGCCTTTTCAGGGTCCAGGTCGGCATTGGTATCAAGCCAGTTCTGATATTCAGCAGCTGCCTTCTTCTTGTTGGCAAGTTGCGTCTTGATGTCGTCACGGCTTCCATTAACCAGATTCAGGAGTTTGCCATGGTCTTCGCCATACTGCTCCTGCAGATACTCAGCAGCCACCTTTGGCTCTGTGTCCTTAGAAGAATAGTCTGGCTGACCTGCTGCATAGCCAAAGATACCCTTCTTATATCGCTCCTGCTTCTCAGCCTCAGCCTTGGCTGCATCATCATTGGCACGCTGTGCGTCCTCGGCATCCAACTCGGCACCAATAGAGGCATCGAGCGCATTCTGTCGCCAGGCATTAAACTCGTCCTTGCTCAGGGCGATATTGTCCTTACCATCAGAAAGCACAATCTTGCCATCCTCGCTATATCCGGCAAAGGTCATTTGCATAGGTTCGTCACCTGATTCCATGGCAACCTCTACGGTGTCGCTAGGCTTCAACCCACTGCCATCATACTGAGCAAAGAACTGCTTATATCTAGCATCCACCTGCTCAGCAAACTTCTGATTGATATAATCATCCATAGGAATAGGTGTACCCACTTCCTTGATGTCGGCACTGGAAACCTGCTTGATGGTAGGATTTCCATCCTCACCAGGCACTACTACAAAGCCACCACCATATTCATTGGCTTTCTTCAAAAATACCTGCTGACCAGTAGTAAGGGTAGCTGGCACGATGTTTCCGTCTTCCGTCTGATATGGCCAAAGCTGTTCCTTCAACGCCTCGCCATAGCCATCATCAGCATGCTGCAGAGCATCATAAACACCATTCTTGGCATCCTGAGCCTCCACATACTTACGAACAGCATCCTGCTGCGCCGGAGTCAAAGAATTGGCGCGCTGAGCCACAAACTGCTCCATATCCTTGCCATCCTCGTATGCCTTCACCACAACATTCATCTGTGCCTCATCATCAGCAAAAGCACGCTTCAATCGAGCTTTCGATACATCATCGTTATGATCAATCGCCTTCAAGCCCTCAGCATCCCCCTTCTGGTAAGCATTCTGTCCCATCACATAGGCATCAGACTTGCTTTCATTGGAAGCTGTTTCACCCTCAACAGGAGGTGTTGGTGGCTCTGTAGGTGGAACCTCAGCAGAAGAGTTTGCAAGGTTTGCAGCAGACTCTTCATCACTCGGACTTGGTACGGAGTTAGTACGGTCTTGGTACGGAGAAGGTCCAGATGAAACAGGAGACTCCTGACCACCAGCAGAACCATCTACCGGAGCTGCACCCTCAACAGGTGCAGCTGGCTTCTCTCCCTCAACACCGCTCTGTTCAATGCGCTTCTGCTCATTGCCATGGGCAGTATTATAGAGATCATCCACCGTCTGCTTCATTTCACGTTTCAGTTCGATAGAGTTGTAAAGCTCCTTAAGATAAGATTCCACCAGTGGCGCATACTTCTTATCTTTCGACTCCAAAGCCTTTCTCAGTGTACCGCGCGCCACACCATGAGAATCCTCAAACGTGTTGACAAACTCCCTCATCACGGAACTGTTTTCAAGGGCGCTGTCATAATAATGGCGATAAGTATCAACCTGCTTCTGCTCCTCCTCAGTAAGGATGATGCCCTTCTGCTGCTTATCCATGATGTCCTTGATGGCACCAGCATTCTGATGAAGGTAAACCGCAGCCTTATCCTCATCCGTCAATTTCTCACCCATATTGTATTTCTGAGCTGCCTTGTTGTATAAGCCATCAAGATGCTCCTGGGTAAACTCGTTGTGGAACTCACCTTCCAGTACAGAAGCCAAGCCCAAAGTCTTCTCATACTCAAGTTTCTTGTCTGCCTTCTGAGCCTCAGCAAGAGAAGAATACTCTTGTCTGTAAATGATACCACCATCCTTATTCAAGGTTTCGAGATACACCTTTCCGTCATGATCCATCGGCTGAACGATGATAGAATCAACCACAGGCGAGAAAGAAGAAGGTCTCTTACCTTCCACCACAGCCATCATCTTAGCCTTCAACACCTCCGGAACACTCTTGTCGTTCATCAGGTCCATATACTTCTGGGTTAACTGCCCATCAAGTCGCTGGGCGTTCTCACCCTCCACGGCATACTCCCCAATGCCCACCTTTTCAAAGGTATCACGAAGACCATCATAGCCGAATCTCTTCAACTCGGCAATATCCTGATCTGTGAAGTCAAACTTCTTATTAAACTCCCTCGCGTCCTTGAATCGGGCATACTTGCCCACCATGCCCGGCAAGCCGATGGCAGTAAGGTTCGCCATACTCTCCAAGAAGCTCTCGGCAGCATCCTTACCTGTAGGCTTGAAGTTCGGATCATGCGCCATACGCTCCAGTATCTGCTGACCGGTCATGATACCGGAATCCACTACCTTTCCACCAACATCAGCAAGAATATTGGTAGCTAAGCCTCTGCCCTTGCCTATCATGTTAGCGATGGTTCCACCCTGCATGATAGCACCTACGGCTGTCTGTTTAGTCACCTCGCCCAAAGTATTAGCGATAACCTTACCCACAGAAGGATTGTAAATCTTGCCATTCTCATCAAACTGACCAGTACGATAAACCTCATCAATAGGCTTCGAGATAGCCGACTGACCACCAAAGGTAACAGCACCATGCACAGCACCGTTCTTCAAAGCCATGTCCTTACTCTTACCGATAAGTACCTTGGCAGCTCGCTCAGCCACCTTGCGCTCCATACCCTTAGCCATCAGGTCACCAGCCAGTTTACCCTCTGCCTTGGCAATCATGCTATTGGTCAACTTGCCACCTGCTGCTCCCGGCAACCAATAACTCCAGGCATCACCTGCAAAGGTAAGAGCACCACTAGCCACGTTCTCCCAGAAGCCCGGCTGATACTGCTGATTAGCCATATCCTCCAGCCAGTTCTGATAGTCCGTCTGAACAGCCTTGCGAGTAATCTTGCCCACAATAGTGTTACCCAAACCAGTCTTCATGATGTACTCAGCACTACCCTTAGGCATCATACCCTTAATCTCCAGCTGGTCGAGTTCATTCTTAAGAACAGAATTGATCATCGGCTTGAACTGCTTAGGATCACCACTCATACCGCCATTCAAGCCATATCGCTGCATCACCTTGAATGCTGCATTGCTCATATCATTCAGGAACTCCGGATTCCGGTAGAGCTTGCCAAACTTCTTCTGCAAACTAGAAAGTACCTTTGCAGGATCCTTGGCCTCGTTTGCCTCATACTGAGCACCAAGTGCTGTACCCAGACGAAGATTAGCCGGAATAAACTGGCTTCCTTCCATTCCCTCCGTAAATGCCTTACTGCCTGCCTCCTGAGCCTTGTTGTACTCATCCACTACAGATGGGTTCACATATTTATTAATAACGCTAGAAAGAGCCTCATTGATGTCCTGGTTCATCAGTCTGTCCTGCACATGCTCATCATGAGAATAGAGACGTGTAGCAATACCCTCAGCGATGTCACGATAGTTCGGGCCATATTTGTTAACCAAACTCTGTACCATAGCTGGTTTCAGGAACTGTCCTACATAGTCATCATAGCTGATACCCATGCTGTCTGCCTCCTGCTTCAACTTATCCTGCACACCATGGCTATACCATTGCGCTTCGATACTTCTCTCAGCATCCTGCACAGTATCGTCAGGCAAAGAAGCCACTACCTGGTTGGTAACGTCCATGGCCGAACGGTTGGCATATCTGCCCAGAGCAGACTCCACCATGTTCACCGCCTCCTCATTGCTATTGGCAGTACCATCAGCCAACAAGTCTGCAACCATGTTTTCAAAGTAAGTACCCTGCTTATCCGGTCTCTGCTTCCAGTTCTCCAGATAGTTGGCAAGTTTGGCATCCAACAAGCCTTCGTTATTAACCACGCTGGTTGGAGCAGTAACAGGATTCTCCTCTTTAGATTCAGGAGAAGCCTCCTGCTGTGCTGGCTGCTGTACCTGCTGATTATTGTCTTGTGGCTGCTGTGTTTGTTGTGGCTGCTGCATATTATCACCAAGAAGCATATTGGCTATCATACCACCCATCTTCTGCTCCCTGCCGATATTTCCGGCATCCACCTTCGGCATCATGCCGAGTGCTTGCGAAATCAAGCTAGGCTTCTTTAACTCGCCTCGCTGATACTCATCATTCAGCTGAGCCAAGTCTTTGAAGTTGCCAGGCTTGTTATCAGGTGAATTGTAAGCATCAAGTACCTCCTGAAGATATTCAGTCTTCGGCTTCGCTACAGGTTGCGCCATCTGCGGTTTAGAAGCATGAGCAGAAGCAACAACTTGCTTACCACCACCAGTAGAAGGAGAAGCAGATGCAGCTGGCTCCAGCACCATCTTGTCAAAGTCTGCCTGTGTTCCCACATCATACCCCATGTTTTTGGCTTCATTATAATACCAGTCACGATCTTCCTTGTTGTTCAAGTCCTTTTTAAAGTCATCATAGCTACCTACCTCATAGCCGTTGCTCTTGAACTCATTATAAAAATATTGTCTGTCTTGCTCGTCAAACATACTTTATCTGATTTTGATTAATATTCTATTACTATCTTCTAGATGGTGGAACTTTGCTTCCACCGCCCCTACGTGAAGGAGGAACCTTGCTGCCACCACCTCCTCTTCTTGAAGGAGGCGTCCGGTCAAACTTCATCTGAGCCTTTGCCCATCTTGAAGCCTGCTGTCTGTTCTTCTCGTTAGCCCAGGTTCCACCCCTGCCATCATTTCCACCGATAGACATACCGTTATTCTCTGCCCACTTGTTTACAAGTTTCTTAAACTTAGGGTCATTTACATACAGGGTGTTGAAATCATCAGCCTCCTTCTGGTTGGCATTTCTCTGATTCTGTCCCTCAGTCTGTGAATTGATATGCCTAACTTGCGCTCCCTTCACCGCTACACTGGCGTTATGATCAGCAGCTCCGGCATTGGCATTGTTGGTTTGGGCATCAAGCAAATGACCCTTCTTGCCTCTCAGTTCATCTTCTGTCTTGGTCTTGGCAGTAGAAAGAACAGCTGCAGCCTTAGAAGCTTCCTGTCTTGCCTGTTCGGTCTTCACCTTTTCGGGTGTCAAAGCATCCTGCTGATTCTTCTGTGATGCGCGATATGCAGCCAGCGCCTCGTTAGCCTTGGCAGCAGCCTCTGCTTGCATCTGTGCTTGCTTATTCTGTCTGTCCTTCCAGATATTCACCATCATCTGGTCATAGCCTTTCTGACGAAGGGCATCAGTTCCTTCCCTCAGCTTGCGTTGACGTTCGGTAAGCTCTTGTGCTGATTCTATCTTCTGCGATGGAGCACCTTGTGTTGTACCGAAAAAATTGCCAAGATGCATAAAGAAATTACTCCATTTCTCCATTTTAGCCTGCCTCTCCGCTTTCTTCCTCAAAGCTTCACTGGCAGCTACGGTTTTATCAGCATCACCAAGTTGACTAAGCCAAGGCATGAATGTAGCCCAGTTGCCATCACCATTCTTCTGGTAATCTCTCATGATGTCATAAGGCTTCATCTGCTGCAAAATAGGATTCTGCTCTATCTCGCTATAAGGTCTACTCCAGTCAATCTTGATACCCTGGTTAGGCTCTACCTTGGTAACATCTTCGGTTGGCTGCTGTACAAAAGATTCCTTGACATTATTTCCTGTAATACCAGTCGTATCAATGGCAGTATTCTTTTCAGGTTTCGCTTCTGTAGCCTGAGCAGTTGCAACTTCCGGCTTCTCCGCATTACCACCATCAGAAGGAAAATTAGTAACAGGAACAACAGCTGTTGCCGGACGCTTAGGAGTTAAATTGTCACTCATAAATCCCATAATTACCTCCTTCCTTAAATTGGCAACATACTTGCAGCACTAGCCAATCCACTCGTAGCATCAGTGATACTCTGAGCAGTAGAAAGAGCCTTCTCCTTCTTGGCAGAAGCAATATAATTAGTCATTGCGTCAATCTGCGAATCACCAGTATTCCATACGTTTTCCTTGGTCTGAGCACCTTGCACGGCAGCCTCCTGCATCATCTTGCCCACCTGCTCCTGAGCAGCCTGCTTGCTCAACGCCACCGCTTCGTCAGAGCCACCACTAACAATATTCGTGTTCTTTGCCTTTTGCGTAGCATCATCCAATACCTTCTGTGCATTGGTCACGGCCACCTGATTCTCAGCTGTCTGCGTAGGGTCCTGGTAATACAAATTGTCCCGATGATCCTTCACCTGCTGCAATCGGTCTTGATAAGTTTGGATATACTGATCATATCCTCTGTTTCTAGCTTTAGCAGCCAGCAGTCCACCAGCTACAGAGGTAGCACCACCTAAAATTCCGCCTACATGGCCTTTAAGGCTACCTACAATTTTTCCTATAAGTCCCATAAAATTCGAATTTAATGTTTAAACTGTGCTAAAGTAATGCGTTTTTCTTGCGTATCTGTGATAAGTTCCGCAACTTGAACACCAACTTTCGGTATTTTTCACTATATTTGCACTCGAAAACTATCAGTAATCAATTAAATTCTTAGAATATGGCAACAAAAAAAGATAATAGCAATGAGCCGAAACCAAAGCGAAAGAAGACTGGTGGACGCAAGGCTGGCACGGCAAACAAGATAACGAAAACGGTGCGTGAAAGCCTTAGCGATGCCATCACTGGCTATTTCAACGGAATCAACGAAAAAGGCTACTCTCTAGCCAGTGACCTCATGCAGATAGAAGAACCTGCCGGACGTTTGGCAATGGTAGCCAAATTTCTCCCATACGTTGCTCCAAAGCTTCAATCCATATCATTCAACAATGATGAGCATCGAAGCCTGTCCGTGGAAGAGTCCTTCATGGAGCTGGAGGAGAAATTTGAGAAGCAGGAGACCACCATCAACATCAAGAATCTCAAAATTGTTAATAATGGCTAAATATAAAAAAAGGTAGCCTTCTCTAAAATTTCTGCTACTTTAGAGAAGACTACCCTATGGTATGAAATTGACTGAATCTGTCAAATATTAAGTTTTATTGGCACAATTTTAAGATATATTAGCTACTTTTTATCCCTCATGCGCTCAAAATACTTCGTCTGGTCTTTGGTGATATTATTCACCTTAATCTGTATAGTACAGTTCTTAGGCACTGTATCATTGATATTATCCATCAGTTGCCGGATAATGTCATCCGTATTCCGGTAGCCTTTGCCTTCCACATGACCAACCACCTCACCCATGAAGTAGGCATCAGCACTGAGTTCAAACGTCTCCTCCACCTTTTCGAATACAGGCGCATGATGTTCAATCAAGCGCTTACTCTTGTCGTTAGTGAAAAAAACTTTTTCAACAATCTTCTCATTTATCTCCCATATTCTAGAGAAATCAGGTTTTACATATCCCATGGTTACTCTATGTCTATTTACATGGTTCAAACCAAATGCCACATCATCGAAACTTGCGCCAAGATCATTTTGCGCTATGGTTGCCCAAGTGTGCCTAAATGTATAAGTAGAATATGTTTTATCCTCTTTCTTCATTCCAAGATAGTCCAAACAGATTAAACGAATCTCATGGCTCTGACTAGCAACAAAGCTTCTGTCATCATAGAACATCTTGTGAAACTTGAAAAGATACTCATCATCCTCATCACTTAAATATTTTTCCAACGTAGGAATAAGCATATCAGGAACTCGAATTTCTATATATGCTTTATCTTCCCTTCTGGTTCTTGTCTTGGCACGCTCGTAATGCAAGATTCCGTCATAATAGGCAGATTTCTTCATTCTATACAAGTCTACCCCATTAATACCAGCTAAACAAAGTATCATCTTACCAATGTCTTGAGCCATTTTCCTAGATTTCTGGGTAATGTTAAGAGCAAAAAACTTCCTACACTCCTCCATGGTAATTGCTTTCTTCTCTGGAGCATCATGCTTCGGAATAATTACCTTTAACCATGGATTCACCTTAATACGTATAATATCATTATCGTAATCAGGCAAGTTCTCAATAGAAGTGCAAAAATCTGAGGGGGTTTCAGGCTTAATAATCT
>ENA-ORRQ01000649-ORRQ01000649.1-human-gut-metagenome-genome-assembly--contig:-NODE-649-length-32006-cov-13.249507_pt1 | contig 32006 bp, 31 predicted proteins | sample MGYA00242177_ERZ509138 | MGnify/ENA primary metagenome ERZ509138 (study PRJEB26280, sample SAMEA2338628) | human gut metagenome | biome: human gut; feature: human-associated habitat; material: faeces... | reverse complement strand
TTGGGTGAAGGAGCACGAGGGGCACGGGATGATGCCGCAGGCGCAGGAGGCTTTGTCAGCGTTACGCGATGCAGTACCCGAACAAATCCCCTTCGAGGACTTGGACTTCAACTTCGGGGAACGGTGGATACCTACCGGGGTGTATTCCGCCTACATGAGCCGCCTGTTCGACACGGAGGTGCGGATAACCTATTCGGAAAACATCGACGAGTATGCGGTGGCGTGCAGCCACAAGACAATGAAAATCACGGACGAGTTTCTGGTGAAGGGCTATTACCGCCACTACGACGGCATGAACCTCCTGAAGCACGCCCTACACAACACCTGCCCGGACATGATGAAAAGTATCGGCAAGGACGAGCACGGCAATGACATCAAGGTGCGCGACAGCGAGGGCATACAGCTCGCCAACGCGAAGATTGATGAAATCCGGGGCGGCTTCACGGAGTGGCTGGAGGAACAGTCGCCGGAGTTCAAGAAGCGGCTGACGGACATGTACAACAACAAGTTCAACTGCTTCGTGCGCCCGAAGTACGACGGCTCGCACCAGAAGTTCCCGGACTTGGACCTGAAAGGTCTCGGTATCAAGGACCTGTACGTAAGCCAGAAGGATTGCGTATGGATGCTGAAATTGAACCTCGGCGGTATCGCCGACCAGGAAGTGGGCGGCGGCAAGACGCTGATAATGTGTGTCGCATCCTATGAGATGAAGCGTCTGGGACTGGTTCACAAGCCGATGATTATCGGTCTGAAAGCCAACGTGCGCGAGATTGCCGAAACATACCGCAGGGCATATCCCAACGCCCGCATCCTCTATGCGTCGGAGAAGGACTTCGCCGCTGCCAACCGGGTGCGTTTCTTCAACGACATCAAGAACAACGACTGGGATTGTGTCATCATGTCGCACGACCAGTTCGGGAAGATACCGCAGTCGCCGGAGTTGCAGCAGCGCATCCTGCAGGAAGAGCTGGACTCGGTGGAGGAAAACCTCGAAGTGCTGCGCAATCAGGGCAAGGACGTGTCACGCGCCATGCTGAGGGGACTGGAGAAAAGGAAAATCAACCTGACGGCGAAGCTCGAAAAGGTGGAGCACGCCATCAAGTCACGCACGGACGACGTGGTGGACTTCAAGCAGATGGGCATCGACCACCTCTTTGTCGATGAGAGCCACCAGTTCAAGAACCTGACGTTCAACACCCGTCACGACCGTGTGGCGGGGCTGGGCAACTCCGAGGGAAGCCAGAAGGCGCTGAACCTGCTGTTCGCCATCCGCACCATACAGGAGCGGACGGGCAGGGACTTGGGGGCGACGTTTTTGTCTGGAACTACCATTTCCAACAGCCTTACGGAGTTATACCTGCTGTTCAAGTACCTGCGCCCGAAGGCGCTGGAGAAACAGGACATCCGCTGCTTCGACGCATGGGCGGCGATATTCGCCAAAAAGACCACCGACTTCGAGTTCAACGTGACGAACAACATCGTGCAGAAGGAACGCTTCCGCTACTTCATCAAGGTGCCGGAACTGGCGGCGTTCTACAACGAGATAACCGATTACCGCACGGCGGAGGATATTGGCGTGGACCGTCCGAAGAAGAACGAGATACTGCACCACATACCGCCCACCCCGGACCAAGAGGTGTTTATCGAAAAGCTGATGCAGTTCGCCAAGTCGGGCGACGCGACGATATTGGGCAGACCGCCACTCTCGGAAACGGAGGAAAAGGCGAAGATGCTCATCGCCACGGACTACGCCCGGAAAATGGCATTGGACATGCGCATGATTGACCCGAATTACGAAGACCACCCGGACAACAAGGCGAACCATTGCGCCAAGACGATAGCGGAGTATTACCGTAAGTACGACGCGCAAAAAGGCACGCAGTTCGTCTTTTCGGATTTGGGCACGTATCAGCCCGGTGGCGGCTGGAGCGTGTACACCGAAATCAAACGCAAGCTGGTGGAGGACTACGGCATACCCGCAAGCGAAATCCGCTTCATTCAGGAATGCAAGAACGAGAAGGCGCGAAAGGCGGTGATAGAGGCGATGAACGAGGGTCATGTGCGTGTGCTGTTCGGCTCGACGAGTATGCTCGGAACGGGGGTAAATGCCCAGCGGAGGGCAGTCGCCATCCATCACCTCGACACGCCGTGGCGCCCGTCCGACCTCGCCCAGCGTGACGGACGGGCAGTACGGAAAGGCAACGAGATTGCCAAGCTGTATGCGGACAACAAGGTGGATGTCATCATCTACGCGGTGGAGAAGTCGCTGGACAGCTACAAGTTCAACCTGCTGCATTGCAAGCAGACGTTCATCTCACAGTTGAAGTCCGGCGCATTGGGCGCACGAACTATTGACGAGGGGGCGATGGACGAGAAGTCGGGCATGAACTTCTCGGAATACATGGCGATACTCTCCGGCAACACCGACCTGCTTGACAAGGCGAAGCTCGAAAAGAAGATAGCCTCGCTGGAGGGTGAACGCAAGTCGTTCCATAAGGGCAAGCGGGATTCGGAGTTGAAGTTGGAGAGCAAGACCTCGGCGCTGAGGAACAACCAAGCGGTCATTGCCGGCATGACGGAGGACTGGGAGAAGTTCACAGCCGCCGTACAGACTGACAAGGAGGGCAAACGGCTCAACCCCATCAAGATTGACGGGCTGGACACCACCGACGAGAAGGCCATCGGCAAGCGGTTGCAGGAGATTGCCAAGAACGCTACGACGGGCGGACAGCCCAAACGCATCGGCGAGCTGTACGGCTTCCCCGTCAAGGTGGTGAGCGAGCGGACACTCAGCGACGGGCTGGAGTTCATCGACAACCGCTTTTTCGTGGAAGGGAACTACAAGTACACCTACAACAACGGGCATCTGGCGATGGCGGATACCCATGCCGCCGCCGTGAACTTCCTGAACGCGCTGGAGAAGATACCCTCCGTCATCGAGCAGTATAGGGCGAAAAACGAAACGCTGGAGCAAGAGATACCGCAGTTGCGGGAGATAGCGGGCAAGACATGGAAGAAAGAGGACGAGTTGAAACAACTGAAGTCCGAGCTTGCCGCCCTCGACCGCAAGATACAATTGGAACTGGCTCCCAAACATGAGGAAACGCCAAGTCAAGGGCAGGAACAAGGTGGCGGTCAGGATTTACCGAAAGCGGAGAACGTACCGAAGCCGGACGATGCAGCCCGTGACTACATCCGTGACCATATTATCATAGGCAGACCGGGGCTTTCAGAACACAGAGAATCCCGTAACTTAAAACTGTAAATAAGAACCAATGTCGGGATAATATTTTCGACATTGGTCTTTTCATATCCTATGAAAGTTTTATTAAATCATAATCAGTAAAACCGTCACAATCCCCCGTGAAATCGTTACGTTCTTTTGTAAGATATGACACTAACTTTGTACTCAGAGAAGAAGCATTATGAAAACAGACAATAAAATAAGCAGAAGAGACTTTATCAAGACTTCCGTAGTGGCAGGAGGAGCCTTGCTAGCCTCCACCGTTGTACCGAGCCAAGCGATGAACCTGTTGCAGGAGCAAAAGAACGACAACAAGTTTGCCAATGACGGCTTGTTGCAAGGCGTGTGCGACATCCACCTCCACGCCATGCCCGATTCGCGGGAGCGGTCAGTGGATGAATACGGTTTTATGAAGGACGCGATGGCAGCTGGCTACCGTGCCGTGATGTTCAAGTCCAATGACTTCAGTTGCCACGACCGGGCGTATCTCATCCGTCAGGCATTGCCGGGTGCGGAATGCTTCGGCAGTTTCTGCATGAATCGGGTGCACGGCGACAAGGTGAATGTCTATGCCGCACAGAAGGCGGTGGAGACCAGCGGCGGACTGTGCCGTTGCATTTGGATGCCGACCTTGGATGCCGCTTATCAATACCGGCACGAAGGACGCAAGGAGACAGGCATTCCCGTGTTGGATGCAGACGGAAAAGTATTGCCCGAAGTGGTCAAGGTGATGGAAATATGCGCCGAGGCGGACATTATCTTTGCCACCGGACATTCATCTCCCGAAGAAAGCCTCACGTTGCTCCGCAAGGCGCAGGAAGTGGGCGTAAAGCGTGTGGTGGTGACTCACGCCAACTCGTATATCTGGACAATGACATCCGACCAAATCAAGCGGTGCATCGACTTGGGTGCCTACATCGAATACTGCTACCTGCCTTGCCTATGGGGAGAGGGTACAAAGATGCCCCAATACCAGCGGCAAAGTATCGAGGAGTTCGCCGCCTTTGTCCGCATCGACCCGGCACGTAGCTTCATCTCCACAGATTTAGGACAAGCGGTCATGCCGCATCCCATTGAGGGTATGAGGGATTGCATCGTGAAACTGCAATCAGTCGGAGTATCTCAAAGTGATATCGACTTGCTGGTACGCCGTAATCCGGCATGGTTGATAGGTGTGGATAAATAAAACGAAAGAATATGGACAGACGAGATTTCATCAAGAGCGGGCTTCTTGCCGCAGCAGTAGGAGCCATGAACGGTCCGAAAGCCATAGCGCAGGAAGTCGAGAAGCAAGTGGTAAGGGAGCAACTGTCGAAAGACATTCTCAATTACAATCCGCAGATGCAATACCGCCCGATGGGGCGTACGGGCGTGAACGTGTCGGCATTGGGTTTCGGTATGTTGCGATTGCCGATGAAAAACGGGCATGTGGATTTTGACCAAACCACACCAATGGTGCGCCGTGCCATTGAGGGTGGCGTGAACTACATTGATACGGGGCGTGTCTATCTCGGCGGAGAGAGCGAACAGGCGGTCGGCAAGGCTCTCGCCGGAGGCTGGCGCGACCGGGTATATGTCACGTCCAAGATGCCGTGGTGGGAGATGCAGAGCGCGGACGACTTCGAGAAGTTCTTCGACAAGTCGCGCCGCACGATTGACACCGATGTCATCGACTTCTACCACATCCACATGATTATGCACCGGGCGTGGAAAGACTATGTACTACCCTACAAGCTCGTCGAGAAGATGGAGAACCTCAAGGCGCAGAGCAAAATCCGCTTCATGGGCTTCTCCTTCCACGATAGTCTCCAGTTGTTCAAGAAAGTAGTGGAATATACGCCTGCATGGGACTTCTGCCTCATCCAACACAACTACCTGGATTATGAGTATGAGGCGGGTGTGCTCGGTCCGAAGTATGCTGCCGCCAACGGTATGGGATTGGCGGTGATGAAACCCGTGCGCACAGGTTTCCTTGCCAACCTGCCGCAGGTAATGCGCGACGCGCTTGCCTCCACGGGCATCCATAAGCCCGATGCGGAATGGGCATTGGATTACCTGTGGGATATTCCCGAAGTCAGTGTGGCTGTGAGCGGAATGGGCAGTATGGAGGATGTGGAAGAGAACCTGAAGTATGCCGCCAAAGCCCGTCCGAACATGCTCACCACGGCCGAGCGCGAGGCATTGGGCGCAGCCATCTACGCCTATCGCCATGCACCGGGGCACATCGACTGCACGGGCTGTTACCAGTGCATTCCCTGTCCGCACAATGTCGCCATCGGCTACATCTTCGCCTACGTGTACAACAACTACGTCCTGCACCAGAACAAGCAGCGGGCATGGTCGGACTACACCGTATCGATGTCTCCCGTACAGCGCGGAGACCCCGCATCATCTTGCGTAGGCTGCGGCGAATGTCTGGCGAAATGCCCGCAGCATCTGGACATCCCGAACCTGCTGGCGAGGGTGAAGGAGACAATGGGGAAATAAAAATCTAAATATATCGTATTATGAAGCTGATTAGCAACAAGGAATTTGGAGGCGAACGCCCTTTGTTTGCCTCGCACGACCTCCATTTGGACAATGTGACCATACTTGCCGGGGAGTCCGGCATCAAGGAGTGTAGTAACATAGTAGCCACCAACTGCCGCTTTGAGGGGAATTATCCCTTTTGGCACGTGCATGGCTTTACTATTCAGAACTGTTATTTTGCCGTAGGCGGGCGTTCCGCACTTTGGTATTCCGACCATTTAAAAATGACGGATACGGTAATCGACGCGCCCAAAATGTTCCGCGAAATGAACGACATTGACATTGAAAATGTCGAAATGAACGATGCGGACGAAGTTTTTTGGAGATGCAACCGCATTCAAGTGAAGAACCTCAAACTGCATGGCGGCACTTACCCGTTCATGTTCAGCAACGACATCTATGTGGACGGACTGGAAAGCGACAGCAAATACGTTTTCCAATACGTGAAGAATGTGGAGATACACCATGCGAAGATTACGACCAAGGATGCCTTTTGGGAAGTGGAGAATGTGACCATCTATGATTCTGAACTGAACGGGGAATATCTTGGCTGGCACTCGAAGAACCTGCACCTTGTGAATTGCCACATCACGGGCGAACAGCCTCTCTGTTATGCGCCCGACCTGATTTTGGAGAACTGCACATTCGATGCCGCCTGCGACCGCACGTTTGAGTATTCCACGCTGGATGCCGACATCAGAGGCAGCATCACCAATATAAAGAATCCCATGTCCGGGAGAATTGTGGCAGATTCCATCGGCTCTGTCACCATTGACGAGAATATCAAGGCTCCTGCCGATTGTGTGATTCAGGAACGCGGCAAATGAGATGAAAGCGACTGCCGACAGATACGCCGTTGTCATAGCCTACTTTCTGATATATGTGGTATGGGGCTCCATCTATTATTTCATAGGCGTGGCATTGGAGGGTCTCCCGACTTTCCTGCTCGGTGCCTTGCGTTTCAGCGTGGCCGGGGCGGTGCTGCTTTTGTTGTGCCATATCCGTGGGGAAAAAGTGTTCCGTCCCGCGCTTGTCCGCCGTTCCGCGATTAGCGGCATTGTGCTGCTTTTTGTGGACATGGCGGTCATTATGTTGGCGCAGCGTTATATAACTCCGTGTGGTGATAAATGTACTAACAAAAGTTAAACAACAGAAAGATAATAAATGTGCCCATTTTTGATAATTAGAGTTGCGTTTTACTTTCAGAATATAGAAGCATTTCAACTGATACATAAACAAATCGTTGCACATGAGAGCCAAATGCGCCTATTATTGGAGAAAATGCGATTAACATATCTTAGTCATTTTATCACCAGACAGAGTTATATAAACAGCAGTCTGGTCGCAATAGTCGCCTCCTCCACAGCCATCTGGATTACCTTGTTTGACGTACCGATGTGGCGGAGGAACTTCCGTCATTCGTCCACGCTTGGAGGATTGGTGTTGGGATTTGCAGGGGTCGCCATGCTCTATATGGAGCAGTTGGACGGAAAAAGTGCATTAAGCCGGCATGGCGAATATGGCATACTGATTCTGATAACAGGCTGCATTTCGTGGTCGCTGGGCACGCTTTACGCCAAATACCGCTCGTCGGCCGTAGAAGAAGTGAACGGCTTTGCAGGTTCGGCATGGCAGATGCTGTTTGCCAGCCTGATGTTCTGGCTTTGTTTCGGTTTGTCGGGAGAATGGTCTGCGACAAACCTTTCGGAAACATCCGCCATGGCTTGGCTGGCACTGTTCTATCTGATAGTATTCGGTTCGATGCTTGCCTACTCCGCCTACGTATGGCTGCTGAAAGTGCGTCCGGCAACGGAAGTCGCCACCCATGCCTACGTCAATCCGATTGTAGCCGTCATTATCGGCGGGCTTGGAGGCGAAGAAATAACAAGGATTCAACTGGCGGGACTGGCTGTTATATTGGTCAGCGTCATGTTGGTGAATAGAAAAGACAAGAAACATGGTTAGTACAAACGATATTTCCCCCGTAAAGACTTCCGAGCGGTTCGTCATTCTCGATGCCTTGCGCGGCTTTGCGCTGTTGGGCATCTGCATGGCTAATTTCCCGGAATTCTCCCTTTACACATTCCTTTCGCCGGAGGCGGCGGCAGCCATGCCTACTTCAGTAGCAGACACGATTACCCGTTACCTGCTGTACATCTTTGTCGACGGCAAGTTCTATACGCTGTTTTCTCTGCTGTTCGGCATCGGTTTCTCCATCATCATCCGCAATGCGGAGCGGAAAGGGGCAAACGGATTCCGTATCTTTTACCGGCGGATGGGAATGCTGCTCCTATTTGGTTTCCTGCACCTGATGTTCATCTGGAGCGGCGACATCCTGATGCTCTATGCACTATTGGGATTGTCGCTTCCGCTGTTCAGACATGTATCGGACAAGAAACTGTTGGTCTGGGCGGCGTTCTTCCTCGTCCTGCCGATAGCCGTGGATGGCGTATGCGAAATGACCCACACGAACTTGGCACTCCCGTTCATCCGTTTGCAGGAAGCCTATTGCGTGGAATACGGTATCAACGAAGCCAACTTCGCCTACTGGCTGCACGATGCGGAGGACTATGGGACTGTGTTCCAGTTCCTCGTGCAAGGGGCTTGTGTCCGGATGCAGGAGTTCATCGTGGGCAACCGCTATTTCAAGGTGTTGGGACTGTTTCTTATCGGCTTTTACATCGGCAGGAACCGCATCTATGCCGATTTGGAAGGCAGAAGAAATTTGCTGTTGAAAGTCTTTCGCCGCAGCTTAACGCTGGGTCTGCCTTGCTCGCTCCTTTATGCTTTGAGCAGCATGAACGGGCATCCCTTCGGCGATACCCTGCACAGTCTATGTTACTTCATCAGCGTCTATCCTCTCGGCTTCGCATATGCCGCAGGCCTGTGCCTTCTCTACCTGAAATGGGAAAAAGGGAGCATATGGCAATGGCTGGCAGCACCGGGACGAACGGCACTGACAAACTACATCGGACAATCGGTCATCGGCATGTTCCTGTTCTACGGCATAGGTTTGGGATGGGGAAGCACAATCGGACTGTTGCAGACGGAATTGATTGTGCTGGTGGTCTTTCTGTTTCAGACAATGTTCAGCCGGCTGTGGCTTTCCGGTTTCAGATTCGGACCATTGGAATGGATATGGCGGATGCTGACTTATGGGAAATGGCTAAAGATAAGATAGATTTTTAGCATTAAAAAGAATAGATTCATAACAAGATTTCAATATGAGAATTTTGCGACTTGTAGTTATATTTTGTCTGCTGTGTGCATTCCATTCAACGGCACAAGTCAGATATACAGAGAAAGGACAGGCAATGCCTTCGGACACACAGCACTTCGGCAAGGAGGCTTTTACGGCAACGAATCAGACTGTCATCCGTTGGTTGGGAAACGCAGGCTTCTTTATAAATAGTCGGGGCACTTGCATTATGGTAGATCCTATGCTGGTTGGTTTTGACATGCCGCTCTTAATAGAGGAACCTATTCTGCCTAAGGATGTTCCGGCTTTGGATGCGGTTTTGATAACGCATAGTGATAACGACCATTTCAGTAAGCCTACCTGCGAACAATTGGCAAAAGTTTGTAAAGAGTACCACTCTACATGCTATGTCGATTCTTTGATGAAAGATATGGGACTTCCCTCTTCCGGGCACAGCTTGAAAGATACATTTCAAATCAAAGATATTACGGTCAGTCTGACACCGGCATGGCATACGTGGCAGAACGAGTTTGGCGGTTTCGACCGTGTATTTCAACGGGAAGATTACTGCGGCTTCCTTATCCAGACAGCCGATGGGTTGATTTGGGCTCCGGGCGATTCGCGTTTCCTGCCGGAGTTCCTGCATTTGCCTGCTCCTGATGTCATCTTCTTTGATTTCTCAGATGATGACTGGCATATTGGTCTGGATAATGCAGTCCGAGTAGCCAATGCTTATCCGGACGCGCAACTCTTACTTTCACACTGGGGCACGGTGGATGCTCCCGACATGAAACCGTTTAATGCCGATCCGAAGGATTTGGCAGGACGGATTGTGAACCCTGAACGTATTCACGTATTGGCTCCCGGAGAGGCATTCGTACTCAATGCTTCACAAAAGAATAAGATAACAATGAATGATATGATATTCAAACCCGGAAAGAAAGCCATATCCGAACATTATACGGGAGATGTCTATATCTCCGGATTATTGCAGAATACAGAATACGTTATAAGTCAGTTGGCGTTTGAGCCGGGCTGCCACAATGATTGGCACATTCACCCCGACGCCTCTCAGGTATTGTTGATATTGGATGGCAAAGGTTATTATCAGGAAGATGGCAAACCGAAACGCTTGCTGGTGAAAGGGGATGTCATCAAGACAGCTCCCAACGTAAAGCATTGGCATGGAGCGACTCCCGACAGCCATCTGGTTCATCTGTCAATAACGGACAGGTCGGGAAAAGGGCATATCCAATGGCATGAAAAAGTAGCCTCAACAGAATATTTGAAACCAATAAAATGAAAGGATATTATTATGGATAAGAGAAGCATCAAACTGAGCAACGGAGTGGAAATGCCGATGGAAGGTTTCGGCGTATTCCAAGTATCAGACCTGAATGTGTGCGAACAGGCTGTATCCGATGCCATCGCCACCGGTTACCGGTTGATAGACACGGCATCTTCCTATAAGAATGAAACAGCAGTGGGTGCGGCAATCCGCAAATCGGGAGTCCCGCGAGAGGATTTCTTCGTCACCTCCAAAGCCTTCATCAACGAAATGGGGTACGAACAGACGAAAGCAGCCTTTGGGCGGACCCTTGACAACCTCGGCTTCGACTACCTCGACCTGTATCTCGTCCACATGCCTTTCGGCGATTACTACGGAGCTTGGCGGGCGATGGAGGAACTGTACAAGGAAGGGCGCATCCGTGCCATCGGTGTAAGCAACTTCCAGAGCGACCGCATAATTGACCTCTGTTATACGGCGGAAATCAAGCCGATGGTGAACCAACTGGAGCTGCATCCTTTCTACCAGCGGGAAGAAGAACTTGCTGTTTTGCGTGAGTACGGCATCGTGCCGCAGGCGTGGGCTCCTTTTGCCGAGGGGATGAACGGAATGTTCACAAATACGGTATTGAAAGCCATTGCCGACAGATACGGCAAGACGGTGGCACAGGTTATCCTCCGTTGGAACATTCAGCGGGGCGTGAGCGTCATCCCGAAGTCCGTGCACCGCAACCGCATGGAGGAGAACCTTGCCATTTGGGACTTTGAATTATCGGCGGAGGATATGGCGCAGATAGCCACGCTTGATTTGAACCGTCCGCAGATGCTCGACCCGCGCAAGCCGAGCGAGGTACACCGTCTTTTCAACTATTTGGAGAATCCGGTGCTGACCAGCCTTTAAAAACATAGTCTTTTCCGTGAAACGGGTACATACCTCCGAGTTATCGTTACAGGCATTTTGTATGTTCACCGCTACCTTTGCATAGAGATTAAAAACAAGAAATTATGGACCGAAGGAATTTTATAAAGCAAGCGTCCGGCTACGCTTTGGCGGCAGCCGGAACAATGACAGGCATCGGGCAAGTCTTTGCCGGGACGATGCCTGCAAGGGAGAACAAGACAAACGGGTCTTACGACGAGCAGAAACAGAACAAGGATATGGAACACCGCAATCTGGGCGGAATGGAAGTGTCTGCCATCGGATTGGGCTGTCTGCCGATGGTCGGCTATTACGGCGGAAAATACGAAAAGAAAGATATGATAGCCCTTATCCGCCGGGCATACGACCAAGGCGTGACGCTGTTCGACACGGCGGAAGTGTACGGTCCTTACACCAGCGAGGAATGGGTGGGCGAAGCCGTCGCGCCGTTCCGTGACAAGGTGAAGATAGAAACGAAGTTCGGCTTCGGCGTGGAGGAAGGTCAGCCTACCGCATTGAACAGCCGTCCAGACCATATCCGCCGGGCGGTGGAAGGCTCGTTGCGCCGTCTGCGTACAGACCATATCGACCTGCTGTACCAGCACCGTGTGGACCCCAATGTGCCGATGGAAGAGGTGGCAGGCGTGGTGAAAGACCTGATGCAGGAAGGAAAGGTGCTGCATTGGGGATTGTCCGAGGCAAGTGCCCGCTCCATCCGCAAGGCACACGCCGTATGTCCGCTTTCCGCCATACAGAGCGAATACGCCATCTGGTGGCGCGAGCCTGAAACGAAGATATTCCCCACGCTCCAAGAATTGGGTATCGGCTTTGTGCCTTACTGTCCGCTGGGTCGTGCGTTTCTTACAGGAGTCATCAACGAGAACAGCCGTTTCCAAAAAGGCGACAGAAGATATAACCTGCCACAGTTCCAGCCCGAAGCGTTGAAGCACAATATGCCGCTGGTCTATCTCGTCGAGGAATGGGCAAAACGCAAAGGCGTGACCCCGGCACAATTCGCCCTGATATGGATGCTCTCGCGCAAGCCGTGGATAGCCCCCATTCCCGGCACGACCAACCCCGACCATCTGGATGACTTCCTCGGCGCGGCTTCCGTGCGGCTGACTCCCTACGAAATGGAGGAGTTCGATGCCGCCTACGCCAAGATTGACCTGATGGGACACCGTGCCGACCCCTTCACGGAAAGCCAGATAGACAAATAAAAATACAATAACATTTAACTCATAACAAATATAAATATGCAAACAAATCTTACTTACGACATGTACGTTCCTACCCGCGTGATGTTCGGGGCTGGAATGCTGAACAAACTGAGTGAACAACCGATGCCGGGACGTCGCGCCCTCATCGTCATCTCCAACGGCAAATCGACCCGTGCCAACGGCTACCTGGCCCGCACGGAAGAGCAACTGCACAAGGCTGGCGTGGGAACCGTGGTATTTGACGGAGCGACGCCGAATCCGACAGTTTCCGATGTTAATGCCGGAGCAAAAGTTGCCCGTGAGAACGGCTGCGACTTCCTCGTGGCGTTGGGCGGCGGCAGCGTGATGGACTGCACGAAAGCCATCGCAGTAATGGCTACCAACAACGGTGAACTATGGGACTATGTGCCCATCGGTTCGGGAAAAGGAAACCCCATCGCCGTCAAACCGCTGCCCATCATCGCCATTACCACCACGGCGGGCACGGGCTCGGAGACGGACAACTCCGGTGTCATTACCAAAGAGGATACCTTCGAGAAAGCCTTTGTCGGCGACAACTCTCTGTTCCCCGTCCTTTCCATCGTGGATCCGGAACTGATGGTAAGCGTACCCCCGACATTCACCGCCTACCAAGGCTTCGATGCCCTGTTCCACAGCACGGAAGGCTACATCGCCCGCGGCGCGAACCTGATGAGCGATATGTACGCCCTGACCGCCATTGAGAACCTCGCCAAATACTTGCCCCGCGCCGTGAAGGACGGCAAGGACATGGAAGCCCGCACCCACGTGGCACTGGGCAACACCTTGTCCGGCGTGGTGATGTGCCTCACCCTCATCACCAGCGAGCACGCCCTTGAGCACGCCCTCTCCGCCTACCATCCGGCATTGCCCCACGGCGCAGGGTTGATTATGGTCAGCCGTGCCTACTACAAATACTTCATCGAACACCACGCCTGCGACGACCGTTTCATCCGCATGGCGCAGGCGATGGGCATGCCCGAGGCGACGAAGCCCGAAGACTTCCTCACCGCCCTCGACCGCTTGCAGGAGGTCTGCGGCGTTGCCGACCTAAAGATGTCCGACTACGGCATCACCCCCGACGAGTTCGAGACGCTGATGCGCAACACCCGCGAGGTAATGGGAGTGATGTTCACCAGCGACCGCGTGCAGATGACGGACGAGGACATTGTGAACGTCTATAAGGAATCGTACAAGTAATTCCGATCACAATCTGATTGAAACTGCGGGGACAGCCCTTATCCTGAAGGATTGGCGCTGTCCCCGTTCTTTTATTTTCAGTAAAAGTGTTACAAACCCAGATGATATGTCTATCCAGCCAAGCCTTATACCGTTGTATTTTTGCAAAAGAAAAGAAATAGAATAAAATATGAACAAGATGAGTTATCTGCTGATTTGTGCGGCTGCGGCTATGATGGCAGCCTGCACTGACAACCCGGAACAGTCGCCGCAAGGCGGAGAAACTCCGGATACGCCGGTCGCCCCGCCCGTGGAACAAGGCGACTACCTGCTGATAAACGGCTCGACATTCACGATGGGTAGTCCCGAAGAAGAGCGTTGGCGCGAGAATGACGAGACGCAGCATCAAGTAACCGTGGGCAACTACTACATTGCCAAGTATGAAGTGGCGCAAGCCGATTACGAAGCTCTGATGGGAAGCAATCCGAGCTCGTTCACGGGCGACAGGCTGCCTGTGGATGGTGTAAGCTGGTACGATGCCGTCCGTTACTGCAATGCCCTCAGCAGTCAGGAGGGACTGGAAGCGGCCTATACCATCAACGGAATGGAAGTCACGTGGAACCGGGGAGCCAACGGCTACCGCCTGCCGACGGAAGCCGAGTGGGAATACGCCTGCCGTGCGGGTAGGACAACCCCGTTCAGCACCGGAGGGAACATCACGGTGGACCAAGCCAACTGGTACAGCAGTTACCCTTACATCGAAGGTGAAGGCGGAGGCGCATACCGCAGGCAGACCGTGGCTGTCGATGAATTTGAGCCCAACCCGTGGGGCATCTACAATATGCACGGCAATGTGAGCGAATGGTGCTGGGATTATTATGGCGAATACGGGGCGCAGACACAGGACAATCCTGCCGGACCGCAATCGGGGCGGAACCGTGTGATGCGTGGCGGCGGTTGGTACGACTATGCCAAACACGTGCGTTCCGCCTACCGCTCGGCTATGCCCGCCGATTATATGGATTATAAAATAGGTTTCCGCTTGGCACGCAATGCGGAATAAAGTACAGGAGGAAAAAGTTATGCGAAAACTGATTTTGATATTGTCCGTTCTGCTCGGTTTGGGGACTGCATACGCACAGACAGGCGGAAAGGCACTGGTCGTCTATTTTTCCGAAAGCGGAAATACGCAGGGCATTGCCGAGCGCATCCATTCCCTGATAGGCTGCGACCTTGTGGAGATAGAAATGGAAGAGCCTTACTCGGACAGCTATAGCACTCTGTTAGAACAGGCGGAGCAAGACCTGATAGCCAATGCCCGCCCGGCTCTGCGCACCCGCATCAGCAATATGGACGAATACAGCACAGTCCTGCTCGGCTACCCGAACTGGTATGCCATCCTGCCGATGCCTGTTTACACATTCCTCGAATCATACGACTTTTCCGGGAAGCGCATCATCCCGTTCTGTAGTCACGGCAACGGAATGACGGGTGAAACGGTATCAAACATCTGCAAGACATGCCCGGATGCCGATGTGCGGCGGGCGTTGTCAGTCACTTATAGCGGAGGTAGCTCTTTGGAGAGTGAAATCCGTGCGTGGCTGGAAGAACACGGATTGATAAACAATTAAAAACGAAGAAATATGAAAAAGTTATTCTTAATCCCATTGATGCTGTTGGCGACGCTTATGATAGCGACGGCTTGCAGCGAGGACGACCCGATACCAAACGAGCAGGAACAGACCACCCCCGGAGAAGATGACGGGGAAGAAGGCAATGAAGGTAACGAAGAAGACGGCAATGTGGAAGGAGGCAATGGCCGGTATCTCGTACTGTATTGTTCCCGCACAGGAAACACGGAACAGATGGCGCGGACCATCCAGTCCACGCTGGATTGCGATATGATGGAAGTCGTGCCGGAAACGCCTTACGAGGACGACTACAACGCGATGCTCGACCGTGCGCAGGAGGAACTGGATGCCATCGGTCAGGGTAATTATCCCGCTATTACCACCTCCGTAGAAAGTTTCGATGAGTATGACATCGTGTTCATCGGCTACCCCATCTGGTACAGCCACATGGCAACCCCGATGCAGACGTTCCTGCACAACCACGTCGAGTTGTTGGCAGGAAAGCGTATCGCCCTTTTCGCCAGCAGCGGGAGCAGTGGCATAGGCACTTCCGAAAGGGATGCGGCAACGCTTGTCCCCGATGCCGTGTTTGAAGAATCGCTGTTGCTCACATCAAGCTCATTGGGCAGTATGGAGACGCGCATTCCGCAGTGGCTGGAAAGCCTTGGCGCAAGCCGGGAAACCGGGGATGGGGAAGATACCGCTGAAAGCCTTGGCATCAACATCATCGTTGGCGACCGGACCATATCCGCTACGATGGAGGATAACGGTGCCGCCCGCGATTTTCTTTCACGCCTGCCGATAGAGGTCACCTTGGAAGACTACAACAACGGGGTGGAAAAGATATTCTATCCCGACCCCGAACTCAGTCTCGATGACACGCCGAGCGGCTGCGACCCCGTGCCGGGCGACATCACCATCTACGAGCCGTGGGGCAACGTCGCCATCTTCTGCCAGGATTGGTCGGCAAACAACTCGCTCATCAAAATCGGGCATATCGATGGTGATGGCATCAGCCTGCTGCAAGGAACGGAGAGTATGAACGTAAGATTTGAAAGACAATGAATATGATACGGAATTTATTCACCGCATTGCTCTTGTTCGGACTGCTATCTTGCAGTACAGCGGAGAGGAAAACTCATTCCTCCAATATAGAGGAAACCGAAAAACAAAACATAGGAAGCGTGCTTGCCCTCTACCCGAAGCCGATGACCGTCATCGGTGCGGAGGTGGACGGGAAAGTGAACTGGCTCGTCGTGGGGCATACGGGCATCATCGGCCACGACCGGATACTCGTCAGCATGAGCAAAAGCCACTATACCAACCAAGGGATAAAGGCATCCAAGAAACTGTCCATAAACCTTGTGAGCCGGGAGATGCTGCCCAAAGCCGATTACGTGGGCAGTGTGAGCGGCGCTTCGGTTGACAAGTCGGAGGTGTTTGAATACCACTGGGGTGAAAACGGCACTCCCGTAATTGATGCCTCGCCATTGACGATGGAATGCAATGTGGTGGACACCTATGAGTCGGAAGGCTTCGACAACTTTGTCTGCTCCATAGCCAACACATACGCCGCTCCCGGTGTGCTTGACGCGGACGGCAAACTCGACTATACGCGTCTGAAGCCCGTCTTGTTCGAGTTTCCTACCTATTCCTACCTCGCTACCGGAGAAATCATCGGCAAATGCCTTAACCTGGACAAACAGCCGGGCATGTGCGCCAAGGAAGAGATGGCAGCCGACGGTATCGTACGCCTGTCGAAAATCGAAGTCTGGCCGAAGTTCCTCAACGAGTATATGAAATATGTAACCGAGGTGGGCGAAATTTCCCTGCGCACCGAACCGGGCGTGCTGACCATGTACGCCGTAGGCGAAAAAGAGAATCCGTGCAAAATCACCATTCTCGAAACATACGCAAGCAAGGAGGCTTACGACAAGCACATCGCCTCCGCGCATTTCCAGAAATATAAGCAAGGGACGCTGCACATGGTCAAATCATTGGAATTGTCAGACCAGACGCCACTCAACCCTGCTAACCGGATCAACAACTTTATGGAATAATATAATTGAACACCGTATAAATTCACTAATTAAAAGGAGAATAAATTATGAACAAGGATTATCCAACAATCGCACTGGGAACATGGTCGTGGGGCAAAGGAATGGCCGGAGGCGACCAGGTATTCGGGAACAACGTGGGGGTGGAAGAACTTCGCCCCGTATTTGACGAGGCAATAAAGAACGGGCTGAACCTGTGGGATTCGGCTGTGGTATATGGCATGGGCGCATCGGAAACCGTCCTGTCATCGTTCACCAAGGAATGCAAGCGCGAAGACGTGCTCATCTCCACCAAATTCACTCCACAGATTGCCGACGAGACGGCAGCCGACCCCGTCGCCGCCATGTGCGAGAGCAGCCTCTCCCGTTTCGGCACGGACTATATCGATATGTATTGGATTCACAATCCGGCAGACGTGGAACGCTGGACGCCTTATCTTATCCCGCTGGTAAAGAGTGGCAAGGTGCGCCGTGTGGGAGTTTCCAACCACAACCTGGCGCAGATAAAGCGTGCGGAAGAAATCCTTTCGGCGGAAGGTGTGCATGTGTCCGCCGTCCAGAACCATTATAGCCTGCTCTACCGCTCGTCGGAGAAAGCCGGCATCCTGGACTACTGCAAGGAGAACGGCATCGACTTCTGGGCATACATGGTGCTGGAGCAGGGCGCGTTGAGCGGAAAATACGACACGCAGCATCCGCTTCCCGCAGGGAGCCAGCGTGGTGAGACTTACAATCCGATGCTTCCGCAGATAGAGCAGTTGGTAAGCGTGATGCGCGTCATCGGCGAGAAGTACGGCGTATCTCCCGCACAGGTAGCCTTGGCGTGGGCAATCGCCAAAGGAACTACACCGATAATCGGAGTGACGAAAGTGTCGCAGGTGCAGGATGCGGTCAAGGCTTCGCAGATTTCCCTCACGGCAGACGAAATCGGCCGAATGGAGGAAGCGGCGGAAAAGACAGGAGTGGATACGCGCGGCTCCTGGGAAATGCCGATGATTTGAGTATGAACCTGTAAAAACAAAAAACTTATGCCAGTAATTACCATAGAAGCCGCCAAACTGACCAAGGAGCAGAAAGCGGTAATGACGAAAGAGATGACAGAAACAGCCTCGCGGGTGATGAATCTTCCGCCGCAAGCGTTCTATGTGTTCATCAAAGAGAACGAGCCGGACAATATCGGCGTGGGTGGAACCCTGCTGTCTGACAAGAAAGAGTAGGTAGGGCTTGGCAGCCAGCAGTACGAACTGGTAAGGCTGGACTGACGTTATAAAAGAGGACTTGTTTATGAGAAAGCTGATTATGATGATATGCCTGATGCTGTCGGTCCTTACTCCGGCAGCTCAGGCGCAGTCAAAAACGACAGGCAATCAAAATAAGACGAATATGAAAAGTAACACTATCAAACTGACCGTGGAAGGCGGACGGACATTTACTGCCACATTGGAGGATAATTCTTCAGCCAAGGCACTAAGAGAGCAACTTGCCAAAGGTGACATCACCGTGGAAATGAACGACTATGGCGATATGGAAAAGGTAGGTTCACTCGGCATCAACCTGCCGCGCAATGACCGTCAGACCACGACCGGACCGGGCGACATCATCCTCTATTTGGGGAATAACCTCGTCATTTATTACGACACCAATTCATGGAACTTCACGCGCGTCGGCAAGGTTGACGGGGTTTCGACCCGCAAGGAAATGCTGGACTTGCTCGGCGGTACCGGGAAAATCTCCGTGACCCTGTCACTGGAATAATAGACACATTTAACACTTTTGATTTATGAAAAAGATAACGTTTTTATTATTGATAACAACAATGATTAATATTCAAGGAATTATGGCACAAGAAAAAGTTACAGGAAACACCGCAGCGGACGGCAGGGAGTCATTTCAGAAGGAAATGATATTCCCAATCGGAGAACCTAACTCCGCATATGCACAGTATTTCATCGGCAACAGCTATCTGACTCCGATATCCAAAGAGCAGATACCGTTCAGCAATGTGACTTTCGAGCCGGGCTGCCGCAACAACTGGCATATCCACCACGCCACGAAAGGCGGCGGGCAGATGCTTGTCTGCGTGGCCGGCAAGGGCTGGTATCAGGAGGAAGGCAAGCCTGCGGTACAGATGCTTCCGGGCGATGTCATCCACATACCTGCCAATGTGAAGCACTGGCATGGGGCGGCAGCGGACAGCTGGTTCGCGCATCTTGCCTTTGAAGTGCCGGGAGAAAACTCTTCCAACGAATGGCTGGAACCTGTGACTGATGAAGAATATAATCGGTTGGAGAAATGAGATTGCTCACTTTGTTGCTCGCAGGAATGTCTCTCAGCTCCGTTTCCCTTAGCGGACAGACGCTCGATGTCCATACCCACATCATCATCCCCGAATACATGGAAGTGCTGAAAGCGCACGGGGCGGAGTTGGAAGAGACATTCCCGTTGCCCGCATGGAGTGCGGAGCGGCACATTGCCTTTATGGACAGTGCAGGCATCCGTACCGCCGTGCTGACCATGCCTGCCCCGCAGCCGTATTACGGTGATGCAGAGGAAAGTGCCCGGTGCATCCGCCGGGTGAATGAGGTTTCGGCGGAGGTGAAGCGGCAATATCCTGATCGGTTCAGGTTCTGCGCTGCCCTGCCATTGCCTGATGTGGATGCTGCCATTCGTGAAGCCATCTATGCGCTCGACACCTTGGGCGCGGACGGTGTGAAGCTGGCGACCAACAGCCGGGGGCAATACCTGGGCGACGAAGAACTCGACCCTTTGATGAAAGTGCTGAACGAGCGTCACGCCGTCATCATCATCCATCCACACCGCCCCACGCCTTATCCTGAAGAAATCATCGCCACCACACCGCTGGCGATGTACGAATATCCGGCGGAGACCACCCGCGCCGTGGTGAATATGCTGGCAAGGAACGTGCTTGTGCGCTACCCGAACCTGAAAGTGGTCGTGCCCCATTGCGGTTCGTTCCTGCCGTTGGCGTTGCCGCGCATGAAGTCTATCCTCCCTGCCATGGTGAAGCAAGGCTACATGCAGCCGATAGATTGGGAAGGCAACCTTTCGCGCCTCTACTTCGACTTGGCGGGCAGTCCCACCCTCGAAGTCTTGCGGTCGCTGCTCACCATCACCACGCCCGGCCACATCCTTTACGGTTCGGACTATCCCTACCTGCCTGATGCCGTGCTGAAAGCCAACCTGCAAAGGCTGAAACAGACGCTGGATGCGGACGAGGAACTTGCCGGATATGAGGAAATGTTTTTATGGGAGAATGCGGAGCGGCTGTTTGAGAGGGACACTATTGATAAAAGATGACCCTGGACATTACGACCGCATCTTCACGACATACTCCGACGGCGTGATGCCTTCCTGCTTTTTGAACATCCGGCTGAAGTGCTGGGGATACTCGAAGCCGAGGCGGTCGGACACTTGGGAGACGGTTTCCCCTGCTGCAAGGCCGTTCTTGGCAAGCTGGATGACGAACTGGCGGATGTGGTTGCTCGCCGTGTCGCCGGTGGTCTTTCGGATTACGTCCCCGAAATAATTAGGCGACATACACAGCTTGTCGGCACAATATTGCACGGTTGGCAGTCCGTGGACGAATTGCTGTTTCTCCTCAAAATAATCGTGGAGCAGGCTGTTGAAGCGGACGAGAATGTCGGAGTTCTCCACTTTGCGGGTGATGAACTGACGGTTGTAGAAACGCTGGCAGAAATTGAGCATGAGTTCGATGTAGCCCACGAGGATGGCGTTTTGAAGCTCGTCCGGCTTCTTGCCGAGTTCATCCCGGATCTGACGCATCAGCGACACAAGCAAGTCGTGTTCCTCGTCCGTCATGTGGAGGGCCTCGTTGACACGATAATCGAAGAATGAGTAATCCCTGATGTGCTTTTCAAGAGGGAAACCGTGCAGCAGGTCAGGATGGAAAAGAAGTGCCCATCCCGCGATGGCCACCCATTCGCCGTTGTCTTCCTTGCCTCCGACCTGTCCGGGAGCGACACACAGAAGCGTTCCTTTGTTGTAGTCGTACTTGCCGCAGCCATAGTCAAGCACCACATCGGCATCATCCCTGAGAAACAGGGCAAATACGCTGTAATTGTTCAGACTGTGGCGTATCGGAGACACCTCGGCATAGTCGATGACACTGACCAGGGGATGCTGTTCGGCGCATCCCAGGTAGCGGCTGTAGTCATTGACGCTCTTGACTTTCAATATCGTGCTCATATATTTCTTCCGGTTAAAACGATACAAAGATAAAGCATTTAACAGACAATCTCTTACCTATACGGCAAATTCTGTGAAAATGGTTCGATTTGCCCGTTTATGGTTACATAACACCTTCTGATTACAGTGTAATTTTGCATCAGATAAAAACAAAAAAAATGAAACAGAAAACAGACTTTCCCAAAGAACTGTGCGCGGACGAGGCGGTTTGCTTCATTGCGGACCGCCATAAAGTAACCCCGCAACAGCTCCTGCATTATTTCTTTGCCGGAGCACCTGCTGTAGAAGCTGCAGCGACGGCAGAAATGCCGATAAATTTAGAACCGAATGAAGTAGAAATACTGAACGGACTGTCAAATATGTCAAACATTGAAAACAACAGATAATATGACAATGAAGAAGAACATCGGAAACACATTGGCACTCTATCCCACGCCTGCAGTTGTCGTGGGTACGGAAGTGAATGGAAAAGTAAATTGGCTGCTCGTGGCCCACGTGGGCATCATCGGGCACGACCAAATCATGCTGAGTATGTTTAAGAAACATTACACCAACGAAGGTGTAAAGCAGACAGGCAAAGTATCGGTCAATATGGTAAACGAGGCGATGCTGGAGCGTGCCGACTATGTGGGCTGCACAAGCGGAGCAAAGGCAGACAAGTCGGATGTGTTCGTGTACCACTTGGGTGAAGCCGGAACGCCCGTCATCGATGAAAGTCCTCTGGTGATGGAGTGCGAGGTGGTAGACAACTACGAGACGGAAACCTTCGACAACTTCATCTGCAAGATAAAGAACACCTACGTGGACGAGGACTGCCTGAATGAGAAAGGGAAACCGGACTACGACAAACTGAAGCCCGTGCTGTTCGAGATGCCGAACTACACCTACCTGCGTACCGGCGAGACCATCGGCAAATGCACCAGCTTCGGTAAAACATATAATAAGAAGGAGGAACAAAGATGAAAACAAGATTCTTAGGAAAAGACAGACTGGAAGTGTCCGCCATCGGTTTGGGGTGCATGGGCTTTACCCAAAGCTATCCCCCTTATCCTGACCGCAAGGATGCCATCGACACCATTCGCAAGGCGGTAGATTTGGGCGTAACGTTCTTCGACACCGCCGAGGTGTATAGCTATACCAAGAATGAAGACCTTGTTGGCGAGGCGTTGCAACCCGTCCGTGACAAAGTGGTCATCGCCACCAAATTCGGCTACGACCTCTCCGAGACACCGGATCTGACAACATCGGCTCGTCCTGTATCGCTCTCCAGCCGCCCGGAGACCATCCGCCGGGCAGTGGAAGGTTCGCTGCGCCGCCTGCGTACCGACCACATCGACTTATATTATCAGCACAGGGTTGACCCGAATGTGCCTATTGAAACGGTGGCTGAAACTGTCGGCGAGCTGATAAAGGAGGGCAAGGTGCTGCACTGGGGCTTGTCCGAAGCCGCCGCATCCACCGTGCGCCGTGCCCATGCTGTTTGCCCATTGACCGCCGTGCAATGCGAATACTCCCTGTGGTACCGCAAGCCCGAAGCGGAACTGCTACCCACGTTGGAAGAATTAGGCATCGGTTTCGTACCGTTCAGTCCATTAGGCAAGGCTATGCTGACCGGGCGATTCAACAAGGACACGAAGTTTGACAAGACCGACTTTCGCTCCGCCATCCCCCGTTTCCAAGGAGAGAACTTAAAACATAATATGGAGTTGGTGGAATATGTGGAGGCTTTGGCAAAGCAAAAAGAAACCACTCCTGCCCGCATAGCCCTCGGTTGGCTGTTGGCACAGAAGCCGTGGATTGTCCCCATTCCCGGCACGAAGCGCGTCGAACGTATTAAAGAGAATATCGGAGGGGCTGACATCCAGTTCACGGAAGATGAGCTGGCCGACATCCGCAGCCATCTGGACAGCATCGAGATACAGGGTGCACGCTATCCCGAAGACCAGGAAAAGATGACAGGACTGTAATCCAGAATGCCTATGGAACGACGAGATTTTTTGAAGAAGTCTGCGCTGGCGGCGTTGGGCACGGCGGTAGCCGGCACGGGGTTGGTGCAGGCTTTCAACCACATAAACGATAACGAATCAAAGATAGACAAGATGAAGATAGTAGTATTGACGGGAAGTCCCCGTAAGAACGGGAACTCCGCTTATCTGGCAGAGCAGTTTATCAAGGGCGCGGAAGAAAAAGGACACGAGGTGTTCCGCTTCGACTGCGCGTTCAAACAGGTGGAGCCATGCCGTGCCTGCAACCGTTGCGGCATGAACGGTTCCTGCATATTCAATGACGATTTTCAGGAACTTCGTCCGCACCTGATAGAAGCAGACATGGTGGTGTTCGCCACTCCCATGTACTACTTCAGCATCTCGGCGCAGATGAAACGGGTGATAGACCGCTTTTACGCCATCAACGGACAGATAAAGGGAGCATCTAAAAAGGCCGCGTTCCTGATGACTTACGCCGATACTTCCCGAAAAGAGGCTGAACCGATGCTGGTGCATTACCATACGCTGATGGACTATCTCGGCTGGACAAGCGTTGGCGAAGTGGTGGCTTCGGGAGTATGGACAGCAGGCAGTGTCAGAAATACGGATTATCCGCAGCAAGCCTACCAGTTGGGCAAGAGTTTATAATCATTTATCAGAGAACAAGATGAAAAAAGTAATAGGTATGATCGCCCTCGTGCTGGCAGGAAGCCTGTCCGCGATGGCACAAACGACAGACAATATGGACAGAATCGAAGTATGCAAGCAGAACTACCATACCCTTTTTGGCGGTGAAGCCCTGACCGGACAGGGTACGGATCCGGAGATGATGGACATCCTCCAGAAATTCATTTTCGGCGAAGTTTTCCAGACGGGAGACCTCACCTTGAAACAGCGTGAGATGATTACATGTATCACCCTCGCCACGATGCAGACGCTTCCACAACTGAAAGCCCACGCAGGAGCGGCCCTCAATGTGGGTGTCACTCCTGAAGAACTGCGTGAGGTTATGTATCTCACGGCACCGTTCATCGGCTTTCCGAAGATGCTGAACGCCGTGGCTACAGTGAATGAAGTGTTCAAGGAACGGGGGATATCCCTGCCGTTGGCAAAGCAGGGTACGGTGACGGAAGAGACGCGACACGAGACAGGCAAGGCCATTCAGGATAAGCAATATCCCGGCGGCGTGTCGTCAGTCATGTCAGGTATGCCCGGAGACATGGGCAAGAATGTGGAGCAGTTCCTGACCGACTATTTCTTCGGCGAGATATACAGTCGCGGCGCACTCGACCTGAAGACCCGGGAGTTGCTGGGATATTGTGCCCTGACTACGCTGGAGGCAGAGAGCCAGCTCCATTCACACTACCACGGAAACATCAACGCGGGCAATTCTCCTGAAACGGTGGCCGCCGCCGTCATCCAGTGCCTGCCCTACATCGGCTTTCCTGCCGCAATCAAGGCTCTGCGCATCATCAAGGAGGAATACGTAAAATCTGTTTCCGCAGAAAACGACAATGTGAACCGATAAAAACTTGTACCCGAACAAGTTAAATTAGATCAAAGCTTACTTTTGTTAAAGGTAGATAAAACAAACTGAAACAATAGTGAATTTTATGAAGAAAATTTTTTATTTCCTGCTTATGGCAGGGTTTGTATTCGGTTTCACTGCTTGTAGTGATGACGATCCTATAACAGATGAACCCCAGACAGAAGTTCCGGAAGACAATGGGAACAACGATGATGAAAACGGGGGAAACGATTCAGGCGGGACAGATAACTCAGAAACAGGAAATATAATGATAGTTTATTACAGTTTTACGAACAATGTGCATACCATTGTTTCCGATTTACAAACACAGATAGAGGCTGATGTGCTGCGTGTGGAACCGGCCGAAGACGGGATTGATTATGCAGCCAATAACTATGCTATCGGAAGTGCCTTGATTTCCGCCATACGGAACGATCCTGATTCACCCTCGTCATATCCGGATATAAGGACAACTGCCGACAATCTGGATGATTATGACACCATTATCGTAGCCACTCCATTATGGTGGAGCAATATGGCTGCTCCAATGCAGACATTCCTGTTCAGGTATGGCGAGCAGATGGCGGGAAAAAATATCGGACTTATCGTGTCAAGTGCCAGTAGCGGCATAAGTGGTGTGGAAGCGGATGCCGAAAGGCTTATACCCGAAGGCATATTTATGTCATCCTGTCTGTGGATACGTTCATCACAGACTTCTGACTGTCATTCAATGATAGCAGATTGGATTGAAGAAGTAAATTTATAACAAAACGTTATGAACAAGATTTTATCCATTGTTGCGGCTCTTGCAACTTGCTTTGCCACTTATGCACAAGATAAAGGAGATAAAGACATGCTAACTGAAAACAAACCGCTGGTTGCGTATTTTTCCGCCACCGGCACGACAGCAAAGGCTGCCCGCATTATTGCTGATGTCACGGGAGGCACTTTATACGAGATAACTCCTACGCAGGCTTATACATCGGCCGATCTTGACTGGAACGACAGGCGGTCACGCAGTTCGGTGGAAATGAATGACCCGCAGTCACGTCCGGAAATGAAAGACACGGAAATTGACATGGCTGCTTACAGTGTGGTTTTCATCGGATATCCCATCTGGTGGGACTTGGCTCCGAGAATCATCAACACATTCATCGAGAGCCAAGACCTGACAGGTAAGACGCTCGTTCCGTTTGCTACCTCTGGCGGAAGCGGAATAAACAATAGCGTAAGAGAATTGAAACGGGCATATCCCGGCTTGAAATGGCAGGACGGCCGGCTTCTTAACGGAACCAGCCGGAGTACTGTCCAGAACTGGGTTGGTGGAATAATGAAAAAATAACGGAATCTCATAAAATCAGAAAATGATGTTTGGAATAGGAACACAAGAGATAATATTCATCGTGCTGATTGTCCTCCTGTTCTTTGGAGGCAAGAAAATCCCCGAACTGATGAAAGGTCTGGGAAAAGGCGTGCGCAGTTTTAAGGAAGGTGTCAAAGGCGTGGAAAACGACCTTGACATAAGGGATGAAAGTCCGGTCAAATGACAAATATGGGACAGACGGCAGGTAACATTCAAACCGGTGAAATGTCGTTTTGGGAGCATTTGGACGTATTGAGGGCTTCCCTGATAAAGATTGCCATCACAACCGTACTATGCGGAATTGTGGCTTTCCTGTTCAAGGAGGAAGTGTTTTCGGTCATCCTTGCCCCTAAAAACGATTCGTTCATCACCTACCGTCTGTTCAATCGTATTGCGGGATGGACTACCGGGGCAGAAAGTTCTGATTTTTCTGTCCAGCTTATCAATACCGGACTGGCGGAACAGTTTGTCATCCACATGAAAACCTCCGTTTATATCGGTTTTTTGCTCTCATCTCCCTATACTTTGTACCTGCTTTTCCATTTCATTTCTCCGGCACTATACGAAAATGAAAGGAAATATTCCTTTCGTGTGGTTGGCAGCGGGTATGCGATGTTCATTCTTGGGGTATTGCTCAGTTATTTTCTGATATTCCCGCTGACTTTCCGTTTCTTGGGAACCTATCAGGTCAGCAATGACGTGGCGAACATGATAACGCTCCAGTCCTACATGGGGACATTGCTGATGATGAGTATTCTGATGGGTATCGTATTTGAACTTCCCGTGCTGTGCTGGCTGCTGGCGAAACTTGGCATATTATCCGCTGGATTTATGAGGCGTTTTCGTAAACATTCAATTATCGTCATTCTGATAATTTCAGCCATCATCACCCCGACATCGGACATATTCACCCTTTCATTGGTGGCATTGCCCATCTGGATGCTGTATGAGGTCAGCATTCTGATTGTCGGAAAATCTGAAAAATAATAAGGAACATGAGACTTGAACTAAAATTACACGTCAGGATTACACTTGGATATATTGTGATGCTTGCTGTTGGGATGAGCATGATTGTTATTTTAGTACAAGAGCGTAAGCGTATACAGAAAATAGAAACAGAGACTGAAGATATCCGTCAGGTACGCTGTAACATCAACACCGCCCACCGCCGCATCACCCGGCTTGCCCTGTTGGGCGAGGGTGTCATCGGCTGGGACAAGGCAGACCTCCTCCACTACCATGCCCAACGCCTGCGCACCGACAGCCTGCTGCAAGCCTTGAAACCCCATTGCCGGGAGTATGTGCGCCCGGCACAGATAGACACCCTGCGTTTCCTGTTGGCAGATAAGGAAGCCCATCTGCGGAATATCATGGACGCGATAGACGAACAGAATGAGGCGGACAGCCTCTTGGTGAACCACCTGCCCGAAGTGGCAAAACGGGCGACACGCATCCGCACCGTGAGGCAGAAGAAAAGCGGATTGGCAGGGGCGTTGGGCGGCAAGAAAACCGTTCAGGTGCTTCCCTCCGCCAAGGAACTGCACCAGTTCAGCGACAGCCTGATAGCCCTGCAACAGCGGCAGACAGCTGCGATGGATGCCTACGCCGACAGCCTGCGCAACCGCAACCGGGCATTGAACCGGGAACTGAACCGCCTCGTCAGCGACCTCGACACGCAGGCACAGACCGCCTTCGGACATCGGGAACGGAAGATAGCTGAAGCACAGGCATTGTCCGTGCGGCTGTTCACTATCACCATATCCGCCGCCATTGTCCTGCTGTTCTTGTCCTACCTCGCCATCCATCGGGAAATGAAACGCAACGACCAAGAGCGGAAGCGGCGCGAGAAACTCATCGGCGAATTGCAGGAGAGCAACGAAGCGAATAGGAAGCTAATCAAGCTCCGGCGCAACCTCATCCAGAACGTCACCCACGAACTGCGCACTCCATTGACCGCCATCAGCGGCAACGCCGAGCTGCTGCTGAACGACACGGAGGCGGACAGTCGGATGCGCCACGCGCAGACCGTCCATGATGCCGCCGGACGAATGGCGGGGATGATTAACAACCTCTTGATGTATTTCCGATTAGACAGCGGCAAGGAAACGCCAAACGTCAAGCCGTTCAAGCTGCGCTCCATTACTGAAATATTGGAAACGGAGTTTGCGCCGTTGGCGAAGAATAAAGGACTCAACTTCAAGATAGAAAGTGAAACGGACGAGATTGTAAGCGGCGACAAGAACCGAATTATAAGCATTGGCAGCAACCTGTTATCCAACGCCATTAAATTCACATCAAGCGGCACAATCACATTAAGCTCCGATTATACGGATGGCACATTCACGTTGTCGGTATCGGACACGGGAACCGGAATGACAAAGGAACAACAGGCACGGATATTCACCCCGTTTGAAAGGTTGGGCAACGCCGTGACGGAAGACGGCTTCGGATTAGGGCTTGCCATCGTAGCCGATACGGTGAAGCTGCTGAAAGGAAGCATCGCAGTGGGAAGCGAACCGGGTAAGGGAAGCCGCTTCACCGTGAGCCTGCCCTTGCCCAAGACGGAGGAAACGGCAACAAACGAAAAGAAACAAGAAAACTATACATCACTTTCCGGATGCAACATATTGGCGATAGACAATGACTTGGTTTTGGTTAATATGCTGCATGACATGTACAAGCAACACGGCGTGGAGTGCGACACCTGCCAAAGCGTGGATGAACTGACAGACCTGATGCGCACGAAGGACTACGACCTGCTGATAACCGACCTGAAGATGCCGGAAGTGAACGGCTACGAGATATTGGAATTATTGCGCACATCGGAAATCGGCAACTCGCAAACCATCCCCGTAGTTGCCGCCACCGCCGCAGGCTATGTGGAGGGAGAAGAATTGAAAGGAAAAGGCTTTGCCGCCGTGCTGTCCAAACCATACTCCATAGATGAACTGTTGGCTGTCACGGAGCGTTGCATCAAGCGGAATAAGACAAACCGCATAGACCTGTCATCCCTGCTCGCCTTCGGCGACAAGCGGCGCACGTTGGAAAAGCTGGCGGCCACAACACAATCCGACATGGAAGAAGTGAGCAAGGCGGCGGAAGCGGGAGACATGGAAGCATTGGACAACTGGGTGCATCACCTGAGAAGCTCGTGGATGCTGATAAAGGCAGAACAGCCGTTGGCGGCATTGTATGAGGCAATCCACAAGGAGGACATATCAGAAGAAGATATACAGTCCGCTGTAAACGGAGTGCTGGAGCAAGGAGTCATCATCGTGGAAACGGCAAGGAAGGAGGCGGAAAGATGGGCAGAATAATCGTAGTGGAGGACAACATCATCTATTCCGACTTTGTATGCCGCCTGCTGGAAAGCAAGGGATACCCAAGCGTCAGCACCTCCACTTGCAACGGCGCACGGAAGCTGTTTGCCAAGATGAGGGAGGATGACATCATTCTGGCTGACCTGCGCTTGAATGACGGTGACGGTATCAGTCTGCTGGAAGAACTGCGGAAACAGGGCAGGAACAATCCCTACATCGTCATGACCGACTATGATGAAGTGCCCACCGCCGTCCGGTCGATGAAGCAGGGCGCGGAGGACTACATCCCGAAAAAGCTGATTGAAGCCAACCTCTTCCCGCTCCTGAAAACCTTGCGGAAAAGGATGGAGCGGCACGATACGCCCATCCATGAGCGGCAGAGCGCGGCTTTCCGGGAAATATACCGCAAGATAAAGCTGGTCGCCCCGACCAACATGAGCGTATTGATACTGGGCGAAAGCGGAACGGGAAAGGAACACATCGCCGAGAAAATACATACGATGAGCAAACGGTCGGCGGGGCCCTTTGTCGCTGTGGACTGCGGTCTGCTTTCAAAGGAGCTTGCCGCATCCTCCCTGTTCGGGCATGAGAAAGGGGCGTTTACGGGAGCCGAAAGCAAGAAACAGGGGTTCTGGGAAGAAGCCGCAGGAGGCACATTGTTCCTCGACGAGATAGGCAACCTTCCGCCGGAAGTGCAGCAGATGCTGCTCCGCGCATTGGAAGCCAAACGGTACAGACCCACGGGAGGCAGCAAGGACAAGCGGGCAGACGTGCGCATCATCGCCGCCACCAACGAGGACTTGCAAGCCGCCATCGCCGAAAAGCGTTTCCGTCAGGATTTGTTCCATCGGATAAAGGAATACACATTGAACATACCGCCGCTGCGCGAGTGCCGTGAGGACATCATGCCTTTGGCTGATTTCTTCCTCAAACTCGCCAACGAGGAACTTGACCGTCAGGTGAAAGGCTTTGACGCGGAAGCGAGAAAACAACTGCTCGCCTATGCATGGGGCGGCAACGTGAGAGAACTGAAACGGGTCGTGCGCATGGCGGTGCTGCATACCGAGAGTGATACGGTCATGGCAGACACGTTGGAGTTTGATGAAATGCCAATGGCGGATGACGCTTCGCTGGCTTTGAACGACATGGAGAAGAAACAAATCATCCATGCGCTGGAACAGGCAAAGGGCAACCGCAAGTTGGCGGCAGCATTGCTCGGCATCGGGCGCACTACGCTGTACAACAAGCTGAAAGCATACGGGATAGAATAGAAAACTGTGAAAAAATGAAAGGAATTACAGGAAAAAGGCTACCTTTCGATAAGGTAAGCGGCGTTTCGGCATAAAAAACAATTGATTTGTTTTGTTCTGCCCTAAACTTGCATTACCTTTGTAGCAACATTTGAGAAAAGTCGGGTGCGGAAAGTAAAAAAATCCGTCCGATGAAGATATAGTATAGAATAAGACCGCAAGGCGCATCTGGTGAAAATCTGGACAATTGGAACTATGGAAGGCGATTGCGTGATGCTTATGCTATGCCTCGGCATAGCGTGCAGTCACGTACATTCCGTAGAGGCAGTCCAGAGCCGTCACCAGAAAGTAGTGTGATTTGCACGCTATTTTCGTATGACGGCTTTCGGTCGCAACCACTAAAAAAGAGACCGATGGGAAAAGTCATATTATTCGCCGTCCTCACGATGGACGGATGCCTTGCGGACAGTTCAGGGAAAGCGCAGCAATGGCTTGCCAAAACCGACACGCCGGACAGATTCGGCATTGCCGGAATGAAAGAAACCACCCGTCCGCTCTCCGAATACACTTCCCTCACCATGTTGGTGCTTGACAAGTCCGACACCACCTGTTTCATAGAAGCCAACACCACTACCGCAAGCATCATCAACGGCATGGCAAGGATGCACCTGCTGGACAAAATCATCCTCTGCACGATACCCGTCATTGCCGGGAACGGCTGCCGCCTGTTCCTTGGAGATTTGCCTGAAAGCGAATGGATGCGGGACGAGACAAAGACATACAAGGACGGTTCGCTGAAAGCCGTGTACCGCAAGAACGAGGGTGCGACTGTTCAGAAAGTGAACACCTCCCTGCTCAAAAGAGTGTTCAGATTATGAACACGTGTTCAATTTCTGAACACTTCCGAAAGGCTGAATTGGGGTATTCCAATTTATTTTTATCAAATATGTCTGCTGTTTATCAGCGACTTGCAAAACAAACCGCAAAAAATCCCATCCGTTGGACTGCCGTTTGCCCGATAGTTTTATGTGCGCACACTTCAACCCAAGT
>ENA-ORRQ01000637-ORRQ01000637.1-human-gut-metagenome-genome-assembly--contig:-NODE-637-length-32308-cov-14.592968_pt1 | contig 32308 bp, 30 predicted proteins | sample MGYA00242177_ERZ509138 | MGnify/ENA primary metagenome ERZ509138 (study PRJEB26280, sample SAMEA2338628) | human gut metagenome | biome: human gut; feature: human-associated habitat; material: faeces... | reverse complement strand
GGACATCTTGGCGGTTTAAACTTTGCTAATTTGGGAACATGCGGACATTCATTTTTTATTATCCATGCAAAGCCATACGATGAAAGCAGACTGCAACAAGGCGGCAGAAGGCACACTTATGTTTGCTTGAGCGAACCATATATGCCATGCCGTCATGCTTGACTTATCAGTGCTGCACGCTGCGATAGCATGGTATGATATATTTCTGAGAAAGCTTTCCGTTGTTGCCAATCATGTTTTTCTCTTGCTTTACGATTTTTTTGGGCCATCCGTCGGAGTAATACTCTATCAAGAGGTAATCGTTATACAGCATCCTGCCGTTAACCTGTTTGTCAAGGTTATCGCCTATGTCATTCTTGACATCGCTTAATTCGTCTCCTTTTAATATACCTTCTACAAGACCTTTAAGTATAGCTCTGACATCGTCTTTTGGAATATAATTATATGTATCAGCCTCAATCTTGTAATCATAAGTTTCGGGATCTTCAGATACTTCCACGTATGAATCTGATTCAAATTCATCTTCAGTGGCGTCTGTATGCTCTGTTACGGTGCCGATGTTATATGCCTCACCGTGTTGCCTGAACATCAGTTCAAGTTCCTCCGTGTATCCCTTCACGATATTATCGTAGTCAACATCCTTTAACAGCTTTTTTGTATCAGCACCCATAGCATCAAGACTGTCAATGATGGGCATATCTTTAATAACTGACATAAAAAGTTGTTTTGCCTGCTTAGCTATCTTGTCAAGATTGTCATACTTAACTATTTTACCATATTCGTCGGTAGTGAATTTTATCGTAGTGCCTTTCAGCACTTTTTTTAAAGTATCAAACTTCTCGGTTAGAAGCTTCTGTTTCCATGAGTCTTTTACCGAGTCGCTGACAAATTCAAGAAAAGTATATTCCATCTTATACCCTTTCTTGGTTGAGTCGGTTACGTTTACCATTACCTTGGTGTTAATCCCCATGGTTTTTATCGTATCACCATTCTTTACATCCCATTGGCTCTCGTTTATCCAGTAGATCATTGTGTCGTTTTTGTTGAAAAATGCAACCACATACAGCACCGAATCTCTGCCGGGAGCAACAGAATCTTCTTTCTCGCTAACATATCTTCCGTGCGGCATTGACGTGAAGGAACTGAGAATAGTAATAGCCACAATAATAATGAGTGCAGATAACATTATCCTGAATGAGGCAGGTGGCACGGATGTGCCTGTGGTTTCAGCCGATTGCAGAGTGTTGCGTCTTTTTGTGTTAATCATAGGCAGCGATTTTTTATATGTATGAATTTTTACAAATATACGAATTTAATTTGTCTTTCGCAACAAATTCATGGATTATCATGCAAAAGACTTTCGTTTTGCCAGCATACCATAAGATGGACAGACAAAAAAATGCCGGACATGGTGAACTAACCATATCCGGCAATCAATATATCTTTGAGAGCAACAGCTTTATTGCTCGCCTGCCTTCTCCTCACATCCCTTTATCATCCTTTCGAGCTGCTCTATTCTTGCAGACTTTTGTCCGGCGTTGAAGGCAGAGTAATAACTCATTGCCGAAGTGAAATATTCAGCCGCACATTGCCACTTACTGAGGAACATATAACAGAAGCCAAGCCGATAATAAATGTCGCCCTTCTCGGCATTGCTGCACACCAGCAGTTTCTTTTCGTAAAGCGGAATGGCCTTCTCATATTCGTTGAGCATAAAATGACTTTCGGCAGCCACATTGTAATATACGCTACGTTCCCCGGGCGAATAGACTTCAAGCCGACTCATGGTGTCGTCAAGATAGCGGCACGCCTCCTTATAGTCAGCCTCATGAAAATAACACACTCCAATGTATGCCCTGAAGCGCGGATTCAGGTTATACTTCTTGTCGAGCCGGTTGAGCAGCAACAGTGCTTCATGATATTTTTCTCCGGCAAAATAGTCTAAGGCGCGTTCGAGCATCTCCGAGTCGTTATTGCCGCCCTGCCTATAGGCAATTCCGTGGCTTTGTAACGTAAGTAATGATAACATCAAAAGCGCAAGGAATCTCATTTGGTGTAGAAATCAATCAAACTGTTAAGCGCGTTGCGGCAGACAGTACAGAACTCAGGATTCTCGTTAGTGCGCATTCTGCAGTCTTGCATGCCGCGATAAACGCCTTTAAGACTATAGCCCGCTCCCTCAAAGAGTCCCACTCGGCTCTGTATTGTCGCCGGGTCGTTGCTTTCGGGCGTAGGCACGGGCGTGCCCGGCTTTATCAGGTTCTCCCATTTTCCGTGAAAGTCTTTCAGAGTGGTGATGTTAGGTTCCCACGGTTCAACGTCGTGCGGATACATCGGTATCTGTTCCTGTTCGTAGGCATACTCGTCGCCAAGGCCTCCGAAACTGTGACCGAACTCATGCACCACTACGGGCTTGAACTGCTTGTGGTGAGTCATCGACAGGACATAAGAGTTGAGTATGCCGCCTCCACCGTATTCATCAGTATTTGTCAAAATGATGATGTGTTCGTAAGGTATGCCTGCAAGCCAGTCGTGAAGCTCTTTCATGTTAAGCGTGGTAAGATATCTGTTGCTGTAGAACGTATCAAAGTGAGAGTGGAGGGCGGTGTTCTTCCAGATGCCCTTTGAAGGCTCACTTGTTCCGCTTTCCTTAGATTCAGACTCCACTGCGACAATGTTAAAGCACTTGCGTCTCGACTTAAACGGCTCATGGGCAAACAGCGCCTCAGTAGCAATGCCGACGTCTTTAAGGAATACGTCCATCTCGTCTTTTGTATATCCCTCGGCAACGAAGGCTATGTGAATGCACTTAGAGGTATCTTCAGCCTGCTGTATTACTTTGTATGGTGTTATACCGCGTTCACCGATATGTCTGATAAGAATGTCGCCGGGAGCAACCATGTGAGTAAACGTGGCACACTTTTCGCGGCGATTGTTATACAGGTCGACAGTAACGTCGACAGTGTCCTTGGGCATTGGCACAAGAAAGACATTCTCGAACGACTTGCTCACAGTCTTTGCCTCGTCATACGACAGCCATTCCTGAAACAGGGTAGAGAAGGAGTTTCTGTAAATAACCTTATCTGAGTTATGAGGTCTGACGGTTATCTGGCCATTGCCCTCAACCGGCACCTGCGCCAGTCGTTGCCTTTTGCCATACCATCCAGGCATTGTGTTAAGTTTGTCGAGACTTATATCCTGATGTTTCGCGTTACCTGAGAAGATATAGTCGATTCTCAGAGTTCTGTTTACAAAATACTCGTCAAATGTCTGGCATGTACCGCTTGAAGCACAGCAGAATAATATTGAGAATATAGCTAAAATCTGTACACTTAGTCTTTTCATAATGCGTTATATAAAAAAGGGTTATACTCAATAAGTTATGTCGTATTTTCGACAATTTTGTTCAATTCAGAAAGGACACTCTTTCATAAGTTCCTTAACATATCCGCGCGCCCAGTCCTTGTCATGCAATTTTAGGTCGCCATATTGCAGAATGTCGATGTCTATCTTTATTATGTTTTCTTTTTTCTCTTCTTTAGTTCTGCCGCAGATACGTTCAAGTTCCTTCATGTTTTTCTCCACCTCATCCAGTCCGCATGAGGTGTGAGTGAACAAAATGCAATTAAGGAATTTATCCGACTTAATATCGATCGGATTTGTCCATAGCTGTCTGCTGAAAACAATGTCGTCTTTGCCGAACATTTTCTTCAGCAACGATATTGCCTCAGTAATGTTCTTTTCATGATTGTAATTGCTTCCGAGCGATAGTATCAACTTCTTGTTCTCTGCCATGAATTAAAAGCATTATTGGTGTGCCGCGTATATGATATTGGCAAATATCTTTTATACGAAAGCACACCTATAGTTCATTTTTGCAAAATTAATGCAATTTTGAATAAGCACAAAATAAATGAGAACTAAAAGACGCAGAAAAGAATTATGAATTGTTTTCTCGACTTTTAAAATTCAAACGAAGCCTTAACGTTTATCTGCCTTCCGGTAAGATAATTAGGAACAGCGTATTGATGATTGGTAACGTCGGTAATCCAATAATATGAGTTGACATTGTTGATGCCGAAAAGGTTAAGGCAGTCAACCCCGAGCCATATATTCTTGAATATAGACTTACGGTCGCCTTTCTCGTTGTTCAGCAGTCTGTAGCTCATACCGATGTCGGCACGCTTATATGCAGGAGCACGGAACGGCTGCTCATCAAGCTGTCTGTGAGGCGCTCCGAACGGCAGACCATCAGCAAAAGCCAATTTGAGTGACATACGCCATCTGTCTGTACCGGGGAAATAGTCAGTAAAGAACAAGTTGAGCGAATATCTTTGGTCTGTAGGCATAGGTATGCTCTTGCCGTTGATGTTTATCCTTGTATTCATCAGAGACAGACTTACCCATGAGTCAGTTCCAGGAACGAACTCGCCATACAGTTTCAGGTCAAGTCCCATGGCATGTCCGCTACACTGCTGACTTGCGTCATACACAATCTTCACGTTGTCAACCGTGTAAGGCACAAGGTTAGACAATGCCTTATAATATGCCTCTGCCGTAAACTTATAAGGACGGTCTTTCATCTTGAAACGATAGTCAAAGCCTGCTATGAAATGTATTGAGCGCTGACTCTTTATCTTCTTGTTCAGTGTGGCATAAGTTATTCCGTTTATCGTAGAAGTGTCACGCAATTCCTTATAGAACGGTGCCTGATAATATACACCCGTGGCAAACCTCATGGTTACGTTATGATTGAATGCCGGAACAATGCCGAGCGACACTCTCGGACTGACAATGCTCTCTTTGTTGAAGTTCCAGTGGCTGAATCTTATACCATAGTTGAGAGTAAAGAAAGTGTGCTCGCCCTTGCTGCTGAATCGCCATGTATCTTGTATGTAAGTTTCAAGTCTGTTGGCGTCAAGTGTATTTTTTGCCTTTAGAGAATAAATCATGTAAAGGTCTTCGCCTGTATGCGGAATACTGTATCCGCTCGAATCGCGCATTTCGTATTCCTTGCTGTTCTCTGTAATATTCTCTATCCGATAGGTCAGTCCGGCCTGTATGTCATGTTTCTTTGTCTTATGTTCAAGAGCCACCTTTACGCTCTTGACCGTAGCCTCAAGATAGTTGCGGGCATGTTCCATGTATGTGCCCACACCAAGGTTTTCACTTGTTTCGGTCTGTGTGAGCCAGTATTGTCCCTGTATATCGTATTTCTCCTGCTCATTAGTATGGAACGCTGACGCTATAAGCGACAATTTGGTCTTTTCACCAAATTTTCTTGATATGCTCAACGAGCCGAAATAAGTGCGGAACACATCCTTTTCCTGACCGTCGAAATATACTTTGAACGATTTGACGTTCTCCAGCGTACCAAACTTGGTTTCACGGTCTTCCGGATAAAAGTTATAATGGTTTTCGGATATGTCGCCAATAACCTCTATCGACCAGTTCTTGCTCGGCTCATAAGTGAGATATGTCTGATAGTCGAGGAAGTTAGGATCATATTCTCCTTTGGTTTCAAGCGAACCGAGAAGATATTTGTTTGTCTTATATCTGATACCATTGCTCCATGAGAATTTCTTGGTGCTAAAGCCTACATAAGCGCTTGCGCCAAGAAGATTGGCAGCAACGTTTGCCTCAAACTTCTTTGGCTTCTTGTATTTTATGTCAAGTACGGAAGACATCTTGTCGCCGTATCTTGCTTCAAATCCTCCAGTAGAAAACCCTATCGACTCAACCATGTTGGGGTTAATAATTGACAAACCTTCCTGTTGACCGCTTCTTACAAGGAACGGACGATAAATCTCTACGTTGTTTATATACACACTGTTTTCATCAAAACTTCCGCCTCGCACGTTGTATTGAGAAGACAACTCACTGTGAGTAGAAACTCCGGCCTGCGACTGAATGAGTTCCTCTACGGCATTTCCCGTAACACTAGGAGAGTTTTTCATGTCCTTAGTCTCAAGCTGCTGGGTGCTTCCTGTCTGTCTTCTCTTTTCCGTTACGGTTATTCCTGCCAGCTGATTGTCGTCAAAAAGCTGTATGAGCAGCGTCTGCTTGCCGCGGGGACGACGGAGTACACGTGTCTTTGTCTTGTATCCTACCATTGAGAATCTAACAACGACACTGTCTGCCGAGCGCAGTTGCATAGAGAACTCACCTTTAAGATTGGTCATTGTCATCTTTCCCTGTTCAACCACAGATACGGTTGCCAGCTCCACAGGACTCATGTTGCTGTCTGTAACTTTTCCCTGTAGCGTGAAAGTCTGTGCTTTTACGCATATCACGCATAAAAGCAAAAGTACTGTTATATAGAATTGTCTTATTTTCATCTCGAATATAACGAGAATTATTGATGATTATTGTTTTTTATTGGCACGATTATTCCCTGTATGACCATGACAGAAGTTTATTTATCCATTTTATCGAACATCTGAACCATCTGTATGTCCCTACAGGCTTACCTCCAAAACTTAAAATAAACTCTCTGAAATTATTTCTTTTAAACGGCAAGCCCACATCCATAAAGTAGATATGATCATAGCCTTGATTGTATGCATGCTTTATAGCAGCCCATGTTGTTATTGCGTTAGTACGCTTTCTGTAAAAATTCTTTTTTGAAGCCAGATACCACATATAACAGTTTGTCTCCGAATAGACGCAGAGACATCCGCCGACCATAATGTCTTTATGATAAGTGGTAAATATATTGCCGTAGCCCTTTTGCAACAAATCACGAAAAAGTTTTGAGTCAGGTATATATCTTCGTATCTTTATTGAGATATAATTTTTCAGAATTTTGAAGAAATCACTAAATTCTTTGTCTGTTGTCGCCAGTTTGGTCTTTAATCCAGATTTGTTGGCATTGATAAGACTCTTTCTTATCTTTACTGTCAGTCTCTTTTCTGGCTTCATGCTGTGAAGTGAGTTATGAATCTCCATCCAATGCACCGGAAAAAAGCCATTGCTTCTGAACTTGCTGTATCCGAACATCTTTGTGCTGAGGTCACTGAATTCAATATAAAGGCAAAGAGCCTTTCTCAACTCTTTTGTTATGCATTTCAGCATTTCGCCAAACACTTCCTCCTTATTGCAGTCGGGCGTATATTCGCCTTCGCCGTATGCTCTTCCCTGAGTGAAAAGATATGGCGGAAATAATGAACCTCTGCGCCTAAGCATCACAAGCATGTGAGCAACAATCTTATCATCATCATAGGCGATAACCATATAGGGCTTCTGGCCCGGGGTCTTTTCTATGATTTTGAACATCTCGTCGCTATGAAACAATTTATTGCATTGCATTGGCGGCAAATTCTCGCTTTTTGAAATAATGACGACCTTTATTTCATTCATACCGCAAAAATAATAAATCTTTTCTAAAAAATCAATAAGGTTTGCCTTGAATTGACTTATTATTGCCTAACTTTGTAGGGCTTTAATAAATCAAACGTATTTACTACAGATGAACAGTTTTAAAGATTTAGTTCAAAAACGCCGTAGTTACAGGGACTTTACGGATGAAGAAATAGATTCTGAAGATGTTAGATTGATATTACGTGCGGCTCTGATGTCACCAAGTTCAAAAGGTCGCCGTTCATGGCATTTTATTGTTGTTGACGACAAAATGGCAATAGAGAAAGTTTCCGATGCAAAAGATATGGGAGCCAAGTTTTTGGCAAAGTCTTCATTGGCCATCGTTGTGTTGGGTAATCCGCAAGAGAACGACTGTTGGATTGAAGACGGCTCTATCGCTGCATTTGCAATGCAGCTGCAGGCAGAAGAACTTGGACTTGGCTCATGCTGGGCACAAATGAGAGGACGAGGCCTTTCTGACGGTACTTCTGCTGATACCGTTATCCGTGGCGTATTGGATATACCTGAAAACTATAACGTTCTTTGCGTATTGGGATTCGGACATAAGAAAGAAAAACGTGCATTGCAAAATGAAGATGCACTGAAATGGGAAAATGTACATATTAATAAATTCTAATCATGAAGATTGTTTTAATTGGTGCCGGTAACCTTGCTACAAGTTTAGGAAAAGCTTTATTGGATGCCGGAAATGATATATTACAGGTATATAGCCGTACAATGGAATCGGCTGCGACATTAGCTTCAGCTGTTGGCGGTTCTCCTGTAACCAAAATAGATAGTGTAACAAAAGATGCTGATGTATACATCGTTTCTATAAAAGACAGCGCAATAGCAGAAATAGCACCGCTATTATGCAAAGGCCGTGGTGAAAAAATCTTTCTGCATACAGCAGGAAGTGTTCCGGCAGATGTTTTTAAAGGTATGGCACTACATTACGGAGTGCTTTATCCAATGCAGACTTTTTCAAAGGCTAAGCCATTGAAATTCAATAATATACCATGTTTTATTGAAGGTAATGATGATTATACGTTTGAAACGGTACATCAGTTAGCCGACAGCATTTCAGAACGTGTGTATGTACTTTCATCAGAAGCTCGTAAGCATTTGCACCTTGCAGCTGTATTTGCATGTAATTTTGTTAATCATTGCTATGAGATATCATCAGAAATATTGGCAAAGCACAATATTCCGTTTGATGTCATGTTGCCTTTAATAGATGAAACGGCAACCAAGGTTCATCAGATGAATCCAAAGGATGCACAAACCGGACCGGCAGTAAGATACGACCAAAACGTAATAAGGATGCAGTCGGAAATGTTGCGCGAGAATCCTATATTCAAACAGATATATGAGTGCATGAGCCTTAGTATTCACCATGTAGCCCAAAAGAAAGGAGAAGAAGAATGATTGATTATGATCTGAAAAAAATACGTGCCATCATTTTTGATGTTGACGGAGTGTTAAGTGCAGAGACCGTTCTCTTACATACATCAGGCGAGCCGATGCGTACAGTCAATATTAAGGATGGATATGCCATACAGCTTGCTCAAAAACAGGGCTTGCGCATTGTGATACTTACAGGAGGGAAAACTCCGAGTATCCAGTTGCGTTATGAACGTCTTGGAGTAAAGGATATCTTTATGGGATGTGCAGTAAAAATAAAAGTCTATGACGAATTTTTAGCCAAATATGGTCTTAAAGATGATGAAATAATATATATGGGCGACGATATTCCTGATTATGAAATTATGCAGCGTTGCGGTTGTCCGTGTTGTCCTTCAGATGCATGCCCTGACATTAAGTCGATAAGCAGATACATAAGTAAATGTAAAGGCGGATATGGTTGCGGACGCGATATTATAGAACAGGTTCTTCGCGCCCAGGGCAAATGGTTAAGCAATGCAGAGGCTTTTGGATGGTAGATTATTAATTTTGTTATGAAAAAAGATTATCATATAATTTTAAGCAGTAACAGTCCCCGCAGAAAAGAACTGCTGGCAGGACTTGATTTGAAATTTGACATACATGTAATTCCTGGTATCGACGAGTCTTATCCGGATAATCAGCCTGTAATGGAGATTGCCGAATATATATCAGGCAAGAAGGCTGATACATATAAGGGTACAATAGGTGCTGATGATTTGGTAATTACTGCAGATACTGTTGTAATACTTGGCAACGAGGTGTTGGGTAAGCCCAAAGATCTAGATGATGCACGACGAATGTTGCATGAGCTTAGCGGTAAGATACACCACGTTGTTACTGGAGTGTGTCTGACATCTATTGATAAACAAAAACATTTTTCTGTTGTAACCGATGTGGCATTCAAAGAATTGACAGATGAGGAGATTGATTATTATGTAGAAAACTACAAGCCACTTGACAAAGCTGGAGCTTACGGCATTCAGGAATGGATTGGATATATTGGTGTCACGTCCATACACGGCAGTTATTTTAACGTCATGGGATTACCTGTACAAAGAATTTATAATGAATTACAAGAGTTCTGATAGACATTACCAGACTATTAAATTTACATGAATTTAATGCTTAATCAGCATTTTATTCGTTTTTTATATATAAAAGCAATAACTTTGCAAAAAATTTATATTTAAATCAATGGAATCAGCAGAATTATTTAGATGGGTACTTGAAAATCTGAACTATTGGGTTGTAACAGTTTTTATGGCCATTGAGAGTTCTTTCATCCCCTTTCCTTCTGAAGTCGTTGTGCCCCCTGCAGCATGGAAAGCAATGGCAGACGACAGTATGAACATCTTCCTTGTGGTTGTATTTGCAACTATCGGTGCCGACATTGGCGCTCTCGTCAATTATTACCTTGCACGCTGGTTAGGCAGACCTATAGTATATAAGTTTGCAGACAGCAGATTTGGACATATGTGTCTTATTGACCGAGAGAAAGTTGAACACGCTGAAATGTATTTCCGTCAGCATGGTGCAGCATCTACATTTTTTGGACGACTTATACCGGCTGTCCGTCAGCTCATAAGTATTCCGGCTGGCCTTGCAGGAATGCGACTGGATCACTTCCTTCTTTACACAACACTAGGTGCTGCTGTATGGAACTCTGTGTTGGCAACGCTTGGATATTTGATTTTCCACTTCACAGATTTGAAGACTACCGCTGACGTGTATGAAAGAGCTACAAAATATAGTCATGAAATTGGTTATGTGCTTTTGGCTCTTGCAGTAGTAATAGTCGGAATTCTTATTTATAAGGGAATAAAGAAGAAATAATCTATAAAAAGATTATTAGTAATAAAATAAAAGATGTAACATCACAGGCTTGTAAATAGCTATATGGTGTTACATCTTTTTTTATCCCTAAATGAGAGCCACTTTGCTCGGATTGTCATCTTGAATTGAGTAGATAGTCGTTTGCCTTAAGCATGCACGATAGTGTTTCAAAAAAGCAGACAACAAAGAAAAATAAAACGACTAAAGCATCAATATTCTTTTATTATAATAACATTTTAGACATTACGCTTTACCCAATTTTTTCAACATATATTGATAATAGTTGCTTATGTCGACATTATCCGGGAATATCTTTCCTAAAGCTATTTTTGTTTCTTCCGGTGAATGTTCTATAGCTTTCTTAAGGCATTCAAGAAACTCATCTTCTTTCTTTAAAGAATAGCAACATGCCGCATAAAATGGATACCCGCTATTGCATTCAGGATGTCTTTTATACAGCATCTGAAACATCTTATACGCAATTTCAACATTACCACTCTCATAAATTACTATTGCTATTTTCATGACAATAGTAGGAGAAAATTTAGAATCTCTTATGGCTGTCAGAAAATATTTCTTCGACTCAAAAAATCTTCCGCTTCCGAGAAGCAAACTGCCTCTATATACAAGTAAATCATTCTTGTCAGTAGCAAGTGCTTCAGCCTTATCAAGAATAGCCATACTTTCGTCTATTCTATTAAGACGGCATAATGCGAAAGCCCAGTCTTTATATATATCTGACAACATTGGCGAGTCCGGAGATGATAAATTTTCTGCAATCTGAAAATGTTTAATGGCATTGACATAGTCCTCCAGTAACATATTGCAGAACCCTATCAATGTTTCACCATTCTCATCATTAGGACATTGCGAGCAATATCTTGTATAATATTTTAGAGCTTCTTTATAATTTCCAAGATTGTAAAGTCCGTTAGCCTTGTTTAAAAGAGCTGTGGCATTCTCCGGATTTATTGCAAGAGCAAATTCGCAACTCTGTATGGCATCTTCGAGATTATTGCATAAAAATTGAGATGAAGCAAGCGAATTCCAATATTTGGTGGAGTAGGGATTCTTGTCTATCAGTTCGTTAAATAGTGTCTGACTTTTCTCATACTCACCAATCTCCATCATAATTCTGGCATATTGCTCTTTGTACTCAACAGCATCTGTTGCTTCAGATCTGTTGATCCATTTCTCTGCTTTATCAACTTTATTATAATCAATAAATAATGCCGCTGTATCAATAGCAAAGAAATCTATTTCATCATCATCTATTTCATTGAAGCGTTCTTCAAGATATTCATCAGCTTCATCAGCTTTACCGTCAACAATCATTATCTCAGCCTTGAGATAGAAATATTCAAGGTCTGTTTTATCTTCAATCAAGTCAGCGTAATAGTTGGCTTTATCAATATCATTATAATCCAGGAGCGCCATTCTCGCCTTAAATAATAGCGGAGCGGCAGCACCCGGATATAAGTCTATTGTTCTGTCGATTATTTCTACAGCAGTTTCAACCTTACCGAGATTATAGTAATATTCTGCGATATCAACAAATTCTTCAGAATCCAATATGATTTCCTCGCCGTTTTTGTCAGCGTCCTCAAATCTTTTCAGCGTATTCTTGAATTCGTTTGACTCAAAATAATCTTCAGAAAAATTATATGACATTTACTCAGTTTTTATTAATTTTAGACCATGTGTCCTTTAAGCCTACAGTCTTGTTAAACACAAGATGTTCCGGTGTAGAACTTAAATCGGCCATAAAGTATCCTATGCGTTGGAACTGCAGATATTCTCCCGGTTTCTTTTCGGCAGCAAAGTTCTCAACGTAGCATTCAGGTAGGATTGTCAGTGAGTCAGGATTAAGTAACTCTCTGAAATCTCTTTCATCAGCAGAAGGATTCTCAACATTAAACAGTCTGTCATAAATTCTAACTTCAGCCTTCTTGCAACAGTCTGCACTTACCCAATGCAGAGTGCCTTTAACCTTACGGTTAGCACCTTCCATGCCGCTCTTGCTGGTAGGATCATATTCAGCCTGTATTTCAATAATGTTTCCGTTCTCATCTTTTGTACATCCTGTACATTTAACAATATATGCATTTTTAAGGCGTACCTCCTTGCCTGGAGTCATTCTGAAGAACTTCTTGGGGGCATCCTCCATAAAGTCTTCACGTTCAATCCAAAGATTCTTGCTGAATGTAATCATGTGAGTTCCGTCAGCTTCATTCTCAGGATTGTTGATAGCTTCCATTTCTTCAGTCTGGCCGTCAGGATAGTTCGTAATAACAAGCTTTACAGGGTTGACAACAGCCGAAACTCTTATCGCCCTTTTGTTAAGATCATCACGTACGGCAGCTTCAAGAAGAGCCATATCATTAAGAGCGTCAAACTTTGTATATCCTATACTCTTAATGAAGTTTCTGATACTTTCAGGTGAATAGCCTCTTCTACGCATACCGCATATAGTCGGCATACGTGGATCGTCCCATCCGTTAACCTGATGTTCATCTACAAGAGCATGAAGCTTGCGCTTGCTCATAACCGTATAAGTAAGATTAAGACGGTTAAACTCTATCTGACGTGGACGGTTATCGTTTATGTTATCAGTTTCACCTTTATAAGTCTTAAGCTCATCAATGAACTTATCATAGAGAGGGCGGTGGGGTACAAACTCAAGTGTGCATATAGAATGAGTTACTCCTTCAAAATAGTCGCTCTGTCCGTGTGCAAAGTCATACATAGGATATGCATGCCATTTTGTTCCGGTGCGGTGATGCGGAGTATGTATTATACGATACATAATCGGATCGCGGAAATGCATGTTTGGATTAGCCATATCAAGTTTTGCACGCAGAACCATAGAACCCTCTTCTACATCAGGTGTGTTCATCTTATTGAAGAGTTCGAGATTCTCTTCAATAGGCCTGTCTCTGTATGGTGACGGCGTACCCGGCTGTGTTGGAGTTCCTTTTTGTGCAGCAATTTCTTCACTTGTCTGTTCATCAATGTATGCTTTGCCTTCTTTTATCATCCATACGGCAAAATCCCAAAGCTGCTGGAAATAGTCAGAAGCATAATAAACGTTCTCCCAATGAAATCCCAGCCATTGTATATCGTTAAGAATCGAATCTACGTATTCAGTATCTTCCTTACTGGGGTTTGTGTCATCGAAACGCAGATTACAGATGCCGTTATATTTTTCAGCGACACCGAAATCCATGCAAATAGCCTTGGCATGACCAATATGGAGATATCCGTTCGGCTCAGGCGGAAAACGTGTCTGTATTCTTCCTCCGTTCTTGCCTTCAGCCAAATCATTCTCTACCATTTGTTCAACAAAGCTAAGACTCTTTTTCTCTTCGCTCTTATTCTCTTCGTTCTTTACCATAATAATTCTGAATTATTGTGCAAAGATAATGTAAACCTAAGACAATACAAAACAAATTGTATTTGTTTTTATCGTTTTTATGTAGCTTATGTCATTAATAATCAAAGGCTATTAGAAAAAATTCAAATTGGGAGCCATAGGCAGACATGTTCTCTGACGATTAAATTTATTTCAATTAGTATATAATTTTACAGCCAAATTGTTTAATATAAGCTATCGATGCCGATTGCTGTTTTAATAAAAATAATTTGAATTGAGGACTTATAGACATTACAGGATATTAATATATACAAAAAAAATCTGTACAAGATTATGATTTCCACTTTGACAAAAGTGTCAAAACCATATTCCTGTACAGATTCCTTTATGCTATAAATTTATTTTATTCCTCTGTTATTAAGAGCTTCTGAATATTTTGCAGCGTTCTTTAAATGCTCTTCATAAGTTTCAGCAAAGTTATGCGTTCCGCTGAAGTCTTCTTTAGCACACATATAAAGATATTTATGATGCACATGATTTAAGACAGCGTCAATACCGGCTACAGTAGGTATTCTTATAGGTCCAGGAGGCAGTCCGATATTTTTATAGGTATTATACGGACTTTTCACTGCAAGCATGTTAATATATATACGTTTAATACTGAAGTCATTTAGTGCAAACTTGATAGTAGGGTCAGCCTGAAGTGGCATACCGGCTTTAAGTCTGTTGTAATACATTCCTGCAATCATAGGTTTTTCATCGTCATTGGCAGTCTCTTCATCAACAATACTTGCCATTGTTATCACCTCTTCCTTTGTAAGGTTCATTGCCTTGGCTTTCTGAGTTCTCTCAAAGTTCCAGAATTTGTTGCATTCCTTGTTCATCTTATCAAGAAATTTATCTACAGAAATATTCCAGTACAATTCATAAGTATTAGGTATAAACATGCACAATATTGTCTGTGGCGTATATCCATATTTGGCACATGTTACAGAGTCGGTAAGTGCATTATACAATGCCAGACTGTCCATCATCATTTTCTTGGATATTGTTCCGGCAAGTTTGTCTATTGTTCTTACACTTGGAATTGTCAGATTTACCGACGACTGCAATCCGTTTTTCATTTTTCGGAACACCGTGAATGCACCATTTCCTTTTTCTATCTCATAGCGTCCTGTTCTGATGTTATCGCTATATGAGCTGCATTTTACAAGAGCCTTGAATCCTGTCATGGCATGTCCGGTAGCAATCGGCTCAAGTTTTGCATACACAGAGTCGATGTTGTCATTATCGTCAATATACACAAATATGCTGTTATCTTTTGTCGACATTGACGAAAAGAAATAGTAATAGCAAAGAAAAAATACCACGGCAACACATACGCCAACCGTGATCAGAATTTTTTTTGATGTGGTCTTTTTCATTTCTATAGTTTTAATTTGGGCGCAAAATTACATTTTATTTTTGAAATAAGAATATATTCTGATTATATTTTAATTTAAATGTCAATATGATTATTTCCTTGTATTTATGTATGAAAATAGCTTTAAAATCTATTTAATCATAAATTCTTACATAACGACGTCAATTATATTGTTCACACAGATATAATATAATAAGGTAGAAAGGCCATGTGCCTTTGCAACTAATATAAATTAGCAATAATCAGTTTGCCACTTCCATATTTCTATATAATATTTATCCAATTTTCAAACTAAAATTTCATATTTAGATGTCTTACTTGCATTATCCTGAAATATTTACAGCCATATTATGCCCATATTACATTAAAGCATCTGGCAGTCAGAGATGTTCGACCGACTACAGTTTCTTTATGAGAAAAAATGAAAAACCAAAAAGTATTCTATACAATTCTAAAAAATAAATTTTTCGTATTGAAATATTTGCAACATTGAGAATAAATATGTAATTTTGCAAAAACAAAAGATAAAAATACAGACCGTATTAGTTCGATCGGGATACTCATCAAATTAAAACTGAAAACCGAGAAGACTTCTTTTGCTAATGGCGGGCCACAATATCTCTGATATAGCTGTAAAGCCGGTGGATTACAAAGGCGGAGAGCTCTCAAATCTTATATAGCTCGGAGTTTCATCACATCACTGGTACGGTCTTTTTTGATATAACGGGCAGGATTTAAATCCTGCCCATATTGTTTAATTAAAACTTAATCAAAAAACATGTTTTCCGGAATTATTGAAAATATTGCTGTAGTCTCTGCAATAGAGAAGGATAAGGACAATGTCAATCTTACATTAACATGCCCGTTTGCCGGTGAGTTAAAAATAGATCAAAGTATCTCTCACAATGGCGTATGCCTTACTGTTGTAAGCCTTGGCGATGGATGCTATACTGTAACTGCAATGAAAGAAACTCTTGACCGCTCTAATCTTGGTCTTTTGTCAGTTGGCGATAAAGTTAACGTTGAGCGCTCAATGATCATGAACGGACGTCTTGACGGTCATATTGTTCAGGGACATGTCGATATGACAGCTGAATGCATAGCACTTGAAGATGCTAATGGAAGTACATATTTTACATTTAAATATCCATTTGACAAGGATATGGCACGCCGTGGCTATTTCACTGTAGACAAGGGCAGTGTAACAGTCAATGGAGTATCACTTACTGTCTGCAATCCTACTCAGGATACTTTTCAGGTGGCAATAATTCCATATACATTCGAGCATACAAACTTCTGCGACATAAAAATAGGTACCAAAGTTAATATTGAGTTCGATATTCTGGGAAAATATATCGCCAGATTAAATTCTTTGTCATAGTCAAATAACTTTTATTAAGACTTTATATGAAAATCGACAAAATGGATAATTGTCTCTACTAAGTAGTTACATATATCCATTTTGTTTTTCTTGCATTTTTTTTCTTCTTATTTTTGCATAAAGTTATTATTATATGTAAGGATATGAAGATAGGAAAGTTTTTTATTGCCGGTCTTCTGATGTTGGCACCAAGTTGGGCTTTTTCAGAAACAGCAAAACAGTGGACTTTGAAGGATTGCATTGATTATGCGCTTAAAAACAACATAAAGATACAGACAGGTATCATTTCTGTTGCTTCATCTAAGGAAGATGTAAAGGAAGCTAATGCCAGACTATTTCCTTCATTGTCGTTTTCAACTACGCATCAGGCTGGTTATCAACCATTTCTGGATAAAGATAAGTCTTATTCAGACAAAGGCAGCTATTCTGGCGATTATGGATTAAATGCCAGCTGGACAGTATGGGATGGCAATAAAAACCGTAACAATATAAAACTTCAGGAACTTACAAGCCGTCAGACAAAACTGAGCCTTGACGAAAATGTCAACAGCATTCAGGAACAGATAGTACAGTTGTATGTCCAGATACTATATGTCAACGAGGCTGTAGATGTTAATGCTCAAATTCTTGATATCAGCAAGCAAAATGCAGCTCGTGGAAAGGAAATGTATGAAGTTGGTTCCTTGTCAAAAGCAGATTTGGCACAGCTCGAAGCGCAAGTCGCAACTGACGAATATAATCTTGTAAACATAAAAGGAGAGCTTGAAGATTATAAGTTACAGATGAAAAATCTTTTGAGACTCGATTATGATTACGTATTCGACATTGCCCTGCCGGCATCAACCGACGAGCAGGCATTGTCAGCTATACCTTCGGCAAAAGATGTACTCAGTAATGCTCTATCATTGCGTCCTGAAATACAGAATGCAATGCTCGGTATGGAGAGCAGCAATCTCAATATTGAAATTGCCAAAGCAGGCTATAAGCCTACTGTAAGTCTGTCTGGTGGTATCGGAACAAACACTTTGACTGGTACTGGACAAAATTGGGGCAACCAGATGAAAAGTAATCTGAGCGGATCTGTCGGTGTAACTTTAAGTATACCTATTTTTGACAACAGGTCGGCTAAGACTGCAGTTAACAAAGCAAAAATGAGCCTCCAGCAATCAGAATTGGAAATGGCAGATGCCAAAAGTAATCTGGAACTTACCATACAGGGATTTTGGATTAATGCCACGACTAACCAGCAACGTTTTAAGTCTGCACAAGTCAGTGTAAGCAGTGCAGAAGAAAGCTATGGACTGTTAAGTGAGCAGTTCCGCTTGGGCTTGAAGAATATTGTAGAACTTACTAATGCTAAAACTGTTTTGCTCAATGCTCAACAGAGTCGTCTTGAAAGTAAGTATATGACAATACTTTACATGCAGCTGCTTAATTTTTATAAAGGTGAAGAAATGAATTTAATATAATCCGATAGAAATGAAAAAGAAGATTATTATCAGTTTAGCAATCGTTGTCATTGTTGCTGTTTGCTGCAGTCTGTTTTTCTGTGGCAATAAAAAGCATAAGGTTTCATACGACACAGCTGTTGTTGGCGTAAACAACATCTCTAACAGCGTAACAGCTACAGGAACCATAGAGCCTGTAACCTCAGTTGATGTCGGTACACAGGTTTCTGGTATTGTAGACAAAATTTATGTTGATTACAACAGTGTCGTAAAGAAAGGAGAGATTATAGCTGAGCTTGACAAGACTAACCTTTTAAGTGAATTAAACATAGCAAAGGCTGATTTGAGTGATGCAACAAGCAATTTGCGTTATCAGCAGGCTAACTATAAACGTTATAACACATTGTACAAAAAAGGGTTGATCAGTGCTGACGATTATGAAAATGCACTCTTGTCATATCGCCAGGCACAAGACGCAGTCAAGCAGAAGAAAGAGAACGTTCAGAAAGCTCAGACCAACCTTGGATATGCTACTATTACATCTCCTATTGATGGAGTTGTGCTTTCAAAAGAAGTAGAGGAAGGACAGACCGTTGCAGCTAGCTTTGAGACTCCTACACTGTTCACCATCGCGCGCGACCTTACAGACATGCGTGTTATTGCAGACGTAGACGAAGCTGACATAGGTGATGTAAAAGAAGGAGAACGTGTATCTTTCACCGTTGACGCATACCCTAACGATACATTTAGCGGAACTGTTACACAGGTAAGACAGGAAGCAACAACAACAAACAATGTTGTCACATACGAGGTTGTTATCAGTGCTCCTAACAAAGATTTAAAATTAAAGCCGGGTCTTACGGCTAATGTAACAATTTACACTCTCGAAAAGTCTAACGTTCTTAGTATCCCCAACAAGGCACTGCGCTTTACTCCTACTAAGGAACTTATTGGTGATGCAACCATTAAGGATTGTAAGGGCACAAAGAAGGTATGGACGTTCAATAATAATGTTTTCGAAGCTCATCCTGTAACTGTTGGTATTAGCGACGGCATCAACACAGAGTTGCTCGGAGGTATTAAGAAAGGTACCAAGATTGTAACTGAGATTAAAGTTGACGCTGCTATCGGAGGTGCCAAAGCTCCTGCAGCCGAAGCAGAAGAGCAAGAGTCAAGCCCGTTTGCTCCAAAGGGTCCGGGCCAGAACAAGAAAAAATAATGAATATAGAGATGTCAGAACTTAATTCAGATAATCGCAAGGTAGTCATAGAACTTAAGGATGTATACCGTGACTTCCATGTAGGTGACGAAACAGTCCATGCGCTTCGTGGTGTATCATTTAAGATTTACGAAGGCGAGTTTGTTACCATTATGGGCAAGTCTGGTTCCGGCAAGTCAACGCTTCTTAATCAGTTGGGATGCCTCGATACTCCTAGTCGTGGCGAATACTATCTTGACGGAATTTCGGTACGCAAGATGAAAAAGCCCGAGAGAGCCATATTGCGTAACCGTAAAATAGGTTTCATCTTCCAGAACTATAATCTTCTGCCAAAGACTACCAGTATTGAGAACGTAGAACTGCCACTTATGTATAATCCTAGTGTCAATGCAAAGGAGCGTCGTGAGCGTTCTATAGAGGCGTTGAAAGCTGTTGGATTAGGCAATCGTCTGTATCATAAGTCCAACCAGATGTCAGGAGGTCAGATGCAACGTGTTGCCATAGCCCGTGCATTGGTGAACAATCCGGCCGTACTGTTGGCTGACGAGGCAACAGGTAATCTTGATACACGTACATCGTTCGAGATTCTTGTCCTCTTTCAGAAACTTCATGCAGAAGGGCGAACAATAATCTTTGTAACCCACAATCCGGATATTGCAAACTATTCGAGCCGTAATATTGTTCTACGTGATGGAATTATCAGAAGTGATGTTGTCAATAATAACATCCTCTCGGCAGAAAAAGCACTTTCAGAACTGCCCCCTGCAAGAGACGACTGATGCCGGTGTTATTTATGACTCGATATGACAAAGATACATCCACTGACTTTCATAATATCGTTATGGTCTGTATCTTTATATAGTTTAAATGTCAAGACGAAAAAAGATATAAAAATAAATGAGTATAACAAATCTTTTTAAAATAGCATTGCGTGCGATAGCCGCAAACAAGCTGCGCTCATTTCTTACCATGCTTGGTATAATCATAGGTGTGGCTTCGGTTATCACAATGTTGGCCATAGGACAGGGCAGTAAGCAGAGCATACAGAAACAAATAGCCGAGATGGGTTCAAACATGATAATGATCATGCCCGGTCAGGATATGCGTGGAGGTGTGCGTCAGGAGGCTTCTTCAATGGAAACTCTTAAGCTTACTGACTATCAGGCACTCAAAGATCAATGCAAATATATCAGTGCCATAAGTCCTGTTGTCAGCAGTTCAGGACAGTTTATTATTGGAAACAATAACACCCCTTCAACTATCTATGGCATTAACCAGGACTATCTTACAATACGTCAACTGGAAGTTGAAGACGGCGAAATGTTTTCAGATGAGGACATTAAGTCGAGTGCTAAAGTATGTGTTGTCGGTAAAACTGTTGTAGACAATCTTTTCCCTGACGGCTCCGATCCTGTAGGTAAGGTTATACGTTTTAATACAATACCGTTTCGCATTGTAGGAGTATTAAAGAGTAAAGGATACAACTCTATGGGTATGGACCAGGACGACCTTGTCCTTGCTCCTTATTCAGCAGTCATGAAACGTATTCTTGCTATAACCTATGTGCAGAGTATTTCTTGTTCTGCTCTGACAGAAGACTTAACAGACAAGGCTATTGAAGAGATTACCTCAATACTGCGCACTCAGCACAAACTTAAAGAAGCGACAGAAGACTCTGAGGGAGACGAAGATGACTTCAACATACGTTCTCAGGAAGAGCTGGCAACAATGATGAATTCAACCACAGACCTTATGACTATCCTGTTGGCATGTATTGCCGGCATATCTCTTGTAGTCGGAGGTATCGGAATCATGAATATTATGTATGTAAGTGTTACAGAACGTACACGTGAAATAGGTCTGCGCATGAGCGTCGGAGCTCGCGGCGTTGACATCCTCAGCCAGTTTCTTATTGAGTCAATACTCTTAAGTGTCACTGGCGGTGTTATTGGAGTGCTAATAGGAGTAGGTGCTACTTTCGGTGTAAATATTTTTGCCAAGTGGCCTGTACTTATACAGCCGTGGAGTGTCTTCTTGAGTTTCTTTGTCTGTACAGCCACAGGAGTTTTCTTCGGATGGTATCCTGCAAAGAAGGCAGCTCAGCTTGATCCTATAGAGGCCATTAGGTACGAATAAAAAATTTTTACGTCATTATAGTAGAAAATAGAAATAATAAATATAAAAAATATTATGAATAAAAAGAGCACATTTTTGGTCATATTCCATCTTTTTTGCTGGATTATAGTGGCCTTGCCGTCTGTAATATTTGTGCCGCAGCGTATACAGCATGACATAGTCATATATCTTATACGCCTGTGCTTCCCGGCATTTATGTGCATCATTTTTTATCTTAATTATTTTTGGCTTGTTCCACGTTATATAATTTCTAACCATCGAAAAAACATTTACATTTTGGTAAATGTAATCATTATTATTATCTTTGCAATGTGTATGCAAGAGATGATGGACTATATTCATGCTCGTGAGATGGCTGCAGGCTGGACTCCGCCACCTCATGAGCGTTTCACCAAAATGTCAGCTTTATTAGCCCTGATTCTTCGCAATGGATTTTCTTTTGCTTTTTCTGCCGTTGTTGCAACTCTTTTAAGACTTGCCATGAAATGGCAGAAAGCTGAGTCGGCCCGCCGTGATATGGAAATACAAAAGACTGAAGCTGAATTAAAGAATCTGCGTAACCAGATTAATCCTCATTTTCTGCTTAACACTCTCAATAATATTTATGCATTGATATCATTCGATCAGACTAAAGCCCCAAAAGCGGTATTGTCATTAAGTGCCTTATTACGTCAGATGCTTTACGGCACACAAAAAAATGCGGTAACGTTAAAGGACGAAGCCGAATTCATTACTCACTATGTAGACCTTATGCGTATAAGAATAAGTGAGAATGTAAAGATAACACTAGATATATCAATACCTCCGCAAAACAACGTATATATAGCTCCCGTTATATTGATTTCGCTTGTGGAGAACGCCTTTAAACATGGAATAAGTCCAACTGCTTCTAGTTTCATTTCTATAAGACTCTTTTCTGACGGTGAGAAAATTGAATTTGAAATACGAAACAGCAACTTTCCTAAGAATGACACCGACAAGAGTGGTCATGGTATAGGACTCAAACAGGTTGCAACACGTTTGGCACTAGCCTATAAAGACAAATATGAATGGGTGAAAGGTGTCGATGAAACAGAAAAAATATATTACTCTAAAATAACTATTTATGATACTAAGTTGTGCGATAATAGATGATGAGCCGCTGGCAGCAAAATTGCTTGCCAGCTATGCCGAGAAAACCCCGGAACTGAAACTGACCGGGACTTACGACAGTGCGGTAACAGCGATGAAGGTATTACGTAATAATCCTGTCGACCTGCTCTTTCTGGATATTCAGATGCCGGAGCTTAGTGGACTAGAGTTTGCAAATATCCTTCCTAAAGAAACACGCATAGTATTTACAACAGCATTCGACCGTTATGCTATTGACGGATACAAGGTCAATGCCATTGACTATCTACTGAAACCAATCAGCTACGAACGCTTTATATTGGCTGTCAACAAGGCTGTTGAGTGGTTTAAGTCCATTAATCGTCAGGAAACGATGTCTCATGACCAATTCCTGTACATTAAGAGTGAATACAAACTTATCAAAGTCAAGTTTGATGACATTCTCTACATCGAGGGTCTTAAAGACTATATCAAAGTTTATCTTACAGAGAACAGAAAGCCTGTACTTTCGCTGATGAACATGAAAAAGCTTGAAGACTTCCTTCCTCATCCGCCGTTCATGCGTGTTCACAGATCATTCATTGTCAATATGACTAAGGTTGAGATGATTGATCGTGGCCGTATTATCATCGGCAATGCTGTAATACCGGTATCCGAAAGCTATAAGGATCAATTCCAAAACTTTATAGATAGTCACATCCTGCAATAGGACTTATTATTTTACCGTGTTTTTATAATATTTACAGATTGGACATTCAGAGTTTTAAACTCTTTATCGTGACCCATGTCTGCATTAGACAAATAAAAGCCTGTGCATTTTTTGCATAGGCTTTTATTATGTTGTAAGTTGTCTTCATATACGTTTCTTAACGTATCGTTCTAATAACCCATTTTGGTCAAACTTAATCCTTTTTTTTATTTTCTATATGGAGCAATTATTTCTTCAGGCTTTTCAACCATAATCTGTGCTCCGTTTTTTAAAAGAAAATCTTTATCTCTGAATCCCCATAACACACTTATACAAGGCATTCCGCTGTTGCGTGCTGTCTGTATATCCACTTCGCTGTCGCCTATATATACTGCAGTTTCACGTTCTGCCTCCAGTTGTCTCAGAGCCTCATTAACTGTGTCAGGTGCAGGCTTCTTTCTTATCTTGTCGCTTTCACCTATTGCGACATCTATATAGTCGCTGAAGAAATGATGACACAGCTCCTCTGTAGCCTTACAATATTTGTTGCTTACTACAGCAAGTTTCTTTCCATGCTCTTTCAGTGTTGCCAGCATCTCCATTATACCGTCATACGGTTTTGTCGTGTCCTCGCTGTGCTTAAGATAGTGTTCTATGAATGTATTGTATATTTCTTCATATTGTCCGTTTTCGGTACCTCCGGGAATTGCGCGCTCTATAAGTTTCTTTATACCGTTGCCAACCATCATTCTTACCTCATCTATGGTATGCTCAGGCAAATTAAATGCGCGCATGGCGTAATTGGTGCTTGCGGCAAGATCGCCAAGTGTAAAAAGTAGCGTACCGTCCAAATCGAAGATGTATGTGTCAAACTCTTTCATTTTGTAATACCTCTGTTATCTTTTGTCCTTATTAAAACTTATCTATGTTGAAGATTTGTGCAAAAGTACACATAAAAATCATAACACAATGATATTCATCTGTGCTTTTTGCACGTTATTTGCAATTAATACATTTAATGATAGAGTGGGGTAATTGCAAAATCGCATACCCATTGTTACTTTATAGATTATCAAACAAAAGCTCCCGACATGCAGAAGCGTGCAGTCGGGAGTTTTTATTATAGTCATATAAGTCAAAATATTATGTCAAGATAACATCTTTCTTATTTTATTCTTACCTTGTTTACCTTCATTCCGTTATCAGTCATTTGCTTTATCACGTATATTCCTGCCGGCAGACTTTCGGTTGCCTGTGCAGGTGTTGACATTTCTTTCTCAACAAGTTTTCTTCCGTTAATGTCATACACCTCTATGTTGCCCGGCTCGGCACTTATGCCGTCAATGCCGTCAGTCAGCTCATTGTTAACTGAAATAGGAATGTATATGTCAGCAGCTCCACGTGAAGCCAGTTTTACGTATGCCTCATGTACGCCAACTTCGTCTGAATTGAATGTTACGGCGAACGCTCCTCCTGTTATAGGCAACTGCGATGTTGACAGCTTAAACTTGCTCTTGTTAGCTCCGCCTAAAGTCAGTTTTATAGGCTCTGCCAAATTATTTCCTGTTACAGTTACTTCTTCTGACACTGCGTCTTTGCCTACTGTTGACGTAAATACAAGTTGTCTGAGCGAAGGCTGTATCACGGCAAGGTCTGTACGGCCGTAACTTACATCGTCAATATAATATGTTGCAGAGTTTGTACGTCCGCGTGTGCTCTTGAATCTGAATCCCATAAAGAACACGTCAGCGATGTTTTGTCCGGTCAGGTCTATGTGATATTCCTGCCATTCTCCGCTTTGGTCTTCTGTATTAGGCATAGTGAATCCCTCAACCGGTGCCACAAACATGTCACCTTCAGCCAGGTCTATATAGCATAACTCTAGCAGATCTGTCTGATTGTCCGCCAGATAGTCGCCTCTCACCCTGAACGTAAACATCTTCGATTCTGAATTCTTAAAGTCGAGTGGTGGAGTTACGAGCATCATCTCGCAAGTAGTCTCTTTGCCTTCGGCAACGTTGCTGTCGTAAGGAGTAACTTTAGCAACCTTTTCTCCGGCAGTCTCGTCGGTTTCAGGCAGTTCATATCCCCACCATGCACGCTTGCCTTCCATTGCCAGGTTCTTCCATCCTTCAATACTCAGAGGCTTGTTCTTTGTTACATTGTCAAAATGTTCATTTATGAGTTTCATCGGTGATGAAGCGTCGAGCGGCAACTCGTCGCCTTCCTTTTCAGGTTCCGGCTCAGTGCTTTCACCTGCCTTACCGTTTATCTTCACTCTCAATGTGTCCAGTCCGAGTCCGTATACCTCTATCTCGTTTTCATATTCTCCGGCTTCTTTCGGAGCAAACGTAACTTTCACATTTGCTGTAGCGTCTTTCATCAGCATTGTCGTGCTTAACAGGAACGAGCCTGATTCTTTCAGTTTCATGTATGCATAGTCTGGCAGATTGGCTGTCGTTATGCTTATTGTCTGCTCCTGTCTTTCGCCGACCTTGGCTTCAAACGTAGGCAATGTCTCAGGACTAACTGTTACTGTCGGCGGATTCTGCTCGTCAATAGCATAGGCTGACAGAGTAATGCTTTGTGACAGCAACGGCATTTCTGGGCAGTCTATAAACAGGCGTCCTTCATGTTTTCCTATTGCCGTTGGCTTATATGTTATCACGATGTCGGTCTCGTTTGTTCCTGCGGGCACTGATGTTGCCGAAAGTTCAAACATATCGCGGTTTTTGCCGATAATCTCAAGATTGGTTGCTGCCGGCATGTTTACGGCACTTATATGCACTGTTCCAAATTCTGACGACTTACCTACCAGTCCTGCTGCCATTTCAAATTTTGAAGGGGTAACAGTCAACGAAGGTTCTGACGCTACAGCCGACTTTATGTCTTCAGCCTTGCGTGGCGCAACAATTACAGCACTTGCTGATGTCGACAGTCCTGTTATATGTACAGCTTCTGTCGGTATTGCTTTTCCTATGAGAGTTGTGCCCTTAAACAGTCTCAGCTTACCTTCTCCTGTTGCGTCTGTTATCGTTGGCTGTACCATGCCTTCAGTAAATGTTGCACCTTCAGCAACGTCTTTAAACTGCGCGTCTGCCACTCTCACAAGTCTGTTGGCATAGTCGGCAGCTGCAGCCTTCAGGTCTGCCAACGTCACTGTTACAGGCTCAACAGTGTTGTTCTCTGAAACAAGTGTACCGAGTGATGCTGTAAGCGGAATGAATGAGTTTACACCGAACGAACTGGTTATCATTCCTATAAATCCTGTAACCATGTCGCCTTCCTTATACGTCTCGGTCATCATGTCGTAGTCGTTCTTCACTTGCAGTCCGCCTGTCTCGTCCTGAAGGTAGTAAACGGGACTTGCCTGACTCTTGTCAACAAACGTTACAACAGCCTTGCCTTTATATCGGTAGGTGAGATATGCGTCACCGTCTTCTGCTGCAAACTCTTTCAGCGTGGCAATGTCTTTCACAGCGATAGTGCTCCATGTCGCTCCGAGTGTTGCGTCTGTTGCTCCTTCAGTGGCAAATGTTATTGTTGCCTTGCCTGTCTCGCTTGTCGGTGTCAGCGTAAATTCTACATCCACACCTTCTATTGTCATTGCGTCTGCTGCAGATATAGTTGTAACCGACGGCTTTAGCTCATCGTTGTCTACAGTTATTGTTATGTCGCCTGTCAGGTTTACACCTTTCACGTTTACAGTCTTAGTCATTATGTCACCGCTGTACAACGTACCGAAGTCAAGACTTCTTTCGCTCAATGTCAAGTCTGGTGTGCCTTCGCCTGGTCCGGCGCTTTCTGTAAAGAGTTCTGCATAACTGTCAGCTACACGCAACGATCCTACAAGTAAAGTAGGTGCTGTTGCGCTGTAGTTTGTTCCCTGGCGCAGTTCAAGTCCTTGCAGTCCCCATGTAGATATGCCGCTGCCTGATGACGACGGGTCAAACACGGCATCAGCAGCACTTGGTTCTTCTGTATAGCTTGCAGGATTAACATACAGCGTAACACCGTCATAACGCTCACCGGCTGCGCCAATCTCATATTTAACAACAACGAGATAAGTTTCACCTATATTGAAACTTCTGTTTGCATAAACGGCTTTTGTACTTCCGCGTTCAACACCCAGCTTATAGTGTCCTTCATCGTCACCGGCATTAACATACAGTCGGCCTAATTCTGTAGGACTTGTTCCGTCTTTAACAACACTGCTGAATGTACGTGCCAGCAATGTCATCACATAAACGGGACCGGTTGGTGCTTCAGAGACATTAATGAGGGCAGAATAATATATTGTGCCGCTCTTTATTCCTTCTTCACTGGGATCAAATCTCACCAGCAAATCCTCACCTGATGAAGCAGGACCAAGTTTTACTGATTTACCTTTTACTCCTCCCGGATATCCGGCATAGTCGAGTGCCTGATCCACTACCTGTATAGGCTCGTTTGGATTTGAACCATACTTACCCCAACCGCCTTGACCATACAGGTCGCCTGTGGGATAATCAAAATTCTCTTGCCACTTTATCTGTGCCCCGACATCTTCAGGAACACATAACATGGCCATCAATAGCATGAGCATACATGCAAGCATTTTGTTTGTTTTTCTCATGTTTTTCTTTGGTTGTGGTTAATGAAATTATATTTAAGTTCTCAGAAAAGGCGTTAAAATGCAAATATAACATATTTTTGATACGATTCCAAATATTTTGTATATAAAATGAATAAGATATCATTACATGTTAAAGAAATTAGCATCGATTTATTTTTATATCCAATAACTTATTCCTTTATAAATAATATTATTCAACTATACTTAATCTTCATCTTTATAAAAATACATTAGATTGTGTTTTTTAACAACATCTTTTATTTTTCGTCAGAAATCAAATTTTCTAATGTTGGATAAACATACACCAACGAAAAAATATTAAGAAATACAATATAATAGCGAAAATATATTTTATATAAAAAATCCATAAACATATATCATATCTTATGAAAAACAAAATATCCTGTGAATGATTTTAGTCTTTCATTTGGAAAATCTGAATTCCGATCGTTTTATGACAAATAACTTCAAATATGAACCGCTCAATATTTCAGAGAGAGATAGTTTGTGGAGTTGTTATTTAAATGAATAAATCAATATCTTCATATAAGATCTTCCTATACAACATCTTAATTACACTTTATTTCAAAGAATATGGGACTTTTTCTTACAAATAAAAACACCTATTAATGGAACTTATCAATAAAAATGTTCACATAGGGAATCAGACTAAAATGACTTATCACAGTCTATTTTTACATAAAGATTTCTAAACGTGACAGTAGTGAATCTTGTCTATTTTTTGTAGTTATATTGTAAATATTACAAGATACGACAATTATTGATTTTTATGTTAAAATAAAAATCATCCATTAAAATTCATGATATTATTTTTGATTAAAATAAAAATTATCTATATTTGTACAAATATATAGATTTAATTCTTTATTAAAGAGTATCCAATCTAAAATTACATTTATCATAATTATTACAACCAAAGAATAACACTATCAATATTACTCATTCTAACCTTTTAAAATAAATTAAATCACAAATAACCATAATAATATAACCAATATTATAATAATGTATTATTCATTAGCAGTATAAACGATAAAATAAATATTATAAGTATGAAACAAGTATGGTTACTATTAATCAATAATAATAAAAATATAACAAATCCAAAATAACTATTAATATATATTGATATCTTTATATAAAATACTACTACTTAAAATTCTTCAAACTTATGTTTAACATAAAAATTGTCAAATTATGAAATTAATACTAATATTTTTATTTACTGTCATTGCATCAATATGTTGTGATGCACAGAAATTGGAATATGACAAGATGTTATTTCCAATATGGGATTCTACATTAAAAGCTTATGGATGTGTTGATATTCACGGAAAAACAATAGTGCCTTTTAGATATCATAATTTTTACGTGCAAAAAACACTTTCAATTGATAATCCAATTGCTACAGAAATGAAAAATGAAGAAGAAAGGATGAAGCCTTGGACATTAGGATGGGCATTATTTTATATGTCAAACAAAGATTCTATATCAGCATTCCATTTTAACAAGCCATACGATGCAGGGAGAATAATAACTTATTGTTCTGATGGATATTTCATTTATAAAAATAATAAAAAATATGGATGCATCGATACAAATGAAAAAGAGATTCTCCCATGTAAATTCGACGTAATTTATTTAGATCTAGATATTAATCATAAACTATTCCAAAATGGTTATGTAAATGCAATAGAAAATCAACAAATGAAAATTGTCCAAAACAATGGAAATATACTTACTTCAGGTGTCTTTTACGAATATAATTATACTGATAATGAGGCATTTGTTGTGTCTAATAAAGACAACAAATATGGAGTTTGTAACAATAAAGGGGAAATGGTATACCCTTGTATATCTGACGAGATTACCTATTCACATACAACTAAATTATTCATTATAAAAAAAGGTGATACATATGGATGTATTAACGAACATGGTAAAATTATTGTACCATTTATATATACATCTATGTATGATACTGATAAGGGTTTAATTTCTGTAGAAAAAGATAATAAATTTGGATGTATAGACAAAACTGGAAATTTAGTTATTCCTTTTATTTCTGGCTATAATATAGAATTTAATCTTAATGATGAAATTGCTGTATTTAGTCCTATTAACGGAAAAATAATGAACGAACTTGATAATTTTGGCTATATTACTAGAGAAGGTAAAATAATAATACCATGTCAATATACATATGCATATGATTTTAAAGGTGATTATGCGTTAGTATGTACTGATCCAAATCCAGATAATTTAGATTCTAATTTATGGCACTGTATCAACAAAGAAGGCAAGAGAGTAATTAGTAATATAAAAATACAAGATTTTTATCTTTCTCCTAATGGATATTATTGTGAAAGGAATAAGAATGGATATCATTTCAAAATGGTAGAGGGTAGTACACCAAATAGTTTACTTCAATGTTGGTTTGAAAAACCTTCCTATTTTGATAAAAATGGATATGCAATAATTGAAAGGGGAGGTATGAAATGGATTATAAATACATTAGGTGAAAATGTATTTGATAATAAATATGATGAAATTGGAACGAAAGACGAATTTGGACTATTGTACTCAGGCTTTAAGGATTACAATGAATACCTATGGATTGTTAAAAAGAATGGTTTCGAAGGAGTTATTGATTTGAAAAGTAAAAAAACTATAATACCATGTAAATATGATAGAATTGAATACCGCGATGGAATAAATAATGGCATGGTAAAAGTTATGAGAAATAACAAATATGGATATGTTGAATTGAAATATGGAAAAGAAATCATACCATGTGAATATAGCTTTCTTACAGCACGTCTTAAAAAATTTCAGTATTTATATTACAAAGAAAAAAACAATGACGTAAATATTCAGATGGATGATAGATCCAAATAAATTATCTGACACTGTCCAAAATTTTGTGTAAATGTAAACAGGATTCAGTTGTAAGTTACTTCTTATATCTGGATTCTGTTATCAAACAGAAGTATAAATTGATTCATAATCAATCCCCAGTTATGAATAGGCTGTGTCCATTTCTTCTCAATCTCCATGATTGAAAGAAAGACGGTTTTTTTTACGGCATCATCTGACGGGAAAGAAAGCTTTGATTTTGTGTACTTTCTGATTTTCCCGTTCAGGTTCTCAATAAGATTTGTGGTATATATTATTTTTCTGATCTCCAGCGGAAACTGGAAGAAAACAGTCAGATCATCCCAGTTGTTTCTCCAGGAACGTATGGCATAGGGATACTTTCCTCCCCATTTATTTTCCAGATTGTCAAGTTCTGTGGCTGCGACCTCTTTATTGGGTGCATTATAGATATTCTTCATATCCGCCGTAAACTCTTTCTTGTCCTTATAAACGACATATTTACAGGAGTTTCTGATCTGATGTACCACACAGATTTGAGTGGATGACAGAGGGAATACGGTACGGATGGTATCCGTAAATCCATTCAGATTGTCTGTACAGGTAATCAGTATATCCTGTACTCCACGGGCCTTTAAATCGGTCAGGACGCCCATCCAGAAAGAAGAACTTTCCGATTTGCCGACCCACATGCCAAGAACCTCCTTCAGACCGTTCTGTTTCAGACCGACACAAAGATAAACGGTCTTGTTTATGATCTTGCCGTTATCCCGTACCTTGAAGACGATACCGTCCATCCAGACTATCAGGTAAACAGAATCAAGCGGACGGTTCTGCCACTCCTGGGCGGCCTGGCTTACCTTATTTGTAATGATGGAAATAGCTGATATGGAGAGCTCTATTTCATAAATCTCACGCATCTCTTCCTCTATGTCAGAAACACTCATTCCTTTGGCATATAGGGATATAACAAGCTTTTCTATAGAAAGTCCACGGCTTTCATGTTTTGGCACGGCTATCGGCTCAAATTGGCCATTACGGTCACGCGGAATGGAGATGACTGCTTTCCCATGTTCAGTCTGGATCCGCTTCGGATAGCTGCCGTTGCGTGAATTGCCACTGTTATTACCGGACACGGAATTCTTCTCATACCCCAAATGGGCATCCATTTCACCTTTAAGCATCTTTTCCAATACCTGGGCATGCAACTGCTTCAGAAATTTGCTTACATCGGATTCTGTCCTGAACTGGCTAAGGAATTCATTGCTTAACATTTCATCGGGCACTACTTGATTCTTTTCTCGCATAATCTTATTCTTTGGGTGTAAATATCACTACTGTCCAATAAAAGTTGGCTAATCGGTCTTTGAAATTATTGAAAT
>ENA-ORRQ01000627-ORRQ01000627.1-human-gut-metagenome-genome-assembly--contig:-NODE-627-length-32443-cov-5.235550_pt1 | contig 32443 bp, 29 predicted proteins | sample MGYA00242177_ERZ509138 | MGnify/ENA primary metagenome ERZ509138 (study PRJEB26280, sample SAMEA2338628) | human gut metagenome | biome: human gut; feature: human-associated habitat; material: faeces... | reverse complement strand
CCTTTGCGCTGTACTCCTTGGCCATCATGATGATCTCCTTGTTGGCGATGGTGTTGGCCAGCGAGGTGTCCTTGACCAGGGTGATGATCTCGTTGGACATGGGGGGCACGATGCGCTTGACCATCTGGAGCAGGGTGACCTTGAAAAAAATCTGCCGCTTGGTCATGCCCAGCACCAGGCCGGCCTCGTTCTGCCCCGCCGGCACCCCCTGGATGCCGCCCCGGTAGATCTCGGAAAAATAGAAGGCGTAGTTGATGATGAAGGCCACGCATACCGCCGCCATCCGTCCCACCTCGCCCCGGGGCCATGGGCTGCCATCCTCCAGTATCAGACCGGGCACATAAAACAGGGCGATGATCTGCAGGATCAGGGGCGTGCCCCGGACGATCCAGACCAGCAGACGGGTGACCAGGCTGATGGGGCGGAAGGAAATGAGCGCCCGGGCCACCCGGCCGGGCTCCTGCCCCCGGCGGAGCAGGACCCACCGGGTGGGCCGAGACAGGGGCGTCCAGCGGTTCATGGAGCCGAAGGCGATGACCAGCCCCAGAGGGAGCGCCCCGATCAGGGTCACGAAAAACAGCTCCAGGGTCACAAGAAACCCTTGGTTCAAGGCTATCAGTACCGTCTGGGTCACTGGTGATTGAAAAAAGTCGAGCATAGGGGTCGTCCTCTCTGTCTGTGATAGTGGGGCGCAACCGCTCAAAAGCAGAGAGCGGACCCGCTCTCTGCTTTCAAGGGATTCAGCTGCGGAGATCGTTTACTCCAGGATGACGGCGTCCTGCAGGCCATAGGTGGCAGCAATCTGCTCCACGGTGCCGTCAGCCACGGCCTGCTTCCAGAACTCGTTGAAAGCATCCACCAGGTCAGAGCCCTTGCGGAAGCCCACGCCGTAGAACTCAGATGCCTCTGCTCTCATGTCGTTAAGGTTAAGGTCGTACACCAGATCGCCGTAGCTGGTGCCCTCGCCGGTCATCTCGGCGGCCATGAGCACGTCGATAACAGCGGCATCGGAGGTGCCGGAGGCGACCTCCATCAGGGTGTTGGCCTGGGACTGCACGGGCACGGTGGTGGCCCCCAGCTCCTCGGCGGCGTCCTCACCGGCGGAGCCGGACTCTACGGCGATGCTCAGCCCTTCCAGAGAGGTCAGCCCCTCAAAGTCCGCCGCCCTGTCGACGGGGTAGACCAGGGTCTGATAGTTGGTGCAGTAGGGCTCGGAGACGCCCATGGCGGCGGTGACCTCGTCGTTGATGGTCATGCCGTTCCATACACAGTCAATGGTCTTGGAGTCCAGCTCCTGGACCTTGTAGTCCCAGGTGATCTCCTGGAACTCCACGTTCACGCCCAGGCTCTCGGCAAAGGCCTTGGCCATGTCGGCATCAAAGCCGATCCACTCGTCACTCCCCGCTTCCTTATAGTCCATCGGGGCGAAATTGGTGATGCCCACATATAAGGTGCCCTGGTCCTGGACATAGGCCAGGTCGCTTTCCGCGTCCGCGGGAGTGCTGGATGCCCCCTGGCTGGAGCTGGCGGCGGGGGTGCTGGCAGCGGGAGACTGGCTGCTCTCCCCCTGAGAAGTGGTCCCGCCAGAGCAGGCGGCCAGAGACAGGCACATAGTGATCGCCATTACAAGAGACAACATCTTTTTCATACCGAGAGATCCTCCAAAATGCAGATTGGTCAAAAACGGAGCATTTGACACTTTCACATTTTAGCACGCTAATGTAATGTTGTAAAGAGGTTTTTAATTTTTTTTGATCTTTCGGGGAAAAAGCAAGCGTCCCCCCGCAGCCCATAGGGGACAGCGGGGGGACGCCTTCCGCATCCAATCAGAGAGGCGGCAATTACTTCATGCCGTTCTCGTAGGCTTCGATCATCTTCTTGACCATCTGGCCGCCCACGGAACCGGCCTGCTTGCTGGTCAGGTCGCCGTTGTAGCCCTGCTTCAGGTTGACACCCACCTCCCTTGATGTTCTTTCTCCTTATTAACAGCCAAAATCGTCTGCATAATGCACAATTCACGAAGCGTGGTTTTGTGCGCCATCAACAACTTCGGTGCCGTTTAAGATGGAGACACCCACCTGTGTGCTGGGAGCGGCTCCAGTTGCTCCAATGGGTAAATCACGGGTTGCCTCTCTCTTGACCTCACCAATAAAGCGGTAAAAGATGCGAACACTCTGCCGGTAAGGCTGATTTCGATGAGTGACTTTTGAAGTTCCATCAGGGAGAATTTTGGGACCAATCTCGATTCGATCAACGAAAGTCAATAGCGTGTCCCGAGTGAGCTCTTCGATGTGCGTATACTGCTTGGCCATATCAAAGAAACGCTCATAGTCTTTCTTAATCGCATCCGGCTTGGTCAAATGGTTGAGCTGCGCAATAGTCGATTTCAAAGTAACAGACTCTTTTTCCAAATCCGAAACCATTCGGCGAAGTCTATCATCATCAATACGGCCTTCAGCGTTGTCGGCATAAAGCTTTCCTACCATCTTATCTATGGTCAGCAGCCTCGCCTCCGCCGCCTGCAACTGCGCTTTCTTTGCTTTAAGCATATCAGCGTTTCCGGAGCTCTCCAGTGCAGCTTTTACTAACTCATCGATTCCTTCGTCAGTCATATTCAGAAGCTCGTTGAGATCTCGCTTAACGATCTCCACGAGATCGGCGTACCTTATGCGAACTCCTGAACATGGGTTGGCAATATCTTGACGTTGGTGGGTGCATGAAAGAAACCAATATTTTTCTCGCTCCCCCTTATACACCGTACCACTGGAACAGAGTGAGTAACCACACTTCGCGCATACAGCGATTCCACCGAAAATACTCTTGCGCACATGCTCATACTGCAGATAGTTCTTTGCACCTCGGCCAAGGTTTCTTTGGGCTTTTTCGTAAGTTTCCACTGAAACCAAGGGTGGATGTGTGTTCATCGTCACCGCCCAATCGTCCTTGGGAACAGGCACCTTCTTCTTCGATTTCAAGCTTACCTTGCGGCTTTTCCCAAGGATAGTATGGCCAAGATACACCTTGCTTTTTAGGATACGCTTGACGGTAGTGTAATTCCATAAATCGCTTGCTCGTGCAGCACCCTTTGGCGTGAACTTATCGCGGTACATAACGCGATACTTCAACGGCGGAATAACTCCATCAGCATTCAGATCTGAAGCAATCTTTCTCGCTGAATCGCCGCGATTGGCAGCCTGATCAAATATGCGCTGAACGACCGGAGCTGTGCTTTCATCAGGAACCAGCTTATTGTTGTCATTCGTGTCTTTACGGTACCCATAGGGTGGACAAGCGCAGTACTGACCGTGCTCTCGCTTGCTACGGAGCACATCTTTCACCTTCCGGGAGCCATCCCGCAGATAGACCTCGTTCATGGCAAACAGGAAGGGGGCCATAATGTTCTCATTCTCGGTATCGAAATTGTCCGAAATCGTGAGATAGCGTATCCCGTGCTCTGGGAAATACTGCTCGGCATAGTAACTGGACTCCCGCATATCACGCCCGAGCCGGCTTAGGTCCTTGGTGATGACCATGTTGGCTTTTCCAAGTTTCAGCTGTTGAAGCATCCTCTGGAATGCAGGACGGTCAAAATTTCCACCAGACCAACCATCGTCCACAAACTCGTCAACCAGTATGATTCCATGCTGCTCACAGTATTTTTGGATCATCATGCGCTGATTGGAGATACTTGCGGATTCAGATTTGCCTTCCTTTTCGTCATCTGAGAGTCGCAGATATGCAAATGCCAAGTTAAAAACGTCGGTTCTCATTTTCGCCTCCTCCGACGAACCGACCCACTGAAGCCCATTATACGCTTCAAGTGTGGCCTTCGTCAAAGGTAGGATTTTCTGAATAGGATTCCACTAAACGGTCGGCAATCAACTCACCCATAGATTTCTCCCCGCTGAACACACGGGTAACTTCATACGTGACTTCACCAATTTTGAATTCCGTTTCTTGCATTGTTTCGCCTCCAGCATTATTGTTTGCTGCTGGCGTTTTTTTCATGCCTTTTAATGGCGTTTGTTTCATACAAATACCCCCTTGTTAGTCCGGCAATTTTGCCTTCATAACGGAGGGAGAAATGGGGGGCTTTTTTTGCATAGTAAAAATCAAAAAGTTTTTTGTAAATGGGGGGGCAATATGCCCCCCCTCTTTTCTCCATGCATTATGAGAGGCAAATTACGGGGGTTTTTAATCCTCCCCAACTGTATCTCTCAACTACTCCCCAGCACCTTGTACCTTGATAATTTCATACGATCTCAAGACATCACCATGTTCGAGCCACCGTAGCGAGGTGTTAAGGGCCGAGGACAAGCCCACAGCGAAGACGGCATGGGAAAATAATGGTACGCTCGTCCGGCCAGGCCACACACCGGGGGACGGATAGCCCACAAGAATGGGTATAGGCTGAAATGCCTGCGCTTCCTTTGACCAGGGAACTTGGGATCGATTTATTCTAAATTCTTGAAAGGAGGTGTGCAGGATGGCCTGTACGCAGAAATGCCAACTTGTCCGATTTCCGAAATCTCGCGTCCAGAAACAATGGTTCCGACACTTTAATGACCACAAGGACTTCCAAAATGAAGGGACTCTACATCTCTTCAGCCTCATGGCTCTGTACTCATATGCGTGCTTCAGATCAAACGTGCGGCAGATCGGTGACCAGAAGTACATGGAAGGCCCAGGACAATGGATCTGCAAGGTGTCTGCGCTCCCACGCATCCTGCGTGTGCATCACAAGGCCCAGGCGAGGGAACTCATGGCCTATTTTCAAGATGCCGGCTTCCTGGAGTTTGAGGTCTTGGATGAAGAAAAGGAACTGATCCGCTTTTCCATACGAGACTGGCAACGGCACTGTGTCCACCTGGAGTACAACTACTACAGCTATAAGGGCTCCGGGTTCTTCTTTTTTCCACTGCCCGTCGGCCGGCAGTTGATTCGTGCGAGCCGGTCAAGGGGCAAGGTCCAATTCAGTGAACTGGACGCCATCATGGATCTTTGGCTCCATACGATCTTGAACGATCAGACAGTCAAAGGTTCAGAGTATATGCCCGTGGTCTATTATGCGGATATGAAGGGGATGCCACTACTTTCATATAGTTACCTCGCCCACCGCTGGGGCTGGTCGAAGTCCCGCGTTGGAAGGTTTATTCTCAAAATTGAAGACGCCGGCATCATCAGCCGCGTGAGCTTTTCCAGTTCACGAGGGTCAGTTCTCTCCCCGTGCCGCTACCGCGAAATGATTTACGGCGAAAACTGTGAGGAGTTACAGCTCAAGCGCATAGGAGAAATTCTCGGCATCGCCAAGGCAGCGGGCCAGTTTGATGGGAATGGGCATATCCAGGTGGATGTCCAGCTTGGCGTCCCAAGTGAAAAAGCGATCCTGGTCGGGGCGCAAGCCTTGCAAATACAGTTGTTTCGGATACCGTGTGATTCTTTTTTTGCCCGGCCAGTGCCCTTAATCTTCTATAGCTCCTTAGACTGGGGTAAGTGCAAGCTGGCAGAAGGGTCTTATCGCGGACCACCAAAACCAAAGAAAAATGAATGAGAGGAGCGGATAATATGCCGAATAAAACCAAGCGCACCCTTCGGCCGGCGCTTGCCATAGAAAAAGAGGTCAAACGGGATGAGATCTCCACAGGCCTGAACGTCGGTGTGGAAAAGCTGGAGGGGAAGACGACTGCCCGTCAGCCGATTGATAATACCCACAACACCAAGTACCTGCTCAAGCAATACCGCCGAGTCGCCTACGCTGTGGAGATCTCCGAGTCGGAGCTGAACCTTCGGATGGAGATGGAGCATGGTACTCGTCTCTCCACTCTGGAGGTCAATGCCGAACTTGCAGGGGTCGATCTGAGCAACACAAAGCTGGAAGCATATGCCCAAAGCGTGATCCGCAGCAAATCCATGCTGGAAATCATCAAGACTGCTCTGGATTCCGTGAGAAAAGATCCCGACCGGGGAGAACTGATGTATCAGATCCTGTATGAGACTTACTTCACCCCCAGCAAGCCCAGACGCCGGGAGGACATCATTGATAAGCTGGATTCCATGGGCTTCCCGATGTCCATCGCCTCCTACCATAATTACCTGAATGCGGCTATCCACGCAATTGACCGAATTCTGTGGGGATACACCGCACGGGACTGCATCGAGATCATCAAACAGTTTTTGCCGGATTGAGTTAGACGAAAGATGTAGGAAACTTATACGGCTCTTGAATTGCTATTAGAGTTACATTGTGATATGATTTTACCGTCGAAAATTGCAAAGGCTTCCATGACGCCACCTATCAGGTGGCTTTTTTGCTGGCTGAAATGGCCCAGGCAGAAGGCTGATCGCACTGTCACGCTTTCTGTCTGGGCCATTTTGCATTTTCGGCAATCTTCAACGTAAAGGAGGCAAACGCACCATGCACACCAAAATCAACGCCGTGACTGAGCGGATTCGGAAAAAGGTACAGGACGTCAATATCGGACGGGCGCTCTATACTGCGTTTCTGATCCCAACTGCTGTCGCCGCTACTCCGCTCCAGGCGCACGCCGCCGGTGATACGATCTGGACCAAAGCTTCTGAGATCATGCAGGATGTCTACACCCAGATCCTCGGCATCTCTACCATTGCCGCCATCGTGACCGCCAGCATCGCGCTGTTGCTGATGAACTTCTCTCGTTCGGGCAGGACGGTGGATGAATCCAGAGCCTGGCTCAAGCGGATCATCATCACCTGGGCGATCCTCAACGGCCTGGGCTTTATCATGGCGTACGTTACGCCCTTCTTCAGCGGCGGCACCTGGTCCCCCACAACTACCTGAAGCGGAGAAAGGACTAACAGATGAAGAAAAATATGCTTTGCTTGATCGGCGGCGTCATTACCGGGGTCTTCCTGTGTCTTGCTGCCGCCAGCATGATCCCCATCGATCCTCGAAGCGACAAGGATCTCTGGGAATGATGGCTGCCAGGAGGTGTTCACATGGGCATCCTTGACAGCATTGTCGGCTGGATCGCTGAGCAGATCATGAACCTGTTGGACCTCACGACTGGCGCCGTGCTCGGTGCCTTAGGCTGTGATATGTCCGTATTCCTTCGGTATTTCCCTGCTGCGGAGACGATGTACGACATCTTCGTGGCGATTGGAATTGGGTTCATCCTGCTCAATCTGGTCTGGCAATTGTTCAAGAACTATGGCGCAGGTATCGGCCTCAGTGCGGAGGACCCCGGTAAACTGCTCCTTCGGTCGATCCTCTTTTTGTTCCTGGCCTATTTTTCGGACCAAATCCTGGCCCTCATCCTCCAGTTTGCCGGCACGCCGTACACTTGGGTCGTTGACGCTTCTCTTCCGCCTATCGAGTTTGCGAATTTCGCGAGCGTGCTGACGGTCATTGTCGGCTGCCTGGCATCGGGATCTGTGACCTTGATCGTCCTGATCCTCACAATTATCGTGGCTTGGAACTATATCAAGTTGCTGTTTGAAGCAGCTGAGAGGTACATCATGGTCGGCGTGCTGGTTTTCACGGCGCCGGTGGCGTTTGCCACCGGTGCTTCCGAGAGCACCTCCAATATCTTCAGCGCATGGTGCCGTATGCTCGGAGGCCAACTGTTCCTGCTCGTGATGAATGCCTGGTGCCTCAGGCTCTTTGTCTCCATGGTCGGGAACTTCATCGCAAATCCGCTTTCCCTTTAGGCCGGCCAAATCAGATTGGAGGCTTGAATGAAAAGAAAGATCCTTAAAGTCAGCGGCGCGGTCATGGCTCTATCTCTCGTACTCTGCACGCCGGCATTTGCCATTGAAGAGGCGGAAGTGGAGAACGCCATCGCCGCGTCCAGCAACGAGGCTGTCGCCGGGAACATCTTTCTCTGGTTCCTCTGTGCAGTGGCCTTTTTGAAAATCAGTCAGAAGATCGACAGCTTCCTCGCCGGGCTCGGAGTCAATGTCGGGCGCACTGGCGGAAGCATGCTGACAGAACTGCTGATCGCAGGCAGAGCGATCGGCGCCGCCGCAAGCGGGCTTAGTGGAGCTGCCGGGAACATCTTTAACCGTTCTCATGCAAGTTCTAATAGTACAACGAGGCAGGCTGCAGGTCAGGCTTTCGTAGGGTCTGGCGGCGGACTTGTCGGAGTCGCCAAACGTGCCGCCGGCAATGCCGCAGCTGGGAGTGCCACAGGAACTGGCTCCGGACTTGGAAGTGTCATCGGTGGAGCGATGTTTGGCTCCAGCATGGCGTCCGGAGGGAAGTTTGCAAATGAGGTCGTTGGCGCCGTTGCCACCGGCAATATCGCGTCAGTCGGCTCCATCAAAGGCGAGCAGGCCGCACAGGCACTCACCAACTACCTTGGATACGGCTCGGTGGCAACTGATGGTAGTGGAGCGGTACCCACAGCGCCCATTGGAGAAGTTGCCGCAGCGACGGTCATTGGAGAAGAACTCGACTCCAGTGTCGGAGAAGACGGCGAGATCACCATCACACAGGATGGAGGGTCCGCCGGCGGGGCTTCCATTCCGGGCCAAAGTCCCAACACGATCCCATCCAGCCCGAAAGCAGGACATGAGGCAGTTGAAAAAACCACTGAGGCCGTTCCCGGAGCGGCACCGGCCCCTGCAGCAGAAGGTGCTCCGATCCCCTCTCAGCCCCCGACATTTCGTGACGTTGAGATTGGCGGCGGCCGCATAACGGGCTATGAGACCCCGGCTGGCGGAGGCGAGGAACGTCAATTTGCCATGTATAACGCCTCGCAGTACATGGTCCCCAGCGGCCCTTACGAGGTCGTCAAGACAGTTGACGGAGAGAGCTGGTACAAGCAGTACGCCCAGCCGACTGTTCAGAAAACGCCCTGTGAGGATGCCTCCGGGAAAATCAAATACAATGAGAAAATCGTGGAGCAGATGCCCCAAATCCCGAAAAGAAAGGATCGTGTCTGATGCCTGAAGAACAGAGAACAAGCGGTGAGTCGTCTGCCGCCTCCGCACGGGGAGCGGCAAAGACGGGAAAAGCCATCGCAAATATTGCAAAGGGGGCTGCTACCGGCGGAGCGCACGGGGCAGCCCTCGCTGCTGCAAAGGAGTCAAAGAAGTGGATCGCCGGCATCGCGATCCTGCTCCTTCTGCCAGTCCTGATCGTACTGATGCTCCCTGTGGTCATATTCGGCTCCTTGTTTGGAATTGGGACCGACGAGCCCAATGCAATCGTGGATGACACGGTCCTCTCTGCCAACATGGTGAGCCTGAACACGGGCATCAGTACGATTTTATCGGAAGGCTTGACTGATGTTCTTGCCAGGATCGATGCTGATTTTGCCGCGTCTGGCTGTGACGAAAAAGAGGTGAATAACCCCTACGGGGCAGATGTCCTGTTCAATGCCAACCAGTTCATATCAATGTACTGCGCAAGCAAAGACACGGACGTTGAGTCCATTTCCCAGTCTGACCTGGAAGCTGTTTTGAGTCAGCATGTCGATCAGCTCTACTCCTTCACCTACAAGGACGAGACCAGAACAGTCGAAGCTGATTCCAGTTCTGAAGAGGCTGAGGAGACAACAATCACTGTCCGAGTTTATACAGTCACCTACAACGGTGAGTGGTATTTCGCAGACCATGTCTTTGCGTTGAGTGAAGATCAGAAGGACCTGGCGGACAACTATGCGGAAAACCTCTCGGTGTTCCTCTCTGATGGCTCTTATCAGGTACTATCAGATACTGAGTTCTCCGCAATGGGTCTTTCATACGACGGCGTGGTATTCACAGACGGCGAGACCCAGGTCGTTTACTATAACCAGTTAGATGAGCGATGGAAGGACGAGCCCTATGGCACCGACAACATCGGCGGCTATGCGTGCGGTCCCACCGCTATGTCGATCGTAGTCTCCAGCCTGACTTCTGACACTGTTGACCCGCCTCACATGGCGCAGTGGGCCTATGAAAACGGCTACTGGTGCAGCAAGTCCGGCTCTTACCATTCCCTGATCCCTGGCTCTGCAAAGGCCTGGGGCCTCGCCTGCGAAGGCTGTACCCCCTCTGAGCCCCAGAGGATAGTTGATGCCCTTGCGGACGGGAAATTGGTAGTGGCGCTCATGGCCAAGGGACATTTTACGTCTTCCGGCCATTTCATCGTCCTCCGGGGTGTGACTTCGGAAGGCAAGATCCTGGTCGCAGACCCGGCGAGTTATCAGAGATCCAACAAGGAGTGGGACCTGTCCATTATCCTTGATGAGGCAGGTTATGCCAGTGCTGGTGGCCCGTTTTGGATCATCGGCTGAAATGGAGGTATTTATGGAACGCAATGAGTATGGATGCAAAAACAACAAGATGGTCAATTGCGGAAACCGCAATGGCTGCAGTTCCTGCGGCTGGGACAAAGATACCCGAAACAGGCGCCTGACAGAGATCCGCAGGCAGAGGGCAAAGATCGCCGGATTGGCATCATGTCCCTTCTGCGGCCGTCAGCCGTTTGCTATCCACTCCCGTGCCGGCTATTCCATCCGGTGTCGCAATGGTCTTTGCATCATGCCGGCAACCGGTATCTACGCTTCACTGGATGCGGCAGCAAAAGTGTGGAACCGCCGGTATTTTGACGCCAGTCCCGGCCAGATTCGAGGTTATGTAGTAAATGAGTAATGGAAAAGAAGAAAGGGATATCTATTATATCCCAGGCAACTTCCTCACAAGTGGCCGGCTATTCGGAGGCATGATTCGGGTGCGCAATGCGATTGAAGCTTGCGCACTCGTTTTACTTACCGGCCTTCCCATCATTAACCTCGGCATCTCTTTGACCGCCCGGGTGATAATCTTATGTCTCATCACTTTGCCGCTTGGTGTGTTCGGCGTCGTTGGGATTGAGGGCGATTCCCTGAGCGAGTTCGTCATCAACTGGTTCAAGTGGCTGTGCAATCGGAGAGTCCTCTATCGCTCCGATACTCCCGCGAAGCAGGAGCCGGAAAAGCCATCTGCCGTACTCCGAAGATCACCGCCTGAGCATCGCCCTCCTGAGCAGTTGGGCATCACACTCAAACAGCATCCCATGCGTACTAAGGCAAGGAGGCCTCGCCGCCATGCTCCGCCCAAAGCGGCGACGAGAAACCGCACAGTGCAGCCAAAACGGCGGAGCCGGCGTGAGAATACCACCGAGGACATGATCCCGGTCCTGGACATCCAAAACGGCATCGTTCATATGAAAGATGGCAGATACATCAAAATCCTGGAGGTTGAGCCCATCAACTTCCTGCTTCGGAGTGTCCGTGAACAGAAGAATATCATTGCTTCATTTGCCAGCTGGCTGAAAATCAGTCCAGTCAAGATCCAAATCAAAGTCCTCACGAAGAAGGCGGATATCAGTAAGCATCTGAACGCCATCGAGCGAGACATGGAACGTGAACAGGACCCGAAGTGCAGGGAACTCCAGCTTGACTACTACAACCTGATCAAGACCATAGGCTCACGGGAGGCCATTACCCGCCGGTTCCTCATCATCTTTGAATATGAGCCCACGTTCAACAACCGCAAAACCGAGTATTCTGAGATCGTGTCAACGCTTGAGACTGCCGCCAGGACAGCCAAGCAGTACTTCCTGCACTGCGACAATATCGTGGTGACCCACGATGACGAGAATGCTTTCCTGCTGGAGGTCCTCTACACCATTTTCAATCGTGAGACCAGCGAGAACACCACGCTGGAGAAGCGGATCGAGCAGTTGGAGGCCTATAACCTGACTCACGGCCTCGGCACCGATCTTACCATTCCGAGGATCATCGCCCCGGAGTGCATTGATCTCCAGCACGGCAGCTATACCGTCATGGATGGACTGTACCACTCCTACCTCATGATCCCCTCCGACGGCTATAATCCCCGCGTTGTTGCCGGCTGGACATCCATCTTTGTCAACGCCGGTGAGGGGATCGACGTTGACATCTACTTCCAGAGAGAGCCGAAAGAGCGTATCCAGACAAAACTCGGCCAGCAGATCCGCATCAACCGCAGCCGGATCAAAGACACCTCCGATACCAACACCGACTACGATGACATCGAGGATGCCATCCGGTCCGGGTACTACTTGAAACAGGGCCTGGCAAATTACGAGGATTTCTATTACGCCGTTATTCTCATCACGGTGACGGCGGACACTTTGGAAAACCTGGAGTGGCGGGTCGCTGAGGTCAAGCGCCTGATGGTCTCCCAGGACATGGATCTCCGAGTATGCCGATTCCGTCAGGAGCAGGCGATGACCGCAGTCATGCCCTTTTGCAAACTGGATAAGAAACTGTTCGAGCGCGGCAAGCGGAATATGCTGACTTCTGCCGCAGCAAGCTGTTATCCCTTCACAAGCTACGAGATGTCGGATGAGAACGGGATATTGCTCGGAGTCAACAAGTTCAACAACAGCTTGGTTATCGTCGATATCTTCGATTCGCGGGTCTATAAAAATGCGAATATGGCCATCATCGGAACCTCCGGAGCAGGCAAGACCTTTACCATGCAGCTGATGGCGTTAAGGATGAGGCGCAGAGGCACCCAAGTATTCATCATCGCTCCCCTGAAGGGCCATGAGTTCCTCAGAGCCTGCAAGAATGTCGGTGGCGAGTTCATCTCGATCAGTCCGGCATCCAGGCAGTGCATCAACATCATGGAAATCCGGCGTGTTGATCAGACAGCCAACGCGATCATTGACGGAGTCGTCAATGAAAACTCCATTCTGGCCAAGAAAATCCAACAACTCCATATCTTTTTTGCGCTTCTGATTCCGGACATGAGCCATGAGGAGAAACAGCTGTTGGACGAAACGCTGATCCGAACATATGCGCTCAAGGGGATCACGCATGACAATGAGTCCCTGATCGACCCTGATGATCCCTCCCAGTACCGGGAGATGCCTCTGCTTGAGGATGTCTATAATCTGCTGATCCAATCCCCCGAGACAAAACGCCTCGGCAACATTCTGAACCGCCTGGTGCATGGCTCCGCGAAAACCTTCAACCAGCCTACCAATGTGGATCTGTCGAATCCTTACACGGTCCTCGATATCTCTGAACTCACTGGCGACCTGCTTGTCGTCGGTATGTTTGTCGCACTCGACTACGTTTGGGACAAGGCGAAGGAGGATCGAACGAAGGAAAAGGCCATCTTCATAGATGAGATCTGGCAGCTGATTGGCGCCAGTAGCAACACGATGGCCGCTGAGTTCTGCCTGGAGATCTTCAAGATCATCCGTGGATATGGCGGCGCGGCGATTGCTGCGACCCAGGACTTGACAGACTTCTTTGCACTGGAAGGTGGAAAATACGGGAAGGGCATCATCAATAACGCCAAGACGAAGATCATCTTGAACCTGGAAGATGATGAGGCTATGCGTGTCCAGGATGCCCTTAAACTGACGGACGCGGAGATTTCCAATATCACCCGCTTTGAGCGAGGAAATGGACTGATCTCCACCAACAACAATCACATCACAGTTGAGTTCAAAGCCTCCAAATTGGAGAAGCAGCTCATCACTACAGACCGCTATGAACTGAGTCAAATCCTCAAAGAGCGGTCTTGATTTTTACGCTTTTCGTCAACGAGCGGCAACGCTCCATCCGCCACAATTTACACATCGGCGGCGTTCAACGTTGACGGTTTCCCCGCCAGCGTTGAATGTCGCCAATCTTCTACATGAGGAGTGATAATTCATGTCCTTTGCAAGTCGGTACCGGGGCTCCGAACTCACCGTCATGGTGAAGCTGATCTCGGTTTTCGGGGTCGTTGAAGCCTGCCAGATGCGTGAGTTGTTCTCCCATCTTGGGGACAAACAGTACAGCAAGATCATGAGCAGGCTCCATCAGGAGGGGATGCTCTACACTTTGCCTGATGCAGAGCACCTGGCATCCAATCGTCTCTCTGTCAATAAAGTCAACTGGGATGACAGCGTCGCCAGTTTTTGGGCCCTGATCAGCATCAAGGACAGCATCCAAGACTTCTGCGCCGGCGAGATGCCGGCGATCCTGACGGTATCCACCGGTGAATTTGACTGCGACATTATCCCCGTCAATGACAAGGCACTGGCCTTGATCAATGACACCTGCTTTGAATTGCCAAGCAATGTGCGCCGGCTTCTGGTTGTCCGAACATTCGATGCCGCTGCAGGCATCGAGCGGCGGCTCCGAAATGATTTTGTCATCGTCGTGGGGAAAGACGGCGTGACAGGCTCCTATGAACTGTGAGGTGTGACATGATAAACGAGACTTACATGGAGGCGATGATGACATTGGCCTCCGACTATGACCAAATGAGCCAAGAACTCTTCCGGCTGGCCCATAAGCTGGAAGATACCCCTGGCTATAACCCCAAAAATGAGATGTATAGCCTTGTCCGCACAGCGGAGCAGGCTACCGTCGGGCTCCGAGGCCTTGCGGCACGGACGGAATGGGAGAAAGCCAGAGAACTCTATGAATCCGCCGGGGATGCGATGGGCATCCGAGTCAGTGAAGACCCGAACTGGATCAAAATCACGGTCCCCGCTATCCTCCCAAAGCGGAACGCCCGAGACAATACGCTTTACCTCACCCGGCCGCTGCGTGCTTGCCTTTTGAAGTTCCAGGCCACAGACCCCATTGAGCGATTTGAGCGGTGCGTGATCTGCATTGTCCACCAGTACGATGCGGCTCTTGGCACCCGCCGTGTTCGCGATTACGACAACATTGAGACCAAGCGGTTTCTGGATGTGATCGAGTCGGTGTTCCTGACCAATGACAGCGGCCTTCTCTGCTCAGTGCTTCAGACGACCAAAATGGGTGATCGGGACGCTACGGATTTCTATCTGATGCTCCCGGAATCCCTGCTGAAATGGGTCGAGAAGTACCTCTAAACAGATACCGGAACCTACAAAAAAATCGGTTCAGAAACTGGTATGAAAATCAGCCGTACAGAAACCCTGTACCTGGGCCCCCGTTTTTCGGTATGTAATTAGGACCCTGATTTACCGGGGTGTTTTTGATTATGTTCAGAAAGGGCCGCGAGCAGATCGAGATGTGGCTTTCTTTCGGCAGTCTATTCCGCAGGCTTTGAAGGCCTGCTCTTTTTATATCTTTTTCAAGCGAGAAGGTGGTTATCTTTGCTGTTCCAGTCAGATGACCGTATGCTGGAGCTTCTCTGGTTTGTCGGCTACTGTGTGGATTTTCCGGCTCAGCTGGCTGATCGGATCGATGGTCATTGGGAATGGAATCGGCATGTGAAGTACAGGGCGATCAAGAGTGGTTATCTTTCGGTGCATCGGGATGTGTACCAGCAGCGGGTGATAAGGTCTCTGCGTTTGACGCCGGCGGGGCTTGAGTATATCGGGCAGCGTGATCCCAAAGCGCAGGTCCACATCATGGCCCGTCAGGACTTGAATGTCGGCAATCGGAACGCCACAGATCGGATCATGCGTCGTCATGCACAAGCCACAGCTCTGTTGATGGCCTATCACGCCGGCGCAAAGTTCCTGCCCCAGGAAAAGCCCAGCCTACTGGCAAAGCCGCAAGTATCTTCCGTTCCCTATGACCCAGCGCAATTCTACTACTACTTTTCACATGATTTCCGCCAGGCACTCCGCGAAAAGAGCGATCTGGTGGATGCGAAGGCCTCACGGCTCTTGGGGGTGCTCATACACCAGCATTACGGCTACCTGCTGTACTACACAGGTCATACCCGGATGTTCTGGCTCGCCGGCACTGAGGAGAATGTGAGCGCGATGGTGGAGCAGGTCCTCAATATTCGAGGCATGCCAGTCACCACCTTCAACGAGGTCATCATTGGCTCCAGAATGCCCGTAGCCCAAAAGCTCATGCGGCAGGGGAAGCATGTCCACAGCCGCTACTTTACCCTCTCTCCTCATTGCAACAGCATCTTCTTCGTCACCAATGACCGGCGGGGCGATGCGCTATTCTCCATCATCGTAGACCAGCGGAAGCAGTTGGAAATCAACCGAGTGGCCCTGTCGGACTTTATCCCGCCCAGGGAAAGCCGATTCTACGACGCAATGACCCCGGACGGCAAAAGACCCGTCATTCTCGGCTACACCTGTGATCTACTCACATTCTCCGATTTGAGCGCATTCATGCCCGGATTCGAGGAGCCGACGATCGTGCTCTGCTATGATTATCAGCTCAACACCATCCAATCCCTTGTGAAAACACCCACCGAGGTACGAATTATGAAAGGCGGTGATACCTCGTGAAGAAAAAAGTTGGCGGCATCATCAGCATTGTCGTCCTGATTCCTGTGCTGCTCTTTGTCGCCGGCATCGTTGCCCAATTCATCATCAATATCAATGCGTGGAAGGCGGCAGGCAGCGACTATCGCACCTCGCCCGGCCTACCGTCGCTGGAGCTGGACGCGATCATCTCCGCACTCTTCACCTTCCCGGAAGGCCCGATCGCTATTGCGGCGATCGTCATTGGCATTGCCCTCATCTGCGTCTTCGGGCTCCGGCTTGGCTGGAACCGTGGCGGAATGACCGACCTCGATCGCAACCTCACCATCTCCAGCTCTGGCAGTTATGGCACAGCCGGCTTCATGAGCGAGCGAGAGGCCAGGAACTGTTTTGAACTGACGACTCCGAGCAAGACCAAGCAGGACATCCTGGGCCTGACGAATTCCGGGAAGGTCATCACACTGCCGGAGAAGACCCGGCTCAACAGCAATCTTGCCATATGCGGTGCCTCCGGTACTGGCAAGTCGAGAAGCATTTCCCGGAACCTGATCCTTCAAGCGGCCAGGCGAGGGGAGTCCATTATCGTCACTGATCCAAAATCGGAACTCTACGAGTCCATGAGCCAGTACCTGCGGGATCAAGGCTACACGGTCCGTGTCTTCAATCTGATCGAAATGGACCACAGCGACTCCTGGAACTGCCTCGGGGAGGTGGGCGGCAGCGAATTGATGGCGCAGACCTTCAGTGACATCGTCCTTTCCAACACCTCCGGCGATTCCAAAGACGCCTTCTGGTTCAACGCAGAGCTGAACCTGCTCAAGGCGCTGGTCCTCTATGTCTCTCTGGAGATGCCTCCTGAAAAGCGCAACCTCGGCACGGTATATGAACTGCTGACCAAAGAGGATGAGCGCAGTCTAAATAAGATCATGAACAGCATCCGCCGTGAGCACGTCAACAAATTCACTGGAGAGGTAATGCCGCCCTCGCCGGCATTCGCGCCGTTTTCGATCTTCATGCAGTCCAACGAGACCGTCCGCACCAGCGTGATCATCGGCTTGGGCAGTAAGCTCCAAGTCATGCAGGCCAAGCAGGTCCGCAATATCACCTCTTACAATGAGATCGATCTGGAACTGCCGGGTAAGCAAAAGTGCGCTTACTTCTGCATCGTGTCTGATCAAGACAACACCTTCGACTTCCTCAGCTCCCTCTTCTTCAGCTTCTTGTTCATCAAGCTCATCCGCTACGCCGACAGCCACTGTGAAGGCGGCGTCCTCAATCCGAAGGTGAAGTTCATCTTGGATGAGTTCCCCAACTGCTGCCTGATCCCAGACTTTACGAAAAAGATCAGCACCATCCGCTCTCGCGGCGTCTCTGTCGCTGTGTTTTTCCAGAACGTCGGTCAGATGAAAAACCGCTACCCTGACGATCAGTGGCAGGAGATCCTGGGCGCATGCGACTCCACGGTATTCCTCGGCTGCACCGACATGCTCACGGCGAAATACTTCAGTGACCGTATTGGCGTAGCCTCCGTGGAGGTGGAGAGTGAGATGCGGGAACTCAATACCATGCACATCAGCAACTACACCCCTCAATTCCGCAGGACGAACTCCCTTGGCCGCAGACAACTGCTGACACCGGATGAAGTCCTCCGTCTGCTGCCTGATGAAGAGCTGATCTTCATCCGAGGCCAGAAAGTGTTCCGAGCGCACCGTTTTGACTACTCAAAGCATCCTGAGTACAAGAAACTGCGCAATTCCAAAGCAGTCCAGCATGAGCCCGATTGGAGACGATCCAACCGGGCTTTTGTCATGGAGCATAAAGACCAACCGGTCATTTCCGTTGACCAAGCCGGCGAAGGGCAGCCCAAACCCACTGGTGCATCACCCCCCTCTGCATCGATGGACGAAGAGGCGCCCATCGGCCGGTCAGTCAACTTAAATGAAATACTCAAAGGAAGGAAGCGATAGCCATATGTCCCCCAGAAAAAAGGTAACTGAGGACCAGCAGGTCCCCGAGCTGGAAACTGTTCCTGAGCAGAGCCAGCAGGCGGAATCCCCGAAGGAACCTGCGTCCGTGCCGAGAAGACCCCCCAGCAGTGCGGCCGACATCCTGATCCTGAACGACCAGGAGCGTGGCTTCACCCCGGAAGACAGTGAAGACGTCAAGTGGAACTATCTCTCCGGCGCCATGCACACACATAAGATCCTCACCGGCGTAGTCAGCGGCATTGAGACTCTGGAAAACGGAAACATCATTTGCGCAGTTGACTACGAGGGCGTCCGCATCCTGGTCCCTGGCCGGGAGATGTTCATGGACACCTGGCCGGAGGACAGTTTGCCGTCCATCCGCTACCAGGTGCGCCTGCGGCGCTGCCTGGGCGCCACCATCGACTTCATGCTCTCCGGCATTGACTTCACACATCGCGCAGCAGTCGGAAGCCGGCGTGAGGCGCTGAAGCAGAGGCAGGCCCGTTACTACGGCACCAACCGTGTGAAGGTTGGGAGCCGTGTCGCTTGCCGGGTCATCGGCGTGGGCAACAACCGAATCACCGTGGAGGCGGTTGGTGTTGACTCCATCATTCCCGCCAGCGATCTGTCCTGGGAATGGTTTGCCGATGTGAGTGACCTGTATGCCGCCGGCGACCTGGTGGTTGCGAAAGTCATGGAGATCGATCAGGATGAGGAAACGGGCGATTACTCCGTTCGTCTGTCTGTGAAGGCGGCGAGCGAAAACCCCGACCTCCCCGTTCTGAAGAAGCTGGTCCCCGGCAGCAACTACTTCGGAGTCGTCACCGGGGTCCGCGACCGGATCTTTTTCATTCGGCTCCAGACAGGCGCCAACGCCAAGACAGCAACATACCGCACCAAGGAGATCCCCGCCAAGCTGGACACTGTGAGCTTCCTCGTTCGCAGTGTGGACCTGGAGCAGGGTCTCGCATTCGGCCTCATCACCCGCGTGATCAAGCGTCACTCCAGATTGAGGTGATGGCCATGCGCGGCTCAAAACACGGGAAACTCCAGCATTGCCGTGACGTGATCCGCGATTGCCTGAACATCGTGGAGGAAAGAGGAGACACTTTCGTCGCCATCCATAAAGATGACGAGACCGAGTGTGTGATCCTGGTCTCCATGATCCGCACGCAGTCGATCTTATCCGTCATCGTGGCGGATAAGATCCTGTTTGCGGAAGGCAATGAGACGGAAATGTACCGCACGGCAAATGAACTGAACAGCGAGTCCGTGACGGGCTGGCACACCATCGTGCTCAAGGACAGCGGCAGCATCTACATGTATCGTCAATGCCTCTGGATCTCTGAGTCGCTTACTTCCAGTGAGCTGACTGATATCCTCTGTGACTGCATTACGGAATACAAAATCGGCCGCAGCCGCTTTGCTCCTCACGAGGCGTCCTGACCGCCAAACAAAATGAAGAAAGGAACAAAGAATGCTATGAGAAAACCAATTCTGGCTTTGGCTCTGGCGCTCACGCTCTCCCTCGGACTGGCTGTGAATGCCAGCGCAGCAAACTATGTCGCTGACGACATCACCTATCAGAACCTCAATGGCCAGCAGCTCGCCATCAAAGTCTACACTCTGCTCCCGGAACAGGACCCGGCGGATCTGGTGGAAGAGGACTTCGAGTATGACGGCTACCTCTACTCCTACAGCAGCACGACCAAAGAGGAGCAGACCTTCGATGAGGAGAATCTCCACACCGAAACCGTGACGGTCACGACTTCCTCTAAGAACATGGAAGACATCTTGGCCGCCCTGGAGCCCACCATCGAATACGATGATGGCACCGCGACCGGCACCTTGGCGCTGGACCACAGCACGATTGACACCCAGGTGGCCGGCTACAAGGACAGCAGCTACACGGTGACTGCCACCAAGAACTACACCGGTCTCGACCGAAACGACAGTTCCTACATCGATAAGACCGTCGTCAAGGACGGCCGAACGCTCAGCCTCTCCAACATCACATGGTCAGTCGAAAGCACAACTCTGGTTGGGGATCAGCTGGTGCCTGCCACTTACACCGCCGTTGCCACATACAGCGGCACCGCATACAGCAAGACGGCGACCGGGTACATCACCACGGCAGACTATGTCGGGACCATCAGCGTTTCCGGCGTCTCCAGCATCAAATACACCGTGACCTATATCGGCACGCCGATCGCTGTGGAACCGGAGGGGCTTCTCACGAGTCCCGCCATGGTGATCATCCCGGGCATTTTCCTGCTGGCTATCGTCGGCGCGTTGTTATTCCTGCTGCTCTTCCGTAAGAACTGTACGGTATATGCCGCAACTGGCAAGGGCAACGAGTATGACAAGTGCGGCAGGCTCCTCATCCGGACAAAGAACCCTGAGCTGCGCATCGACCGCCTGAAAGAGGTGCCCGAAGGCATCATCGCCATCGAGGTGGAAGAGGCGACCGCCCGGAAGCTCTTCGGGCGTAGCATCAATATCCACTACTACGACGCATCCTTCACCCACACAGTCGGGACCGTGAATGGCCCCTACTGGTTCAAAGTGGATGTCGGCCATGCGCCGGGCAGTGACAGTATGGGAAATGAGGAGGTACCCACATGAAAAAACTGATCACGCTCTGTCTCTCCCTGTGCCTTATGGCCGGCATGGCAGTAACTGCGAGCGCGGCCGACTACACCTTCAGCACAGCCGGAGCGACGGACTATTACGGCAGCACCAACTATGAAGATCTCTATGATGGCGCCTACAATTACGGCGGCATGAACCAGATCGACTTCGATATCCCTGAGATCAAGTACGGCCTCGCGCAGGATTTCCTGGAGAGTTCTCTTCAGAATCCCTACCTCACGTCCGGCACCCAGTATGGACTCCAGACCGGAGGGACCAGCGGGAGCGTGGGTAACGCGGAGTATCCCAACGTCAATTACGGCGATGCGGTCGTCTCCGGACCCGGGAGCACGATCGAGATCGAGTATCAGCCCACGGTGACTGTTGCTGACCTCACGCAGTCGGATGGCAGTATCGGGACCGTCACGATCAAGCGGGTCGGCCTGAGTGCCAAGGTGTATGAAGGCGCTACCACAAGTTCCATGGCCAAGGGCGCCGGCCACTATGCCTCCAGCAGCTGCTGGACGGGTAATGTCGCGCTGTTCGGTCATAATCGCGGGAGCCACCCCTACTTCAACGCACTCAAAAACGTGAAAGTCGGTGACACCGTGACCTATCAGACCAATCAGGGCACCAGGACCTATCAGGTCGAAACCGTCGCCCACATCTCCAGCACCGATTACTCCTACCTCAATGAGATGGGCGATAATCGGATCACGCTCTTCACCTGCATTGCGAACCAGCCCTCTCTGCGCCTGTGTGTTCAGGCGGTAGAGATTCGATAAATGACGGAGGAATCCTATGAACGGCAAGAAATCCCGCAACCGCGAACAGCGCACGAAACCCGGCACCAATCAGAAGCAGGTGCCCGTCCGCATCGTGATCTCCCAGGCTGACTTCACTCGGATGAAAGAACTGGAGCGCAGCAGAAGCCTTTCCAGGGAGGAGATCTTCCTCATGGGCCTCCGGAGCTGCACGAGTCGCTGATCGCCACTGACTTAGGCCTCGTAGAGAGGGCTGGAATATCTTTCTATGAGGTGACGAACATGAAACATGCAATCCACTTCCTGGCCGGCCTGCTGCTCGGCTCTGCTGTGATCGTTTGCACTGGAGCGGCATCTGCGGTTTCGCAAACGGTAACGGCAACGCTCACCACTTCACCCATCTTTCTTGATGGCAGTGAAGTCACCCTTCAGGGCTATAACATCGGCGGCCACAACTACTTCAAGCTGCGGGACATCGCCGCTCTGCTCGACTTCAACGTGTACTGGGATGATGGCGTCTATATGGAGAGCGCCGCTCCATACACCGGGCAGAAGCCGGAGCCCGCTGCCACGGGCCTGAGTCAGGTGCGTCTGGACGTGGTCAGTATGATCAACTGCCTCCGCAATCAGAATGGAGTGCCCGACCTGGCCATCAGCCAGCCGCTGATGGAGGCCGCGCAGGAGTGCGCGGATCGCCACTACACCTGGCACCATAACCGGGAAGAGTGCGAGGCGGTGATCCGGGCCGGCTACCCCTATGGCTTTGGCAGCAACCTAACGGTATTTACCGGTACCGCTGAATCCACCATCGCACAGAAGGCGGTGGATAACTGGGTGCAGTCGTCCGGCCACTACAAGACCATGATGGACGCCGAATGCGACAGCATCGGCGTTGGAATTGCAGTGGATCGGGGCATCACCTACTGTTACCTGTTCGTCGGCAATCCTAACACGCATAACCCCTATGGCTAACCAAATCGTGCATGATCGGAAGGTCTCCCGCTATAAGCGGGAGGCCTTTTTTCATGCCCTGACAAGTAAAGGAGCATGTGCAAAATGAAAATTTTTAAGAGTTTCCGAAGATTGCATACCAGGCTCACAGCGATGCTGCTCGTCCTGGTTTGTATGCTGGGCTTGTTCCCGGCAACTGCATTCGCCGCCGGCCCGGAAACCATCACTCTGGATGACTGTACTTACAACGGTATCCACTATGAGTCTCCGGCGCTCGGCGTCTGCTATATGCATAAGATGCAGTTCGATGTAGATGGCGACAGCATCATGGGCTTTTGTTCCCAGAAGGGTGCGGGTATGGGCTGGTCCTTGGAAGGCCATACCTGGGACAGCCCCAAGTCGATCTCCAATGAGACCGTGGAAATCATGATGGCCTACTTTTACGCCCACTCCAAGGGCATCTTCACGGACGAGGCGCATGCCTTGGGCGTGGATGAGGTCTGGGGCTCGGACTACACGTGGACCATGAATGCGTGGGTGCAGGCGGTGGTGTGGCGCTACAAAGCAAATCTGCTCTCCGATCCCACCGTCGCCTGCGCGGAAGAGCTGATGTACGTCTACAATAACTTGGAGCATGCCAGCTACACCAGCATTGACGACGAGCTGGACGGCTGGTCTTTCCGCGACCGCGCCCAGTACATTCTTGACCTGGGCAGGCAGGGTGTCTGGGGCGACTGCGCAGTGTACGAGTACACTTACGCCGGGCCTGGGTCCAGCTACCACCCCGCAAACGACGTCCAGTCCGTCATGGTCGGTGAGCTGACCATCACCCGCGAGCAGTACCAGCTGACTGTGCGCAAGGTGGATTCCTCCAATCAGAACCAGGGACTGGCCGGCGCCCGTTTCCTCGTCACTTCTGAGAACGGCAGCTACTCCCAGGAAGTCGTCACCGGCTCGGACGGCACCTACACGATCTTCCCGCTGGATGCCGGCACCTATGCCGTCACGGAGCTGGACCCGCCGGAGGGGTACGAGATCGATAATCCCGGCCCCCAGTATGTCGTTCTGCCCAGCACCACTGGGGAAACGACCGTCACCGTGACCTTCACTGATACCTCTATTGTCACCAGCGAAGGCAGTATCCGCAAGGTCGATTCCGATGACCCCACCAAGGGCCTGTCTGGCGCCGTGATCAAAATCGAGGGCATCGATAATGATTTCGTTGGCACCTACACGACTGGCGCGGGCGGCTATCTCCAGGATGTGCCTTGGGATACCATGCCCGTTGGCGACTATATCGCCACTGAGGTCACTCCGCCCAACGGCTACTCCATGAGGAGTGATCCTGACAAAGTAAGGCAGACCTTCCACTGGGATGGGAAAGCGGACGTGGATCTGGTATTTGAGAACGATGCCAAAGTCAAGCTCGAATTGCTGAAGCTGGACGACTCCGATCGGCCTCTGGAAGGCGCAGTCTTCAATGTCCTGAAAGATGGGCAGATCGTCGCGACCGAGAAGACCGACGCCGCCGGCAAGATCACCGTCACCAATATCACTGAGGGCCTCTACGCCTTCGTTGAGGTGTCTGTGCCCGCCCCCTACGCTCGGCTGACGGAGCCGGTCGTTGTGCACGTGGATCAGGCGGATATCGATGGCGGCGGCACGATCTCCGTCACTGCCGTCGATCACAAGCTGCCTAACCTGACCATCCTGAAGCGCGACAGCCAGACCAAGGAGGTCGTGCCCGGCGCGCACTTTGAGATCAAAGGCATCCACCACGGCTACCACAACGACGTCATCACCGGCGAGGATGGCACGGCCACCCTGACCGGGCTCCCGGTTGACAGCTATACCGTAACGGAGATCTCGGTGCCTGAGCCGTATGTCGTGGCAGCGGAACCCACGCAGACCATCTGGCTTGGCCCTGGCGATGACCAGACCTTGGTCTTTGATAACTTGAAGAAGCCCCAACTAAAGATTGCGAAGGTCGATGCGGCCGATACCGATACTACCATTCCCGGCACCGTCTTTCGGATCGAGGGCGTGGACACTGACTTCCAGACCTATGTGACCACCGGGCAGGACGGCACTGTCACGCTGCGTGTGGAGCCGGGCACCTACCGGGTCATTGAGACCTCCGTCCCCGCACCGTACTACCTGCCGGATAAGGACGCTGACCGCGAGCAGGTAATCAGCCTGAATGCCGGTGATGAGAAGGAGCTGGTCTTCAAAAACAGCAAATCGCCTGAATTGACCATCTATAAGGAAGACTCCGTTGCCGGCGCTCCCGTTGAGGGGGCGCGTTTTCATATCACGTTCACGTCCACCGGCGAAGCGGCGGACGCTCCGGAAACCATCGACTACGGCGAGATCCTCACCGACGAGAATGGTGAGATCAAGCTCCATGAGCAGGGCAAGCGCCTGTACCCCGGTGAGTACACCATCACGGAGGTCGAGCCGGCGCCGGGATTCCAGATGAAGGAGCCCACCACGCAGAAGATCGTCCTCCATGGCGGCGAGTCGAAGACCGTCACCTTCCAGAATACCCCCCTCAACGCCGTGATCGTAGCAAAATACGACAGTGTTACCGGCGAAGCTCTGCCCGGCGCCACCTTCCAGCTGAGATACCTCGGCGGCACGAGTGGTACCGGCGGCACCGTGATTGGGCAGAAGGTGACCGGGAAGAATGGCACCGCCATTTGGACGGGTCTTGAAGCCGGCACCTATATCCTGGAAGAGGTGGACCCGGCGGATGGCTATCACATCATCCAGTCCTCTGAGACCATCTACCTGGCCGACAGCGGCGAGCAGAGCGTCGTCAGCGTGAGATTTGAAAACGCACCTGACGGCATCCTGCTGATTCGGAAAGTGTGCTCGGTCAATCCCTCCATCACGTTGCCGGACGCGGAATTCAAAGTCACGTATGCCGATGGAACTCTGATCGGCGACTCCAATGGCCTTTACCGCACCGACGAGAACGGTGAGATCCGGATCGAGGGCCTGACGCCCGGCAAGAGCGTCATCGTCACTGAGGTGTCCGCGCCTCCGGGCTATATTATCGACAACCAGTCCCAAACGATCCAAATCAAAGAAGGCCGTACCGTTTCCCTGACATTCAAGAACCAGCCCAAAGGCGAACTGATCATCGTCAAGCGGGACAGCGCCACCGGCGCTCCTCTGCCCGGCGCCCAGTTCAGGATCATGACTGCTGCAGGGTGCGAAGTTGGCCTTGACGGTGTCATTGGGACCAGTACCTTAACGCAGAATGGGATCTTTGAGACGGATTCCAGCGGTCAGATCCACATCACGAACTTGGCTCCCGGTGCCTATGTAGTCACTGAGATCAAGGCGCCTCAGGGCTATGTGATCGACCAGGCCACGACCAATGTGGTCATCGGCGAGGGCGGGGATACCCAGACCGTCGTCGTGACCAACTCCAAGGCCGGCTCCCTCATTATCAATAAACGCGACTCCCTGTCTGGCAAGCCTCTGGCTGGCGTCACATTCAAGGTGACGACTTCGACGGGCGAATACGTACCTGACGAGGATGGCTACATCTCCAGCAACGGCTTGTACGTTACTGATGAGAATGGCCAGATCCAGATTGATGGCGTGGTCGGTACCCTTGTTGTCACGGAGACAAAGTCGATTCCCGGCTACAGCATCGATCCGAGCACGCAGACACAGACGGTTGTGGTGAATCCCAACGATACCCAGTCTCTGACGTTTTATAACACGCCCAGCACGACCCTGGTCATCCAGAAATATATTGAGGGCACGACCGAGCCCCTGAAGGGCGTCACCTTCCGGGTCACTGACTCCAGCGGCGCGGTAGTCGGCCAGAGCAACGGTGAATTTGTCACTGATGAGGCCGGCCAGATCGTCATTGAGGGCTTGGAGCCGGGCATCACCGTCACCGCGAAGGAGATCAAGGTACCTGATGGCTATGTCCTGGACTCCACCCCCAAATCGATCGAAATCCGTGAGGGCACCGTCCAGACCCTGACCTTCTATAACGCCCAGAAGGGCGCCTTGGTCATTCGGAAGTTGGATTCCGAGACGAAGGAACCCTTGGCCGGCGTGGAGTTCCAGCTGACTTACAGCGATGGCAGCTACGTGGACTATGACAACGGCCATATGTCCAGCAAGGGTCTTTACACAACTGATGCCAACGGTGAGATCCGGATCACCGGGATCACCGGCACGATCGTCGTCACGGAAACGAAGACGATCGACGGCTATCTCATCGATCCCGCCACTCGGACGCAGACGGTTGAAGTGAATGCGCAGGATACCCAGACATTGACGTTCTATAACACCAAAATCGGGGGACTCCAGATCATCAAGTCGGACAAGGATACCGGCACTCGAATTCCGGGCGTGAAGTTCGAAGTCCGCAAGATGGATGGGGAGATCCTCGGCAACTACACCACTGACCGCAACGGCGTCATCAATATCCCGGAGGCGGAGAGCGGCTGGTACCAGGTGACAGAGCTGGAGGCGGCCGACGGCTACCAGCTGGATACTACCCCCGCATACATCTGCGTCAAGGATGGGGAGAAGGCAACGCTGGAGATCGAGAACCAGCGTATGTCCTCCATTATGATCCATAAAATCGACTCCAGTACCCGCGAGGGCATCTACGGAGTCAAATTCATTCTGTACGATTCTGGCAAGAACCCGATCTGTGAGTATGTGACTGACCAGGACGGCTACATCTGGATCGATGACGAGCTGACGCCCGGCCGCTACTACCTGCGCGAGTTGGAGGCGGCGGAGGGCTACACGCTCGACGAGCAGTACAAGACCGTCTGGGTGGAGCGCGGCAAGTGTGCCCAGATCACCTGGGAGAACACCGCAATCACCGGCCAGATCCAGATCCGCAAGTATGCGGCGGAGAACAACCCGGTCACCGGCGACCTCGCCGGCAAGGAGTTGGAGGGCGCCGTCTTCGAGATCACCCAGGCGCGATCCGGCAAGGTGGTAGGGTACATCACCACAGACGCGCATGGCGTTGCGGCATCTGACCCGCTGCCTCTCGGCCGCTACTATGTGACTGAGGTGTCGGCTCCGGCCTATTACCAGCTCAGCGGCGAGAAGATGGAGGCGGAGATCGAGTATCCCGGTCAGATCATCAAGCTGACGGCCTACAATAAGCCGGCCAACCTCGGCGTCACCATCAAGAAGACCGGTAACTACGAGGTGCAGCCCGGTACGAGCATGCGCTACGACCTCTCCAACATCGCCAATACCTCCAATGTCGCGCTCAATAACTTCTACTGGCATGATAGGCTCCCCACGGACGCCACCAATGCCATGAGTCTCACGACCGGCACCTATAACCAGCGGCTCTACTATCGGATCACCTTCAAGACCAATACCAACGACTACCGAGTGCTCGCAAGCAACCTGCTCACGAGCAACAACTACTCCGTCAGCCTCAGTGCCCAGGCGCTCGGCCTGGCGCAGGGCGAGTATGTGACGGATGTCCGGTTCGAGTTCGGGACGGTAGCCAGCGGCTTTGCCTCCGTGATCAATCCCACCATTCAGGTACAGGTCAAGGGCACGCTCGCCAATGGATACCAGATCGTCAACCGCAGTGATGTGGGCGGCCAGTACCTCAATGAGTGGCAGACCGCGCTGAGCAACTGGGTCACTGTCGTGCGCAGGTTCCAGCCCAACACCCCGCTGCCCAAGACTGGCTATTAAGGCCAGGATATGGGATCGAGCGGACTTTCCTTCAGCAGCACCTGGCAGGGAGCTGGCGCTTTTCCCCGGCCAGCTGCACATATGTACCTATCAACACTATGGAATTGGCGGGCACGCAAGTGCCCGCCAGGAAAGGAGCATGCAATCATGAACAGATTCATTGTCATCAACAACAGCCTCGTCAACGTCCGGCACATCGTTATGGCCGCAGATGAGGCGGATGGCACTACCGCCTTCCATCTGGACAACGGCGAGGTCCTTCACACGCAGAGCAGTCCCGAGCTGGATGACGCCCTCATGGGCAGAAAGCACACGGTCGGGATCATCCCTGTCCGGGGGTTCAACGCCATCATGGATGACGGTACCCAGCAGTTCCAGATGCCTGTCAGGTACCTGGAGCTGACGGCGGATGGGTCCTGGTACCCCCTGGACACCCACGGCGACGATCCGCACTGGAATGAGGACTACGGCTTCATCGGCCTCGTGGAGGCGCCCGACAAGCGCTAATTCCTCCAAGTTGCTTTACCACAAGTCCCTTACGCAATCGAAGCGGAGGCCCCTTGGCCAGGGGCCTCCGCACCTTTATATCAAACTAAGGAGAGATGTCATCATGTTGCAAGAGGTTATATCTCAAGTCAATGCCATGGTGGATACGGCACGCAACAACACGTTCAGATACTCAAGCAAGCATCCATACTGCGTTCGGAGATACACGTTCGGTATGCTGAAAACGACCACCATGTGTCATATCCCGGACTTTATTTTCGATCCCCGTGAGGCGAGGATGATCTCCAATGCAGCGTACCTGCATGACGTGGGAAAACTGCTGACTCCCAAGAGCCTCCTCAATAAGCGTGGTCCTCTGACTCCGGAAGAGCGCGAGAAGATGCAGCTCCATACCATGGATGGGGCCATGCTCATTTACTTCCATCCGGCTTATAAAGAGCCGTTATTAAGAAAATACGCCTTCGAAATCGCGCTTCACCACCATGAGCGGATCGATGGCAGCGGATACCCGGACGGACTCCAAGGTTCTGACCTGGCACCCTGGCTCCAGGTCGTATCCATCGCAGACACATTTTCTGCTCTGATGGAAAAGCGGCCGTATCGTCCCGCAGTCTATATAGACCGAGCATGGGAGATGATCTTAAATGGCGATTGCGGCCAATTCAATGACCGTCTCCTGCGCTGCCTGGATGATGATCGCAGATGGGTATTCGGCGGAGTCAGCGATGAAATCATCAACGCCGCTGAGTTGATATGGGCATACGAGAATAAAACCGAGGCTGAGAAGCGCGCACCAACAGATGATTGGCCTCTTTGATCTCCAACACCTCCGATAGGGAATAGTGGCCTATATCATGATAACTTGGCCAGAATGTGTTCCAGGACGTCATTGTATTCCGGCAATTGGTCGGTGTAGGTCCGCATCCATTCCCGCATAGATATAACCTCCTCCGGGGAGATCCTTTCATAGTCGCCCAGATAACCGCGATCCTCCATGAAGTCGTAGGTCAAATTAGAGTACAAATCACTCAGGAGTTTTCTGGGATCGTCCAGCTGGATGGCATCTGAGTCACCCAGTTTCTCTTTCCCGGGGATCGTAACGAGCAGGTATCCGAACTTGTCGGACCAAACCACGTCATAGAGCGGGCATTCCTGGATGTAGGGCTGCATGATTGCGATCACGCGCTCAAGCTCAGCAGTCTCCTCTGCATTCATGCCAGGCTGCAGCCTAGATTTGCTTTCAGGATGCGCGTCATCAGCAAACTCCTTGTTTGCCAAATACTCGCTGCGCTCCTTGTCGGTAGCGGGCCGGACTTCCGCCTTCCCGCAGTCAGGACAAAGCTCCGGCTTCGACTCCGCCGGGAAGGTATACATGCAGGCAGAGCAGGTGTAAATGTTGGACTCATTCATTTTTGTTCTCTCCTTCAATCATACATTGCGGCAATGCCTTTGACATGGTCAGCCATCTTACGCACAACGTGCTCGGGACCGATGATCTGAGCTGCAGTGCCGAATCCACAGACCCAGGCGAAGAATTGAGGGCTGACGACCACTTCCGCACTGACCGTGAAATGGTCGTCGCCATCTCTTACGATCATGACATCCTGGCCCAGGCGGTCTAAAACAGCGCCCACCAGGTGGTTCTCAAAGCGGAGCCGGACGGTAACATCCTCGCCGGAGAACATACCGAAGACCTTCCTGGCGTATACGGCCATGTCCAGAGCCTCGAAAGCGTCCCTGCCATCCCGATGCTCCTCCAGCGTAGAGATGTCGGTCATCTTATCTACACGGTAGTGCTTGATGATGCCGGCCTCGCTGTCGAAGGCGACCATGTAGTAGTTCTCATCGTCCCAGGTGAGTGCGTACGGGCTGACCACATAGAAAGCGCCATCTTTCCGGTAGTGCCTTGTCTTCTCCACAGTGTACTCGAAGTATTTGAACTGTATCTTCCGATCCTGGGAGATCCCATCATGGATCGCATCTACATTATAGTAGATGGACTCATTCATGGTCTTAATCCGGTTCTTCACATAGACCTGGCGCTGAAGGAGCTGTGCCTCATGGATGCTGGCCAGCTTCTCGATTTTCCGGATCAGCGTCATTGTCTTCTTATGCGTGATGAATTTAGACGACTGCACGCTATCCACAAGCAGCTTCAGCTCAGGAAGCTCAAAATTCCGCTGTGCAACATAGTAGCCCTGGAACCGGCCGGCATCCACATGGATGATATCCAAGCCATAAAAGCGCAGAGCCTCAATGTCATCGTAAATACTCTTGCGCTCGGCACTGATGCCCTGGACGCCGAGATACTCCACGATCTGCTTGATGGTAACAGGATGCTCCTCATCCGAGTTCTGAAGCAGGTAATTCATGATATATAAAGGCTTCAGCTTCTGATAAGAGGAACGCGCCATTTTTCAGCACTCCCTTCAATTCGCCGGCATTCGGATATGCCAGCCATCGTTATGCGGACATTCTACGCGCTACGTAGTCCCATATTCCGTACTCTATCACGAATCAGACCTATCCGCAACCGCCCGCTAACTGGGCGGTTCTTTTTTTGCCCATCTGCATTTTTGAACTTTTTGTAAACTTTTCTGAAAAACCCAAAAATCAGCCGAAAAAGGCCATTTTAGCGCCCAGCGAATGGGAGGAGGAGAGATAAGGAAGCCAAATGGCTTCGGAATGGAGGTATGAACATGAAGAAAAAAGCGAAGCAGCGGCACCAGAGCGCGGTGCGATGTCCTTACTGCGGCGCACTGGCCGACCTGCGGCCGGCGGCGGAGATATACCACGATGACAGCAGGGACGATCTCCTGTACGTCTGCAGGAACTACCCCAGATGCAATGCCTATGTGCGTGTGCAGCCTGGGACAAAGCAGCCCATGGGTCCTCTGGCGAATGGGGATCTACGTCATCTGCGTATCCGCGCCCACCGCGCCTTTGACCGGGTGTGGCAATGCGGCGTGATGACCCGTGACGCCGCCTATCGATGGATGGCGGATTACTTCTGCATTCCGCTGCGAGAGGCCCACATCGGACAATTCAGCGAGTACCGCTGTCAGCAGCTGATCCAGAAATGCGAGGATCTGCTGTGGAAGACCGGGAAAGCCAGCTGAAGGAGGTTTCAACGATGAATCAGATCATGACAGACTACCAGAGAGAATTGGTTGTTGAGCACCTGGGCCTGATCGACCAGGTCATTCGCAAGCGCATTCGGGTACGCGGAACACCACTGCTCTCCTATGAGGACTTTTACTCCGTGGGCTGCGAGGCCCTGTGCGATGCCGCAATGCGTTACAGGCCGGAGGAAGGTGAGTTTGAGCCATACGCCTATGTGATGCTCTACCACGCGATGATCGACCACTGCCGCAAGCAGAACCGACAGCTGAGTTTTGCTTCGGACCTATCTGTGGATGTAGATAATGAGGCGATCTCTCTGGAGGTCCTCAGCACCACGGATGGGGACATAGAGGATGCGCTGGACTGGGCGGACTTGGCCCGGGTAGTGTCAGCGTGCAAGAAGGACTTCAGCGGCGTCGCCCGACTGGGCATTGAGGCATTGGAGCTGAAGAGTCTGGGCTATTCCAGCCGGGAGATCGCGGAACGCTACAGTACCACGGCCAATAATGTCAATGCCTGGATCTCCAGGGCGCGCTCCAAGCTGATGAGCGACAGCAGATTCCTCGCCGCAGTGACCTGAGTTGTTGTTACATCCGTGGTGAAGGCGTATAAGGGATTAGATCGGAAGAACG